>ERZ773192.3326-NODE-3326-length-12187-cov-3.867705_pt1 | contig 12187 bp, 7 predicted proteins | sample MGYA00581010_ERZ773192 | MGnify/ENA primary metagenome ERZ773192 (study PRJEB29015, sample SAMEA2737741) | human gut metagenome | biome: human gut; feature: human-associated habitat; material: faeces | place: China | collected 2012 ...
CTTGGCTGCCTTGGCAGCCTTCTCGACAGCGGGGGCAACCGCCACAGCAGCAGCGTCGACGATCTCGGTAGCAGCCTTTTCAGCGGCGGCCTTAGCCTTGACGGCGGAAGCCTTCACGCTGGTCTTGGGCTTGCGGGTGACCTCGTTGATGGTCCAGTACTGGTTCTCGCCGTTGACGTCGGCCCAGATCTGCAGCGGAGTGCCGTTGACAGCGCTCATGCCGGCATCCAGCAGCTTGCCTGCCAGGTTGCTCTTGATCTTAACGCGGCCATCGTTGGAAGGCTCGACCACCCACAGCTGGCTGGAAGCGGGGGCACCCTCCCACTGGTGGACGCGGGTGCCGTCGCTGACGCCGCCCATATCCAGGTCCATCATCTTGCCGGTGAAACGGTTCTGCACGCGGTAGACGCCGTCGCCTGCGGCAACGAAGCCCCACTGCTGCCACTCGGCATTGGCGTCGTCCCACAGCTGGATCTTGGCGCCGTTCTCGATATTATAATCGGCAACCTCAACGACCTTGCCGTTGGCGGCGTTGATGGTGTAGTACTTACCCTCGGTGATCACGGTCTGTGCAATTTTCTTCTTGGCTGCCATATTGGCTACCTCCCTATTCATAAACAGTTCTGTAAACGTATCCATGCGGCCTATATCGGCGCTGCCTAATCGGTTGCGCTGTACCCTCTGCCGCGGTATCTTATGCAGCCGAATAATCGTGGCTACGTCACCTATTATAACCACTTTTTACCAATTCGTCAACTTTTTGGCGGTAATGCGGCACTTTACACAAAAAAGCCGGGACAGCGGCAAGCCATCCCGGCAATTTTGATTGATTGTACACCAGATTGCTGCAATTTTTGCGCAGCAACGCTGTACACTATGCTGTCAATGTGTTCAGCTGTTCTCGGCAAAATTGCCTGTGTACAGGGTGTAGTAGCGGCCTTTCTGGGCGATCAGCTCGTCGTGGGTGCCGCGCTCGATGATGCGGCCCTGCTCCAAAACCATGATGCAGTCCGAGTTGCGGACGGTGGACAGGCGGTGGGCAATGACGAAGGTCGTACGGCCGTACATCAGTCCGTCCATGCCGTCCTGCACCAGTTTTTCGGTGCGGGTATCAATGGAGGAAGTTGCCTCGTCCAAAATCAGCACCGGCGGGTCAGCAACGGCAGCACGGGCAATAGCCAGCAGCTGGCGCTGGCCCTGGCTCAGGTTGGCACCGTCGGAGGTGACCATCGTGTCGTATCCCTGGGGCAGGCGGCGGATGAAGGAGTCGGCGTTGGCAATCTTTGCGGCCTTCTCGATTTCCTTCTGCGTGGCATCCAGCTTGCCAAAGCGGATGTTGTCCGCCACGGTGCCGGTAAACAGGTGGGTGTCCTGCAGCACGATGCCCAGAGACGAGCGCAGCGCGTTTTTGCGGATGAGTCGCACATCGATTCCGTCGTAGGTGATGGACCCGGCGGTGACATCGTAAAAGCGGTTGATCAAGTTAGTGATCGTCGTCTTGCCCGCGCCGGTGGAGCCGACAAAGGCAATCTTTTGCCCCGGCTTGGCGTACAGCGAAAGGTCCTGCAAAATCAGCCGCTCCGGCGTGTAGCCGAAGCTGACGTTATGGAACCGCACATCGCCGCGCAATGGCTCCAGCGCTACGTCCGGGTGGGCGGAATCACGCCAGGCCCAGCGGCCGGTGATCTCGGGGCAGGCGGTCAGGGTGCCGTTGGCGTTCTCCCGCACGTTCACCAACTCTACCGTGCCCTCGTCCACTTCGGGCGACTGCTCCATGGCGGCAAAAATACGCTCGGCACCGGCCAGCGCCGCCAGCAGGAAGTTGCCCTGCTGGGTAAACTGGTTGATGGGCAGGGTGGTCTGGCGCACAAACACCAGATAGCTGGCCAGGCTGCCCAAGTCGGTCCAGCCCTTCATGACCATCAGGCCGCCCAGCACCGCGATGACCGCGTAGTTGATGTAGCCGATGCTGACGACAGCGGGCACCATCGTGGCAGCATAGCTTTGCGCGCCGGTGCCGGCCAGGCGCAGCTTTTCGTTGCGGGCGGCAAACTCGGCCAGGTCGGCCTTTTGGTGGTTGAACACCTTCACGACCTTCTGCCCGGCGATCATTTCCTCAATGTAAGCGTCCAGCTCGCCCAGGCTGCTTTGCTGCTTGGCATAGTAGGCACGGCTGTGCTGGGTGGAGAAGTTGATGTACCAGAACATGCCCACATAACCCACCGCCACCAGCAGCGAGAGCCGCCAGTTGAGGATAAACAGCATCAGCAAGGTGCCCACGACCTGGATAAAGGTCTGGATAACGACAGCAAAGCTGTTGTTCAGTGCATCGGAGATGGTGTCCACATCGTTGGTGAAAAGGCTCATCAAATCGCCGTTGCGGTGGGTATCAAAGTACTGCAGCGGCTGGGTCTGCAGGTGGGCAAACAGATCCTGGCGGATCTCCTGCAGTACTTTTTGTGCGGCGCGCACCATCAGCTGGGTATAGCCCAGGGTGGACAGCGCACCAATGATATAAATGCAGGCGGTAAGGCCCACGGCCCCGGCCAGGTAGGTTTTGCTGCCGTTTTCCAGCAGGCCGTTGACCACCGGGCGGATCATGTAGGTACCAAACAGTGCGGCCAGGGCGCTGATGGCCGCCAGCAGCGCCACCAGGCCGATCATGATGCGGTGGCGGCCCAGATAGGCGCTGAACTGTCCCAGCGTGCGGCGCAGGTTCTGCGGGCGCTTGCCGCCGGTGACTTTCTTTTTACTCGCCATCGGGGTCACCTCCCTTCATCTGGGAATAGTAGATTTCCTGATAGATCGTATCTTTTTTCAGAAGCTCGGCGTGGGTGCCCACGGCGTGCAGGCGGCCATCCTCCAAGATTACGATGAGGTCGGCGCTCTGCACCGAGGAAATGCGCTGGGCGATAATCAGCTTGGTCACGTCGGTCAGTTCGGCCAGGGCGCGGCGGATGCCGGACTCGGTGGCAGTATCCACGGCGCTGGTGGAGTCGTCGAAAATCAGCACCTTCGGGTGCTTCAGCAGGGTACGGGCAATGCAAAGGCGCTGCTTCTGCCCACCGGAGACGTTGACGCCGCCCTGCCCTAAGTCGGTATCCAGGCCGTCGGGCATGCGGTCCAAAAATTCATCGGCGTGAGCGGCGCGGCAGGCGGCCCACAGCTGTTCCTCGGCGGCGTCGGGGTTGCCCCACTTCAGGTTGTCCCGGATGGTGCCGGAGAACAGCAGGTTCTTTTGCAGCACAATGCCTACGGCGTCCCGCAGGGCGGTCAGGTCGTAGTCCCGCACGTCGCGGCCACCGACCTTCACGGTGCCCTCGGTGGCGTCGTACAGGCGGGGGATCAGCTGGACCAGCGTGGTCTTGGCCGAGCCGGTGCCGCCGATGATGCCCACGGTCGCCCCGGCGGGGATGTGCAGCGTAATGTCGGACAGGGCACTTTTTTGTGCCGCAGCGTTATACTTGAAGCTGACGCCCTCGAAGTCGATCTGACCGTTCGGCACAGTCTCCAACGGATCGGCGGCATTGGCCAGGTCGGGCTGCTCGGTCAGCACCTCGCGGATGCGGCGGGCGCTGGCCAGCGAGCGGGTCATCTGCAAAAACGCGCCGGAGAACATCATGACCGAGTTGAGCACCTGCAAAACGTAGCTCAAAAAGGCGGTCAGCTGGCCGACGCTCATGTCGCCCTGCAGGATGAACCCGCCGCCGAACCACATGATGCAGACGATGGCTGTGTACATGATGGTCTGGAACGCGGGCAGGTTGAGCACGGCGTAACGGAAGGTCTTGGTGCTGGCGTCGCTCAGCTCAGTGTTGACGGCGTTGAACTGCTCGTTTTCATAATCGCCGCGCACGAACGCTTTAATGGCGCGGATGGCGGTGAGGGATTCCTGGATGCGGCTGTTCAGGTGGTCGACAGCGCTTTGCTGGCGGCCGTACAGCGGGCCGACCTTGCACACGATGAGCGTCAGAAAAATGGTCAGAATAGGCGTTGTGATGAGGAAAACAATCGTCAGCTTGGGGCTGAGCAGAAATGCCATGCCCAGACCCATGGCCAGCATGACCGGGCTGCGCACAAAGGGGCGCAGACCTGCGTTGATGGCGTTGAGCAGCACGGTGGCGTCGGTGGTCATGCGGGTGACGAGAGACGCAGAGGAAAAATGGTCCAGGTTGGCAAAGTCGAATTTCTGCACGGCGGCGTACTCGGCCAGGCGCAGCTCGGCCGCAAAGCCGTTGGCGAACCGGGCGGCATAGCGGGCATACAGCAGGCCGGTGATCAGTGCCAGCACCGCGCAGAGTGCCATCAACCCGCCCTGCCGCAGGATGATCGCCATGTTATGGCTGGGCACACCCTCGTCCACCAGGGTGGACATCAGCACGGGGATGACCATCTCAAAGATACATTCAATAAAGATCAGCCCGGCAGCCGCCCAAAGGTCCCGGCGGTAGGGCTTGCCATAGCGGAAAATTAAGCGCAAGTCATTCATAGATACTCCTATTAAAGGCCCCCTCTGGGAGGGAACTGCCGCCGGAGGCGACTGAGGGAGAGCGCCTTGGGAAAGTCTCTACCCCACCCGCTTCGCGGGAGCCCTCTCGCAGAAGGGGCCTTTACTTAAACTTTCTTTTTGTCCGGCAGCTGGCTGGCTACGATGGCGGCAAACATCAGGCCGCAGCCGCACAGCTCGGTGGTGGAAAGCGTCTCGCCCAAAATCAGCCAACCGGCCAAGGCGCTGAACACACTCTCCAAGCACATAGCCAAACTGGCAATGGTGGGGTCCAGCGCTTTCTGGCCCACAATTTGCAGTGTGTAGGCCACGCCGCTGGACATGATGCCGCAGTAGGCGATGGCCACCGCCGCCAGGCGGAACTGCTCGATGGTGGGCTGTTCAAGAATCAGCATAAACACGGTGGAAATGACCGCCACCGTCAAAAACTGCACAAAGCTCAGCTGGATGCCGTCCAGCTTGGGGCTGAAGTGGTCCACCAGCAAAATCTGGGTAGCAAATAAAAAGGCACAGCCCAGCAGCTGCCATTCGCCGCCGGTCAGGGCCAGGCTGTCGTGCCCGGCCAGGCACAGCAGATACAGGCCCACCACGCTGGCGGCCACGCAGCACCACAGCTTTACACCGGGGCGGCGGCCAAAAAACACGCCGAACACCGGCACCAGCACTACATACAAAGCGGTCATGAACCCGGCCTTGGCCGTGCTGGTGGTGCCAATGCCCATCTGCTGCGCAGCCGATGCCGCAAACAGCGCGATGCCGCAGCAGGTGCCGCCCTTTACCAGCACCTTGCGGTTCTGCCAAAAGCCCGGCTCGGCGGCGGAGTTGGTCTTGCCGGCTTTGCGCAGCACGGCCATCAGCCCCAGCAGAAACACACAGGCCAGCCAGCTGCGGCCCGCCAGAAAGCTGTAAGGGCCCATGTGGTCAGCGCCCACGCTTTGTGCCACAAAAGCGGTGCCCCAGATGAAGGAAGCCCCCATCAGCAGCAGGGTATTGCGTAATTGTACGTTTGGCATAAACTTCCCCTTTTACGTTACTTTTTCCTCTAAAAATTCCTCTACAACAAAACCGCCCACACCGTCTTGGCGCGGCGCGGGCAGTGCTGTTTTGTGGTTACTGGACGGTGTTCTCGTTCTCGATGGTGGTCAGCTCCTCGCTGCCCAGGCCCTGGACCTTCAGCCCGCCGGTGATATAGTAACGGGTGGAGTCATAGCTGATGTAGACCTTGTACTGCCTGCCGGGGGTCAGGCCGGAAACATTGTACTGGTAGCAGGTGCCGTCGGTGGTGTAGTAAACGGTGGAGCCGATGACATAGCTGGTGGAAGTCTTGTCGTCGGACAGCTCCCACAAGGCGATCTTGAAAGTCTGGAAGTTCTCGTTGGTGGACTCAGTGGTGGCATAGCCGGTGATGGACAGGCTGTCGGAACCCGCCACAAAGTAGTCGGTACTGCGGTTCTGGATGCCGTTAAAGGCTACATACAGGGTGTCGCCGTCCACCTCGGACACTAGCTTGGAGGCAGTGGTGTCCATCGTTTCGGGGAAGGTCACGTCGCCGCCGCTGGTGGCGTAAGACAGATCGTCGACCTCGTCCTCATCGCTGGTTTCCTGGCGCAGGCCCAGGGCAGTGGTGGTTTTCAGGATGGCGCTTTTCAGCACTTCTTTGGGGGAACAGGCCGTCAGCGACACACACAGGCAGACCAGCGCGGTCAGCAGGGCAAGGGTACGGGTACGTTTCATATTTTAATAAACCTCCGTGGGGATACTCAAAACTCAAAGTAAACATAGGTATTATATCGCATTTTGGGCCGGGGTACAAGAGGACAGAAAAGGAAATCCGGTAAAAACCGTTGCGGCTGGCCCCGCACCATGGTATACTTACAATAAATATCACTGTTAAGGGAGCGCCTGTTTATGAAAATCGCCGTTGCCGGTACCGGTTATGTGGGCCTTAGCATCAGTGTGCTGCTGGCCCAGCACAACGAGGTATGGGCTGTAGACATTCTGCCCGAGAAAGTGGCCCTGCTGGCGGCCCGCAAAAGTCCCATTGCCGATAAGGAGATCGAGCAGTATTTAGCCGAAAAAGAGCTGGACCTGCACCCGACCACCGATGCTGCCGCTGCCTACACCGGCGCGGACATCATCGTGGTTTCCACCCCCACCAACTACGACCCCAAGAAGAATTATTTTGATACCTCCAGCGTGGAGGCTGTGCTGACGCTGGCCGAGCAGTATGCGCCGGAGGCGACTATCGTCATCAAATCCACGGTGCCCGTCGGGTATACCGCGTCGGTACGGAAAAAATTCCACAACCTGCATATCCTTTTCAGCCCGGAGTTTTTGCGGGAGGGCCATGCGCTGTACGATAACCTCTACCCCAGCCGCATCGTGGTAGGCTGCCCGGCGGGGGACGGGGAACTTGCCGCCCGTGCCCATACCTTTGCGGGGCTTTTGCAGCAGGGGGCCATCAAGCAGAATGTGGATACCCTCTTCCCGGGCCTGACCGAGGCCGAGGCCATCAAGCTGTTTGCCAACACCTACCTGGCCCTGCGTGTGGCCTATTTTAACGAGCTGGACACCTACGCCCAGGTGCGCGGCCTGAACACCCGTGACATCATTGACGGCGTCTGCCTGGACCCGCGCATCGGCAACCACTATAACAATCCGTCCTTTGGTTACGGCGGCTACTGCCTGCCCAAGGATACCAAGCAGCTGCTGGCAAACTATAACGATGTACCGCAGAATCTGATGCAGGCCATCGTGGACTCCAACGCCACCCGCATGGACTTTATTGCCGAGCAGGTGCTCTCCCGCGAGCCGAAGGCCGTCGGCATCTACCGCCTGACGATGAAGGCGGGCAGTGATAACTTCCGCCAGTCCAGCATCCAGGGCGTTATGCGCCGCCTGCGGGCCGAGGGCATGCCGTTGGTTATCTATGAGCCGACGTTGAAAGAGGATACTTTCTACGGCGACCGCGTGGAGAAAGATCTGGACAAATTCAAGGCCGAGTGTGATGTGATCATCGCCAACCGCGCCGCCCCCGAGCTGGCCGACGTGGCCGGGAAGGTGTATACGAGAGATTTGTATAGCCGGGACTAAACAATGATAATACGCAAAAAAGCCGCACAAATGTGCGGCTTTTTTGCGTTAAAGGCTCCCTCTGTGAGGGGGCCTTCCTGCATATTTACTCCGATATTTCGCCAATGTCCTCAGCACTACCTCCGGCTCCAGCGGTTTGGTCAGGTGCTCGTTCATGCCGGCTTCGTAGGCACGGCGGCGGTCTTCCACAAAGGCGTTGGCAGTCATGGCCAGGATGGGGATGCTGCCCGCGTCGGGGCGGTCCAGCTGGCGGATGGCCCGGGTGGCCTGGTAGCCGTCCATCACCGGCATCATCACGTCCATGATGATGGCATCAAAGGTGCCGGGGGCGCTGGCGGCAAACTGGTCCAGCGCGTCCTGCCCGTTGACGGCCTTTGTCACCGTGACACCGGCGTTCTCCAGCACAAACACGGCGATCTCTATGTTCAGCTCGTTGTCCTCGGCCAGCAGTACGTGCATGCCCTCCGGCGTGGCGGCAGGCAGGGCGGCGGTTTCCTCGACCCGCGGGGCAGCGCTGGAGTCGATGACAAAGGGAATCGTGATGCAGTAGGTCGTGCCCTCCCCTAGCTTACTGCGGCATTCTATCGTTCCGCCCATCTTCTCCACCAGACTTTTTGTGATGGCCATGCCCAGCCCCGTGCCGTTGTAGGAGGTGCGGGCGTCGCTGTGCTCCTGGGTGAACGGCTCGTAGAGGTGCTTCTGGAATTCCTCGCTCATGCCAATACCGGTGTCGGCGCAGATAAACTCGATCCACGCGGTCTTGCTGTCGCTGCGCACCTCGCGGCAGGTCAGGTCAATGGAACCGTTGTCCTTGTTGTACTTGATGGCGTTGCTCCAAATGTTCATCAGCAGCCGCTTCAGGTGCAGCGGGCTGCCAATGAGTGTGGTGTGTTTGACCTCGGTGCGGTCGGTCATCGTGATGCCGCGCTCGGCGGCGGCGCGCTCCATCGTCTGGCGGATGCCGTCTTTCAGCTCTATCACGTTGAACGGGCAGCTTTCCAGCAAGATCTCGCCGGACTCCAGTTTGCCCATATCCAGCACTTCGTTCACCAGCTCCAGCAGCAGAGTCGAAGCATCCCAGATCTTGCGGCGGCACTCAGCCTGTTTGGCCAGGTCCTCGCTGTAATGGTCGCCGATCTCCACCATGCCGCGGATGCCGTTGATAGGTGTGCGGATGTCGTGGCTCATGCGCTGCAAAAACTCGGTCTTGGCGCGGTTGGCGCTCTCGGCTTTGCGGGCGGCGTCTTTCAACTGCTGCTGGTAGCTCTGCTCCCGGCGGAGCTGTTCCTCCTGGTAGCCATGCTTGAGGCGCCAGCGGATCATGATGACGATGAACAGCACCATGGCGTAGGCCACCAGCGTGAACAGCAGGTTCTTGGGCGTGGTGTCCAGCGCGCGGGTCAGCGGCATGTAGGCGTAGACGTAGTAGTCCCGCCCGCGCTCCAGCATGCAGTAGACCCACTCGCCGTCGCCGGAACCGGCCCGCACGCGGGTCATCTCGCCGCCGTGGGCGTTCTCCCGGATGCTGCGCAGCACCGGCACGTCGTCGACGTTCTGCCCGGCCAGGCCTTCGCGGTTGGCGGCAATGATGCTGTCGCCGCTGGTGACCACCAGCGTTTCCTCGGTGCCGGGGTCGTAGCCTTCCAGCAAGTTCTGGATGATCAGGTTGTAGTCGGTGGCATATTCGGCGCTGGTATGATAATAAACGACGATCACGCCCGGCTCGTCGGTGCGGCCGTGGGCAGCCAGGTCCACGTGGGAGCCATCGTCCAGCCGGATGCGGGCGGTGTAGGTCTTAATGGGGAATTGGGCGGTTCCCAGCACGGTGTCCATGGTGACGTACCCGCGCAGGGCGGCGTAGTCCAGCCCGTCAGTGCTGTACTCCCGCTGGACGACGCCATGCTCGTTCATCAGGATGATGCCGGTCAGCCGCTGCTCGTAGGTATAGCGGCGCAGGTCGTCGGTGTTCAGCGTGGCCTCGCCGGTCAGGGCAATCTTGTACTGGATCTCGCGGTCGATCTGCTGGGCGTTCTCGATGACGCGCATCAGGCTTTTGGTCACCGAGGTATCGTTGAACCGGTCGTAGGCTGTACGCTGCTGTTTGACGTACTGGGTGGCATCGGTGAGGTTCTGGCTGGCCAGGTGCAGGTCACTGCGGTAGGACATCAGCCCCACCAGCGCCATCAGCCCCAGCCCCAGGCAGAGCATCAGGGGCCAGAAAAAGCGGACGGTGAAGGAAGATACTTTTCTATTCGACAAGGCCGTCCACCTCCAAAAATTTCTCGGGGTTTGCCAGATACTTGCCGATGATGGCGGCTAAAGTCCCGTCCGCCCGCATCTCATCGAGGGTGGCGGTCAGCTGCGTTTCCAGCCCGCGCACGTCGTTTTTGCCAAAGGCGACGCCCAGCCTCACCACTTGTAAAGGCTCGTCCAAAATGCGGTACTCAGTGTTGTAGTCCTGCATGTACTGCAGGATCGAGACTTCGTGGGCGGCGATGGCGTCCACGTAGCCCTTGCCCAGGGCGGTGTAGATCAGCTCCCGGTCCTCAAAGCAGTAGAGGTCCCGCAGGGCGGGCAGGGAGGCGTCGGTCAGAAACAGTTCCTCCGGCTTGGTGGTGCTCTGCACAGCCAGGGTGCGGCCCTCCAGGTCGGCAATGGTTTCAATATCGCTGCCGGGCATTACGGCCACCACCTGGCGGCTGGCCATGTAGGGGCCGGCCCAGCGGTAGTCATCCTCCCGTCCGTTGATGGTAAAGCTGCCCCACACGCAGTCAATGTCGCCGGTTTCCAGCAGCTGGGTCTTTCGTTCCCAGTCGATGATGGTAAACTCGGCGCGGTAGCCCATGCGCCGGAATGCCTCTTTGGCAAGCTCCACATCGATGCCGGTGGGGGCGCCGTCCTCGCCAATATAGTTGAAGGGCGGGTAGACATCGCTGCCCACCAAAATCGTGGGCAGGCTGCTTTCCTCACTGCTGCTGGCGGGCATATCGGCGCAGCCCACCAGCCCGGCGGCCAGGCAAAGGGCTGCCAGGAGGCAGACGATACGTTTTAGGGTGAAATTTTTCTGCATAAGGCCCTCCTAAAAATGGCACTGGTGCAGCATATAATATATAGACATATTCTACCATATAACAGTTACTGCGGTCAATTTTGAATCGCTTGTGTGGGCATAAATTGGCGTTTTGCAAAACATGAAAACCGTGCGTTTTCAAAATTTGCGGCAACTTGCCAAAAAAAGTGGCGTTGTTAAATTCCAACACATGTGCACAACCGTCGAAGTATAAGACAAAGTAGCGAAAAATGCAGATTTTCTGTTGCGGGATCACGGACCGGATGTTATACGTAAGCGTAATATGCTTACCGTCACCACCGAGCAGGAAAAGGCACTCTACCTGCGCCCTGCTGGAGCGTTGCGTCTACGGCGGCCAGGCTCCCGATGCCCGGGAGGAGCGCGCGTTGAGCAGCTTTTTGTGGAAATTGATCCGCAGCCGGCCCAAGCATACGCTGCTGCAGAATTTGAAGCGGAGATACCGCAGGATTTAACGACGCATAAAGACCCCCTTGTGTAAAGGGGGCTCCGCGAAGCGGTGGGGGATTGTCCTGCCTGCGTTGCAAATCGGTCTACCACGTAAGGTCACAATCCCTCCGTCACGGCTTCGCCGTGCCACCTCCCTTTGCACAAGGGAGGCTTTTTGTATCTATTTATATCTTTGCCTTTTTTGCGCTTCTATGCTATAATGCCTACAAAACGCACAAAGGAGAAATACGCTCATGAAATTTTCTGAGATGCCCTATCAGCGCCCGAACCTGGACGAGATCAAGGCGCAGTTTGCTGCTGTGACCCAGCGTTTTGCCGACGCGCCTGACTACGCCGCCGCCAAGGCCGCCTTTCTGGACGAACAGACCCTGAACAAGCACGTGGACACGCTGGCCAACCTGGCCAGCATCCGTAACACCATCGATACCCGGGATGAATTCTACGATGATGAGATGAATTTCTGGAACGCTGCCACCCCGCAGATCCAGGAGTGCCAGAATACCTGGAGCGCCGCCCTGCTGGCGTCCCCCTACCGCAAACAGCTGGGCGAGGAATACGGCGAGCTGATGTTCCTCAATGCCGAGATCGCCCAGAAAGCCTTCTCGCCGGAGATCCTGGACGAGATGGCCCAGGAAAACGACCTCTCCACCCAGTACGGCAAGCTGATCGCCTCAGCTCAGATCCCCTTTGAGGGCGGCGTCTACACCCTAAGCCAGCTCTCTCCCTTCAAAAACGACCCCGACGATGCCCGCCGCCTGGCCGCCTGGAAAGCCGAGGGTGCTTGGTATAAGGAGCATCAGGAGGAGTTCGACTCCATTTACGACAAGATGGTCCACCTGCGGGACACCATGGGCAAAAAACTGGGGTACGAAGGCTACACTACCCTGGGCTACTACCGCATGGGCCGCAACTGCTACACCAAGGCTGATGTGGAAAAATTCCGCGCTGCTGTGGTGAAATACCTCGTCCCCGTGGCCGACAGCATCTACCGCGAGCAGGCCAGGCGCCTGGGCAAGCAGTACCCGATGAACGCCGCCGACAACGCCCTG
>ERZ773192.3328-NODE-3328-length-12185-cov-7.227617_pt1 | contig 12185 bp, 9 predicted proteins | sample MGYA00581010_ERZ773192 | MGnify/ENA primary metagenome ERZ773192 (study PRJEB29015, sample SAMEA2737741) | human gut metagenome | biome: human gut; feature: human-associated habitat; material: faeces | place: China | collected 2012 ...
CATTCGGCGCACTCTACCCATTTTCCCTTTTCAAACCGGTTTTTAGAGGTTCCCAAAAACAACGTAAAATCGGCATTTCCGACCGTATATACCATGTTTCAACAGGTGTACCCGTGGCGAAAATAATGTTCTTCTCGCCGTAATTCTCGTTCAGGAACTGCGTTTTCATAAGAATATCCTCGCTCTTTTGAGCAGGGGTAGTCTGAACTCCCGAAACCCTGCTCATCTTCGATACCACAAGACCGTTTTTATAGTTATGGGCTTCGTCAACAACAAGGCTGTCAAAGCCTGATAGTCCTCAACATCAACCCAAGAAACACCGATACGGGCGGATATATCGCCAGCTTCGAGTTTCGGCGGCAGAACGGACGTCATAGCCGTTACGTTCCGCTGATAATCGGGATTGTCCTTTGCATAGAGTTCAGTAGCACACAGCGAGTTGTAGTCATCGTCCTTGCCGAAAACCTGTTCGTTTGCGCTGTCGTTGACATAACTGAATATGAACCACCCGCCCCATTATGAGGTGGGTGGTTTTTGAAGCCGTATTCTTTGTTTGATGCGGCTCAAATTTTGACTTTACTTTTGCTCCTTCTTAGCAGTATTGCAGTTTCTGCCGCAGTACCGTATTTAAATTATAATACAAAGCCGCTATTTTTCAATGGAAAAAACTCTTTCCTCCGAAAGAAGAAAAAACAGCAGCCCGAAAAAGAAAAAGCCGCGCAAGGTCTGACCCCTGCGCGGCTGAAACGCATTGAATGTATCAGTTTATTTGAGCAGCTTGTTTTCCACCCTGAAAAAGTCCACGTCGACATAACCGCCCGACTGCTTTGTCGGGAAATTGAATATCGCGTAACGGTATCCCATAAAATGCAGACCGTAATAATTCATTTGCAGCGTGTTTCCTATTTTCGTCCAGTTCTCGCCGTCGAGGCTGTAATAGAAATACGCCTTGTCCGCCGCGTTTTTGAAATCGCAGTCGACCCGCAGATACACTTCGTTTTCCGCTATTTCGACCCTTTCCGTTTCAAATTCCTGTTCAACGTTGTCGTTATCGTCATACCAAACCGTTACGATATATTTTTTCCCGTCCTCGATTTTTACGGCGACATAACCGTATTTTTCCGCGAAGGCGGCAAACCCCGCAACATCGCCCTCTTTCATTTCCGAAACGTCGAGCTTTATATATGCGCCGCATTCCGGTCCGAAGGTTCGCTGCGTAAGGGTGTTTCTCGCATTGGCAACAGTGCCGCAGACATCGACCGTTCTCAGCCTCAGATAGCCTTTCCTCTCGGTGAGCGACCAGAGGCGGTTGTCGGGATTGTGGTTCCATTGCCATTCCAACGCGAGGTTAGAGCCGTTATAATCGCTCTCGCCCGCTTCCTCGGGCGTGTCGGCAAAGCTGTGATAGGATCTCACTATCTGTGAGTTGATAAATTCGTCGCTTGTGACGACGCTCTTTTTCTCGTGACCCGCGAAAGGAATCTTAGCGGTCTTGGGCACCTTTCCGTCAACGCCGACGACCGGCCAGCCGTCCTCCCATGTCACGGTCGACAAAACGGGAGTTCTGCCCACCGCCCCGTGATCCTGAAATACAAAGCAATACCAGTTGCCATCCTTATCGTCGACGATACCGCCCTGTGCGGCACCGTCATTCCTGAAGCCCATATTATCGTCGATTATCACTTTCATTTCCCACTCTCCGTCGAGCGCTTCGCTTCTGTAACAAAGCTGAGTTCTTCTGCCATGAGGAGGCCATGTTATGATAAAAATATAGTAATATCCGTTCAGCTTATAGACGTGAGAACCCTCGGCAAGGCAGCCCTTGACAAGTCCCGCGTCGTTGATGAGTTTTCTCTTGGTTCCGGGCTTGACCGCGCTCAGATCCTTTTCCAGTTCAACGCACCATATCTGTCCGCCGCCGTAGACAAGATACACCTTGCCGTCGTCGTCGAACAAAAGGCTCATATCATGGAAGCACTCGTCAAACACGAACCTGTCCCATTTCCCGTTTTCTATATCGTCGGTATGATAGATATAAGTTCTTCCGGTGGAGAAGGAAGTGAAGCCGGCGTAATACACACCGTCGTTATATCTGAGTGTAGTCGCCCACTGACCCTTGCCGTAATTGTTTTGCCCGCTTCTTAAGGCAAGATTATCACTGTCCTCCAGTGTATCAAAAACGTAATTTACCGTTTCCCAGTTTACAAGGTCGTAGGATCTCATTACGGGACACCCCGGAGACAGGTGCATGGTCGTCGAAACCATATAAAACGCGTCGTCGACGCGGATTATATCAATATCGGGCACGTCGGCGAAAATAACGGGATTTGTGTAGTTTCCGTTGCCGTCATCGGTTGAAGTTATCGTGGATTTTATGATATCCTTATCAAGCATTGTGGCGTCCTCCTCTTCTTCGGGCTCGGCGGTGACGCACGGTAGCGGATTCGACGTCACGGTGCCCGTGCCCACTTCCGCCGCGCATGCCGTCAGCGACAATACAGCCGTCAGCGCCGCGGCGAACCGAACAAGTCTTTTCATTTTTTTCTCCTGATTTTCCGCTGCCGCCGTCAGCCGTCAAGCTCAAGACCGCTTACGGTGACATTGTAGGTGATGGATGTGAACGGCGTCTCTTCGCCGTTTATTTTAAGCGCCAGACGATAGTTTATCCATTCTATGTCTGTTTTCGCCGCGAATATTCCGCATTCCTCCGTGCCGTAAATCAGCGCTCCGACCTCGGAGCCGCCCCAGCCGTTTTCAAGCCCGTTTTCCGTCGAGCTTGCGGGATCGAGTTCCTTATTTACGGGAATTTCAACCTCTCCGTTTTCGGTTGCCAGCGTCAGCGATCTCACAAGCACCTTATACTTCGCATCGGTTTCGGTATTAATAAACCCGAGGTTGACTATGGCACTGTCCTTGTCAAAAGAAGAGGATTTTATGGAATAGTCCCCGTCCTTCGGAATGTCGAGCATCGCAGAGGGGCTCGGTCCGGGCTCGGACTGTCCCGAAAATACCAGCGTCTTGTAGGGTATATCGGTGGAGGCTATGCTCTCTTCGGGACGAAGCTGCTCGTCGCCCTTTGAAAACTTCCACGACTTAAGCTCTATATCGGAGCCGGAAAATACGAAATAAACGTTATGGTTTCTTCCGTCAAACTGCGCAAAGCCGTCCGAGCGTATTTTGGTATAATCCGCGCAGTCGAACTCGACGAACGCGGCGGCTTCGGAGGAGATATCGTCAAGACGAACTTCTATTCTTCCCTTGCCCTTGACCTCGGCGATAAACTCTGATGCCCCGTAGCCGAAGTCCGCTCCTCTTACATATATCCACGCGCCGTCGGCGGTGCTTTTTGCGGCAGGATCCGTTACCTTGTCGTATCCGATATCCGCACAGGTGAACATCAGCGCGCCGCTGTTATAGGTATAGGGGTCGACCAGCTTTATCTGCGCTACGCCCTTCTTGCTTGCCGCAGTTATGGGGATATCGCCCGTCGCCTTGTCCATGGGCAGATAATCTGCCATTATACTGCGGAAGCCCGCTGTTCCTCCCATAAGCTCCTCCAGAAGAAGCGTATGGTGAATGATGTAGTTTACGCCCTTATATTCAATGAAATGAGTGTGGTTGTTAGCCCAGCGAAGTCCGGATGCCCCGTCGGCGTTCTCTCCCGCATTATAGAAATAGGGTCCTCTGCATTCCCAGCTATCTGCGTCGAGAGGGGTCTTGGTGGTCATATACGCCATGCTGCACGCGGGCGGAACGTCGACCCCCTCGTACTCCTTCCAGCCGGTCTTGTGATCCTGCCAGTCGGTGCAGTATGTATAGTAATATACCCCGTCGATATAGTTCAGCTCGCTCGCCTCAAAAAAGTAGGGAGCGTCAATGGAAACAAATTCGCTGTCAAAGGACAGCATATCCTTTCCCAGCCTTGCTATCTTCGGGATCTTGCTGTGCATAGTGTTGCCGTCCGCCGGTGTGCCTCCGCCGAAGGAGAGCCAGCCTACGCCATTTTCGTCAATGCACACACCCGGATCAAAGGGCGCGGGGCAATTCTCCAGCCCAGGCATATTCTGATAAACCAGAGGCTCGCCGAGCGGATCGGTCCACGGTCCCACAGGGTCGGTGGAGGTTATCACACCCACGCCCGAGCCGCCGTTTGAGAAGTAAAGGTAAAAATGCGTAAGTCCGTCGTCTTCAACTCGGGAAGCTATCGACGGTGCCCACGAGTTATATATCCACGGTGCGATCTCTCCGACCTCTATCCTGCCGTGATATATCCAGTTTACCATATCGTCGGTGGAAAATACCACAAGCGATTTGATATAGGCGTAGTCGTTCTTTGTTCCCTCTTCCGCCTGCTGTTGGTCGTTTGTGCCGTAAACGTAAAGCCTTCCGTTATATTCCACCGCGGTGGGATCGGCGCAGAATATGTTCGGCGAGATGGGATTTGCGTTCATCTCGTTTTTGTAGACATTTCCGCTTACGCTGTCGATAATTATGCCGTTGTTCAGACTGTCCATAATATCTTCCTCTGATACCGCGCCGCTTTCATTCGTTTCGGCATCCGGAGCGCCGGAAACGTCCGCGGTTCCGGAGATTGCGGAAGCGTCGGGCTCGGAGCTCCCGCTGCTTGTTTCGCCGCCGTTCGAGCAGCCCACCGTCATAAACAGGGCCGCCGCGCACAAAATAGCCGCGAATTTACTTGTGATCTTCATCGTTAAAACCTCCGTTTTGTTTCTCGTGTCCAAAGACACCTTTAAGTTTATTATACCAATAAACAACACAAAGTCAACAGCCGATATCTGTTTTGTCCACCTTTTAATCATAATATGCACCTTTTCGGTTGACATACCCGCGTGAACGTGAATAAGTTATAATTTATACGAAAGGTTGTTTCCGGCATTCTCTGTCGCCGAACGCATCAAAAATCCTTCCCCGTCAGCGGCAGAATTTACCGCAGAACAGGCGTTGATGTGGTTGCAGTATCGGGGGATTTGGGACACTCGCAGGTTTCAACGACAACGAACATCTACTGTCATATGTTCCAAGAAGCACAGGCAAGGACGAGCCAGGCAATCGCCGACACAATTATCTTTGACAAAAAAGAAAAGCAGGGCGGCGAAAAAGCCGAATTCCATGCTTAAAGACCATAAATTCAAAATAAGAACTTCTGCTGTTACCGAAATCAAAGATTTCGAACAGCAACGAGAACCTTGTTGCTTTGCAATAAAGACCAAAATCCGTACAAAAAGAAACACTCCCAAACGGCTCTATAAAGCCATTTGAGAGTATCATAGTGTGGTGACCCGTACGGGAATCGAACCCATGATTCCGCCGTGAAAGGGCGATGTCTTAACCGCTTGACCAACGGGCCGTAGAAATGGTAGCGGCAGTCGGATTTGAACCAACGACACCCTGGGTATGAACCAAGTGCTCTAGCCAACTGAGCTATACCGCCATATCTTTCTGTTTTTGTTGCTCTGTATCAGCGACTTTTATATTATATCACAGCACTTTGCGTTTGTCAACACTTTTTTTAAATTTTTTTCGATTTTTTTCGTTCTTCAAAAACGCCGTGATATTTATATAAAAATCCTTAAATCAGACCTCTGCGTACTGTTTTCTGCCGGTTTCAAAAATGTTACCGCCGACAGCGTCGATTGCAACGATAAGAGGGAATTTATCGAAAGTCAGCTTTTTCACACTTTCACAGCCCAGATCCTCAAAGGCTATTACCTCACACTCGGTTATGCACTGACAGGCGAGTGCGCCTGCACCGCCTATGGCACAGAAGTATACCGCACCGTTGCGTTTTATGGCGTCTACTACGGCAGGCTTGCGTTCTCCCTTTCCTATCATTGCGGATAACCCCATATCGAGCAGCAGGGGAGCGTAGGGGTCCATTCTGCCGGATGTTGTAGGACCGCATGAGCCTATTGCCATTCCTTCTTTAGTGCCGGTCGGACCTGCGTAGTAAATAGCCGCACCGTCTATTTCAAAGGGCAGTTCGCCGCCTTCGTCAATAAGCTGTTTTATACGCTTGTGTGCGGCGTCACGGGAGGTGTATACAGTACCGCTCAGTTCTATCTTGTCGCCGGCTCTTAGCGTTTTTGCCTTTTCTTTAAGTTCGCTTGTGTTAAGTTCCAAGTTTGTACTCCTGTTCGCATTGAATTTATTATGCCGGAAAGCATACACTTCCCGGCATACGATATTTACTTTTGATTAAAGGTCGAAGAATCCCACGTTATCCGAGCTCATCTCGTCGTCATCGTCATTGTCGTTAAGACCTTCCATCATCTTGAGATCCCACGAAGGATCGTACTGTGCCGTGTTGGTGGTCATATTGTCATTAATTCCTCCGAGCATGGATGAATAATCGGACATATCAATCTTTTCTTCCTTAGCGGAAGCTGCGGGAGCGGTAGGATCGTCAAATGAAGAAGTCATTCCGTCATCGTCGGACGGTTTAGATGAGGGCGGAGGAGTAATCGTCATGCCGTTCATCTGTGCTTCGAGATCCTTCCAGGGATCGTTCACCTTATCTTCCTTGCCGGCAACACCCATTGAACGACTTTCATTCAGCTTTTCCTTAGGTTTATCGCCGCTGCGGTCGGAAGCACGTTCGGTCTTAGCTGCGGGTGCAGGCTCATCTGCAAGAAGGTCGCTGAAATCATCGGCCGCGGGAGCAGGCTCTGCCTTAGCTGCGGGAGCAGGAGCAGGCTCTTCTGCAAGAAGGTCGCTGAAATCATCGGCTGCGGGAGCAGGCTCTGCCTTAGCTGCGGGAGCAGGAGCAGGCTCTTCTGCAAGCAGGTCGCTGAAATCATCGGCTGCAGGAGCAGGCTCTGCCTTAGCTGCGGGAGCCGGAGCAGGCTCTTCTGCGAGCAGGTCGCTGAAATCATCGGCTTCGGGAGCAGGCTCTGCCTTAGCTGCGGGAGCAGGGGCAGGCTCTTCTGCGAGAAGGTCGGTGAAATCATCCGCAACAGGAGCGGTATCGGCTTTGGGAACAGATGTTACAACAGGCTCCTCTGCAAGCAAATCGGATATATCATCTGCCGCAGGAGTTTCCTCAACGAGCAGATCGCCGGTATCTACGTTATCCGCAGAAATGTCATCGTCACCCGAAACTATCTCAAATGAGCTGAGCAGACCGTTGTTGTCTGTCAGCATATCGTCGTCATCGTCATTGTCCGTCTGAGCCGGCATATCCAGCTTAAGCTCGAAGTTATACGGCTCGATTTCCATAGGAGCGTAGGCGTCAAGCTCGCTCTCGTCAAGTCCGCCGATATTTTCAAGCTCGCTTTTTGCATTGATAAGCTCCTCATCATCGGACAGCTTTTCTTCGGGAACGTCAGCCTCATTATCGGTGGCTGTTTCTGCCTGTGAGGCTTCTTCAACAGCCTTAGCGAGTACATCGTTTACGGCCTTTGTATCTTCAACAGCCTTTGCTACCGCATCGTTTACGGCATTTGCTCCGGCAAGTGCCTTTTCAACGGCTTCATTTACTGAGGCGGTTATGCCGGCAAGAACAGCCTGAATATCTATTGTGGGAGCAGCCGCCGCACCTGATGTAACTCCATTTGCGAATGTGTCCGCCTTTTCAAGCACAGACTGCTTGTAATCGTATGTTTTCTTTACCGTATCGGCAAAATATGCCTTTGCGGCTGTGATAATCTCGTTTGCTTTGCTCTGTGCGTCATTTATTACAGCGTTTGCATCGGCATTTGCTTTTGCGGAAATTTCTGCAAGCTGAGCGGGGTCAATTGTTCCGCCGCTGTGCTTTGCTTTATCTATTTTTGCTGCCGCCTGCTTTTTGAATTCTGTGAATTCTTCTGTCAGGGCAGTGTATTTGTCCTGCATAACGTGCAGTTCTTTTTCGGTCTGAGCCAGCTTGCGTCTTTCGTCAAGAACCTGCTTTCTGCTTTCAAGGATCTGTGCGTCAAGCTCAGCCTTTTTCTTTTCAAGCTCGGCTGTAAGCTCATCGTTCTGACCTTCATTTGTCTGCTGTTTTTCTTCGAGTGCTCTTTTCAGCTCGTCATTTTCTTCCTTAAGGGCTTTACGCTCTTTGTTGTGCTGTACTATGTATGCCATTACCTCGGCTTTGTCGAAGCCGAGCGGTGAGGTTTTGAATTCGCCGTTTGTAGATGGCGCTTTTTTCTGTTCTGCCATTATTGTACCCCCTGAAAAATCTGGTTATTGCTATTATACCAAAAATTATTCATTAATTCAATAGCGAATTGTAAAGTTTTATCAATTACCCAAAAATGAGAGCCGCTATTGGTGATTTTAACGAAAATTCGCTATCGGCTATTGTATTTTATTGAACGGTAGTGTATAATAGTATAACAACCTTAAAATAATTTCGGTTTTTAAAAGATATTAACGAAAGGACTGATATTGATGATCGACAAAACTATGCCGTTTTCGCTCAAGGATGAAAGAGAAAACGAGATGAAGGAAATACTGACAACGGTTTACGGTGCGCTCAAGGAGAAGGGCTATAATCCTATAAATCAGCTCGTCGGCTATATTCTGTCCGAAGATCCTACCTATATAACTACATATAACAACGCCCGCAGCCTGATCCGTCATATTGATCGTGACGAGCTTTTACAGGCAATGGTCAAGACTTATCTCGGCAGTTGATGAAAGCCGCCATTTATTTCAATGAATTACAACCGCTCCTTTACGGATACTATATCTGTAAAGGAGTGATTTTTTTGCGCAGAAAAATGTCTGCCGCAGTATTTACGGTATTGACGGCAATGTTCGTGTGCGGCTGCACGTCCGACAAGAATACTGTCGGACAAAGCACCGGACATAATGACAGAGGAGGCATAACGCCTGCAGAAACGGCTTTTCTGACGGACGGAAAAGAGAAGGTCTGCTACGGTCAGGGCTATGAAACCGATAGCGATAACCGTCCTGTAGGAGCAATACAGGCACAGGAAAAATACGGGTCATACGGCGGAAGATTCATATTCGGCAAAGATGACAAGACAATCCGCCTGACGTTTGACGAGGGCTATGAAAACGGCTGTACCGGAAAAATACTGGATATTCTGAAGGAAAAGAAGGTTACGGCAACGTTCTATGTGACGCTTGATTATGTAAAAAGCAGTCCTGAGCTTGTACAGCGTATGATAAACGAGGGTCACGAGGTCGGAAATCATAGCTGTACCCACCCGTCACTTCCAGATATAAGCGATGATATGGTGTTTGAAGAAATACACGGACTTGAAACTTATATTTCCGATAATTTCGGCGGATATAAAACCGTTACGATGCGTCCCCCCCGAGGAGAATTTTCGGTCAGAACATTACGCATTGCCGAAAATATGGGTTATGATACTGTGCTGTGGTCCTTTGCGTACAACGACTGGAATACGGACGCTCAGCCCGATAGGGACACGGCATACAGGCGAATAACGTCTGCAACGCACAACGGGGCTGTATATCTTCTCCATGCGGTATCCGAAACAAATACGGCGATACTGCCTGATGTCATCGACTACTGGCTTGATAACGGATATACGGTAAAAAGCATTTCGGGATAAAAAAAGAGCATCGGCACATAATAATGCAAGCCGATGCTTTTGTATCACCGCAATTAACACAAAAAAGAAAACGCTCCCGCAGGAGCGTTACGTTAAATCGTTATTCTCAGGAAACAGCGTTTAACTTCTTAGCAAGCTGAGATTTCTTTCTGGCTGCAGCGTTCTTGTGGATAATACCCTTTGCTGCTGCCTTATCAACTGCTTTAACTGCAACCTTAACGTTGTCAGCGTTAGTATCAGCGTCAACCTTCTTCAGAATAGTCTTAAGAGCGGTCTTGTCAGCCTTATTGCGAGCCTGCTTTGTAGCAGATACTAAAACTCTCTTCTTGGCAGATTTAATGTTAGGCACTTACGGCACCTCCTTTATACAGATCTACATATAATCATAGTTATATTTCACAATACGCTTTATTATAGCACGTCCAAAACGAAAATGCAATACTTTTTTACGATTTTTTTGAAAAAATTCTTCGGGAGGAAATTTTATGCAGCTTACGGGAAGAACAGATATGGCGGCGGAGTTTGTAAAGGGCAAAAACGGAATAAGATGTGAAAGCTATGAGCTTTACGGAGAAAAGATAACCGAAATAATCGTTTCCGAAAAGGAAACTGCTCTTTTTAACCGTCCCTGCGGAAGATATTTTACCGTTGACAGTACAGACGTTCCTTATGCGGACGGTCAGATCCATGCGCTGTGTACGGTGCTTAACAAGCTCCTTCCGGAAGGGAAATGTCTTGTCACTGGGCTTGGAAACCCGTCTGTAGCGTCTGACAGTCTTGGCTGGAGAGCGGCAGGCAGGGTGCTTGCGACCTCACATTTCATAGAAAGTATGCACAATGCGGACGGAATAGGAAATGTGTCGGTAATAAGGACGGATGTTTCGGCAAATTCCGGTATAGACAGCGTCTTTCACGCAATATTCTGTGCGGAGAAGATAAAAGCAGACTATATTGTAGCGATAGACAGCCTTGCGTGCAGTGAGCCGGAGCGCCTTTGCAGGAGCATACAGGTCACGGATACCGGCATAACGCCGGGCAGTACCGCAGGTAACAGTAACCGTCTTGACAGAGCGGCGGCAGGCATACCGGTAATCGCTGTAGGCGTTCCTACTACTATGGAGTATGAAAGCGATAACGACAGATTTTTTGTGACAAGATATGATATAGATGCCGAGATAAGCAGGTACGCACATATAATATCCTGTGCGCTGAACCGCAGTCTGTGTCCGTCACTGTCATACAGCGACATCTCAATGCTGATGAATTATTCCTGAATATTTGCGGAAAATGAATCATAAGCTGTAACAAGAAAAATCCAACCGTGAAAACACTTGGCGAAAGGAAAGGCTTATGAGAGGCAATAAAAACAAAGGTATTGTAAAGGTTCTTGGCATTGGGCTTACGGCGGCGGTATTATCGTTTACCCTGACGGGCGTAGCTGAAAACGCCGTAACCGGAGCGGTAAGCGGCAAAAGCGTTTCAGACGGACTAAGACAGCTTACCGCACTGAGCGTTATGCTTGCCGTTCCTGTAAACGAATTTGACGGCAGGGATGAAGATACGGTTTCATCCGAGCCTTGCACAGAGAAACCGGACAATGAAACAAAGACTGAAAAGCAGGAGCAGAAAGCGCCTGCGACCGATAATCCGTCAAGCAGTACGCAGGATATTTCCGGTGAAACGCTGGTGCCGGTCGACGCTCCCGCCGATGTAAAAACACGGCTGATTTCCGTCAACATAAGAAAGGACAAGGACGATCTTACGCAGTATACGGCAAAGGATGGTACGGTCAAGGAAAAGCACTACGGGAAGATTGGCGGCGACAATGTAATAGACCTTGAAAACGGTCAGATAAGAAACTGCACCAAGCTGCCGTCGGAGCTTATAGGTGCTGAGGCTGAGAAAAAGCCTTCTGTCACGCTGTCGGACAGCAACGAACCTCAGGTGCTTATAATACATACGCATACGACCGAAAGCTACGAACGTGACAGTGACGGATACTACGATACAGATTATGACGGCAGATCGCTTTGCCCTGCAAACAGTGTTGTGGGAGTAGGAGCGGTGCTTGCGCAGACGCTTGCTGATAACGGAATAAGCACGCTGCACGACGGAACGGTCTTTGACGATCCGGTTTACAACTACTCTTATTCAAGAAGCAGGGAACGAACAGAGGAGCTGCTGAAAGAGTATCCGTCAATAAAAATAGTGCTGGATATTCACCGTGACGGAATAGCGGACGGAGATGTGAGAATAGCTCCCGTTGCAGAAATCAACGGCAGAAAAGCGGCACAGATAATGATAATATGCGGATGTGACGATGGCACGGATATATTGCCGGATTATATGGATAACCTCCGCTTTGCGTCATATTTGCAAAATGCGATAGAAAAAGATAACAAAGGCATAATGCGACCTATGCTTTTCGATTATCGGTTTTATAATCAGGATCTGGCTGAGGCTTCACTGGTTATAGAATTCGGAGCGTTGGCAAACGATATTGAGCAGGTGCGATACTCAGCCGAGCTTGCCGGCAGGAGTATTGCAAAAGCACTGAAAGGATCACAATAATTTGTAATTATTCAGACTGTCGATAAACCCACGCACCGCAAAAATGCAGAAAAGTAAACCGGCACA
>ERZ773192.3334-NODE-3334-length-12179-cov-8.454553_pt1 | contig 12179 bp, 9 predicted proteins | sample MGYA00581010_ERZ773192 | MGnify/ENA primary metagenome ERZ773192 (study PRJEB29015, sample SAMEA2737741) | human gut metagenome | biome: human gut; feature: human-associated habitat; material: faeces | place: China | collected 2012 ...
GCTCAGCGACGACCCGGATGTCAACGACGTCATCCGGTTCCTGCGCGAACGCGAGATTGTCCACTTCCAGCGCTTCGGCGAGGCGGTGCAGCTGCTGCGCGAGAAGCTGGACGAAAAGAATGTCTACTATATGAACCCTGCGCTGCTGTCTTGAACGCAAAAAGGGGAGCTCGGAAGGATTCCGGGCTCCCAAGTTTTATTTCTGCTCTGCCATGTAAAGAGATACGCGGTTCTGAATCAAAGCTGCCGTCTCGTCGATGGTTTTTGCGCCGGAAAAGTAGGCGGCGCACTCTTCCGAGACGATGGACAAAATGTTCTCGTCGAACGAGTACACGCTGTGCGTCGAGTCGATCAGGTCCCTGACGATCTGATACTGCTCCGGCGTGATGGCGTACACATCGACGGTCTCGTTGAAAAAGCCGATTGTGTAAAGAATCACGCGGATTGGTTCGCCGTTGGCATCTAAAACCGTATTGCCGTTTTCATCCGTGACGTATTCCTGCTTCATAGCATCCGCAGCCTTTTTGTCGAAGGCGGAATTGAGCATCGGGAAGCCGGTCTGCTGCAGCTGCACGTCTTCGGACAGAAGCGAACGGATGAAGCCCCACGCAGCGTCTTTATCCTTGCAGGCGGTCGTCATCGCAATCGAGCCGAGCGGCAGAAAGCCGCAGCCGTAGCCGCCGGTAACGCCGGGGTAGCCGACAAAATCAGCATCGTTTTCCATAGCCTCCAACTGATAGTAAATATCGTCAAAACCGGAAAAGGCGATGTTTGCCAACAGCTGCTGCTTCTGCCCGACGCGACGGTAATCGCTGTAATAATTGTCGAAGTCAAAGTTTGTCGCGTCAAATTCCGCCGGGAAGGAGTCTGCAAACGAAAGGAAGGACTTGAATGCGTCCGTTTCAAAGCTGCACGTGCCGGATTCCCAGTCGACAAATTGCGATAGAGAGCTTGCAAGGCAGGCAAAGACGACGGTGTCTTTCGTGTAGTTGACATTGAAAACAGTTGCGTCGGCGGGAAGCTTTTTCATCGCGTCGTGCATCGCGTCCAGCGTCCATGCATCGTATCCGCCGACGATCTCGTGCTTTCCTGCTGCGCCGATGACGGAGAAGGCGGTAGGCATCTGATAGAGCTTTCCGTCCGTCTTGATGGCGTCCAGCACATTCTGGTTAAGATTTTCTTCCGATAGCGCGCTGTCGGCGTACAGGAAGGGCAGCAGGTCCTCCAGGAAGCCCTTTGCGGCGTACTGCGCGACGGGAAGCTCTGTGGCAGTGAAATCAATCAGATCGGGCAGATTGCCGGACAGAAGCTCGGTGTTGAGCTTTGTGATTGCAGGCGACAAGTCCTCCGTGTAAGAGCCGGGGCTTGCAATGACCTCGCTGTACTGCGAGTAGTCGAGAACCTCGATGCGGTACGTGTCGTTTTCCCGGTTGAATTTCGCGATCTGCTGGCGAAGAGACTGGCTGAGGTCCAACGTCGCCAGTGTCAGAACGGTCTTCTCCGGCAGCGTGGATGCATCCACGGGGTGGAGCGTATAAAGACCGTAGGTCCTGTCGACGCCTTCGTTCTGCGTGCTGAGCAGTACCTGCAAGTCGCCGTTTTCGGAAACAGAAATGTTTTCAAGGTTCGTGGCGTCGAGGTCGCAGTCGAGAAGCGTGACGATTTTTGTTTTCTCCTGCGTTTCCAAGTCATAGCGGAAAATCGTGCCGCTGCTGCCGAAGAGATAGAACCCACCGCCCGCGGGGTCTGCAAACACATTCCATGCGTCGACGCCAAGCGAAAGCGTCTCGCCCCAGTCAAGCTTTTCGCCGTCAATTTCGGTGAAAACCTGGTCGCCGGAATCGTCATAGTACAAAATGCCGGTACAGCCGGCCTCCAGCGTGACGAAATTTCCGTATTTTCCGTCCTGCGAGAGCGTTTTGAGAAGCTTGCCGGCTTCATCAAAAATGTAGATCGTGTTCGAATAATCCGCACAGATGAGATGCCCTGTGGCATCCAGCGCGAGGTATTGAAGAAAGACATCCGAGACATTCAAGGCGCTGTCTGAGAAATCGGCGCGGACGGTTCCGAGCAGCGCGCCGTCGGGGGAGAAGTGGGCGAACGACCAGATGTAATCGCCGTCCTGCGGTTCCTGCTCAAACGTCTGACAGACTGCCCAGACAGAGCCGTCTGCCGCCTTTGCCAGCGCGTTTACCTGCGGCTGTCCATAGCCCTCCACGGGCAGCTCCAGTACATCGATTGCGCCGGTTTTTAGATCCTCGCGGTAGAGCGTGCTTACGTAGCTGCGGTAGCCGTAGACTGCGCCGGTCGTTTCGTCAATCTCCTGCGTGGTCTGATCGCTCGGGTTCATCGCCGCGAGGAAGAGTGCGCCGTCTGTGAAGACAGACGACTGCACCGTATCCAGACCGTCCGGCAGCTTGAGGAAGGTCGCCTGATAAGCAGTCTTGTTTTCCGTCTCCGATGCTGTGCTGGTGGACTCTGGCTGCGCATTGCCGTCCGGCTGGGAACCGGTTTTTGAGCAGCCGGTAAACATCGCCAGCGTCAGCGCGAGAATGAGTGTCATAGCAATAATTCGTTTCATATGGAATGCTCCTTTCTTATGGGAGCATCATAGCAGAAATTTTTGCCATTCCCGCATTTTTAAGCAAAGCTTAAGAAAAGCTTCAGCAAAGAAAAAAGAACGCCTCTCAGGTGACTGAGAGGCATTTTTCAAACGGTTAGGAAGCGGTGGCTTCCGGCTTGTACTGCGGATTGTAGTTTACAATCCGACCGATATCCTGCAGCGCCTTGACCTGCGCTTCGTCGACGGGGTTATCCCAGAGGTCGAGCTGCGTCAGAAGCGGGCAGTCCTCAAGCCCCGAGATGTCGGAAATCTGGTTGTAGTCGGCGAAGATGTAGTTGAGGTTCGGAAGACCCTTCAAAGGCGAAAGATCGGTGAGCTTGTTATTGTTGACGTTGATGCGCACCAGCTTGCAGCTTGCCGCATCGAAAGCGGGAAGCGCTTCAATCTGGTTGTCGCTGGCGAGGAAATACGTCAGCTCCGGAAGCCCGGCGAGAACCGAAACATCCTTGACCTGATTGCTGGAAATATCCAGAACAGACAGGCTTACACAGTCGGACAGCACAGAGATATCCAAAATGTCGTTGTTGGAGGCGTACAGCTCCTGAAGCGACGTGTTGCCCGCAAGGCTCGACAGACGAGACACACCGCAGTTTTCAATATGCAGCCGCTCCAAGGCAAGGCAGCTGTTGAGATACGTGATCGACTTGACGGGGTTGTTGGTCAGATAGAGGTCCTTGAGCTGCGTGAGCGCCGTGATGGCAGTCAGATCCGTGACGGAGTTGTTCGTCAGATCGAGATAGGTGAGATTCGAAAGCCCGACGAGATTGTTGATCGACGTGACGGCGCAGTTCTCCAGAATCAGCGTTTCCAGATCCGGCAGCGTGCCGATAGCTTCGAGCGTCGACGTGGGAAGCGTCGAGCCGGACAGGTCGAGCGTTTTGAGCGTCGTCAGCTGCGGCAGGACGGAAAAATCAAGCCCCGTCGCGTTCTGGATGGTCAGCGACGTGAGACCTGCGAAGCGCGTCAGATCGGAAAGATCTTCGACGCCTTCGGGAAGGACCAGCTCCTCAATCTCCCACAGCTCGTCAGACATGAGCGTATCCGAAGCGCGCTTGCCGAGCAGCTCACGGACATAGCTGTCCAGCCCCGCGTCCGCCAGCGTGACCGGCTCCACGACGCTGCCGACGGTATAGCCGGCGTAGACGGCATCGCTCACCAGGCCGTTGTCCGCCACGCTCAGCGCGACGATCTTGCTCTCGCCCGCGGTCAGGGAGATGGGGCCGGTATAGATGTCCGTCTCCTCGGCCGGGAAATCGCTGTTGCAGACGGCGTAGACGGTGCCCTCGGTCCCGGTGATGGTGACATCGATGTATTCCGTATAGGTGCCGCTCTCCGGCTCGATCACGGGTGCGGCGGGGCGCAGAGCGTCGATCTGGGTGCGGACGGCGTCGTTGGTGATGCGGCCGAGCATGGTCTCGGCGTCAAGGAGCTTGTCCTGCTCCACATAGGTCTTGGACAGGGCGATGTAGAGGTCGGCCGCGTCGGGGCTCTGCGTGATGGCGTTGACGAGGGGATATTCGGCCTTCGTATAGTTGCCGCTCCGTTTGTAGGCGTTCGAGAGCCAGATGGCAAGCTCGGCGTCCTTCGGGGCGAAGTGCATGGCGAGCTTGTAGCAGGTGATGGCGCGGCCGTAGCGGCCGTTGTTATAAAAATGATTGCCCCAGTAGGTAAACACGCTCTCCGTCAGATCGCGGCGGGCGATAAGGAAAAAGCAGCACGCGCCGATCAGCAGCGCAAGGATCAGCAGCGCGATACGGATCGTGCCCTTCGTCGTGAGCACGACGGCGGCGAGGCCGAGCGTGGCGCTGATGGCATACAGGATCGCGACGGCCTGCTTCTGGTTCAGACCGAGATCCATGAGTTTGTGATGGAAGTGGCCGCGGTCGGCGTGAAACGGGCTCTGACCGTGCAGGATGCGGCGGCAGAACGCAAAGAGCGTGTCCGACAGCGGAACCGCCAGTGCGAGCACCGGCACGACGAATGTCACGATTGCATAGAACTTGAACAGGCCGAGCACCGACACCGTTGCCAGCACATAGCCGAGCAGCAGGGAGCCGGTGTCGCCCATGAAGATGCGGGCGGGGTTGAGGTTGTAGGGCATGAAGCCGATGCATGCGCCGGCGAGCGCCGCGACGATGAGCGCCACGTTCGGCTCGGACACAAGCAGCGCCACGACAAGGATCGTCACGCAGCTGATGGTCGACACGCCGACGGCCAGACCGTCGAGCCCGTCGATGAGGTTGACGGAGTTGGTGATGCCGACGATCCACAGCACGGTCAGCGGGATCGCGACCCAGCCGAGGACAATGGCCTCCTGATTGCTGAACACGTTCGGGTTCGACACGACGTTGATGACCACGCCGTGCAGCACGGCGATGACGGCGGCGAGGATCTGGATCAGAAACTTTGTCCACGCGCGCAGCGAGACGATGTCGTCGATCACACCGGTGATGACGATGATGATCGACCCGATGAGAATGCCGCGCACCTCCTGCGTGATGTCCGCAAACAGAAGCGTCGAGACGATGAAGCCCAGAAAAATGGCCAGACCGCCCATGCGGGGGATGGGATGGTCGTGCACGCGCCGCGCCTCGCCGGGCACGTCCACGGCGCCGACCTTCACGGCCAGCCGCTTGACGAACGGGGTCAGGGCAATGCTGACCACGAAGGCGACGAGGATCGCGAGCATGACTTTGATCCAGACAGCAGTGTTAAGAAACATGAGAATCGATCTCCAATAATGTAAAGATTATTTGGCGACGAAGCCGACCTTCTTGTAGACCTTGCGCAGCGTCTTGTTTGCGATGTAGGATGCCTTTTCCGCGCCGGCCTTGTACACGCTCTCAAGGTAGGCCTTGTCCTTGAGCAGACGTTCGGTCTCTTCGCGGATGGGGCGCAGCGTCTCGACGACGGCCTCACCGACTGCGGGCTTGAACGCGCCGTAGCCCTTGCCTTCAAACTCCGCCTCGATCTGCGCAAAGGTCTTGCCGGTGCAGGCAGAGTAGATGCTCATGAGGTTGGCCACGCCGGGTTTGCTCTCCACGTCGAAGCGCACGCAGCGCTCGGTGTCGGAGTCGGTGACGGCCTTTTTGAACTTGCGCATGATGTCCTCCGGACGGTCGAGCAGGTACACGGTGCCGTTGGGGTCTTTGTCGGACTTGGACATTTTGTTCTCCGGCGAGGAGAGGCTCATGACACGCGCGCCGACCGTCGGGATATACGGCTCGGGGATCTTGAACACATCGCCGTAGATGTTGTTGAAGCGGGTGGCCACATCGCGGCAGAGCTCGACGTGCTGCTTCTGGTCGCTGCCGACGGGGATGTAGTCCGGCTGGTAGAGCAGAATGTCCGCCGCCATCAGCGCGGGGTAGGTGAACAGACCACCGTTGATATTCTCTGCGTTCTTGGCGCTCTTGTCCTTGAACTGCGTCATGCGCGAGAGCTCACCGAACATGGTGTAGCAGTTGAGCACCCAGCCGAGCTGCGTGTGCGCGGGGACATGGCTCTGGATAAAGAGCGTGTTCTTTTCCGGATCCAGGCCGCAGGCGATGTACTGCGCGAGCTGCTCAACGGTGCGCCGGCGCAGGTCGGCGGGGTTCTGGCGCACAGTGATCGAGTGCAGGTCGGCCATAAAATAATAGCAGTCAAAGATCTCGGCGCGTTCGCTCCAGTTTTTAATCGCGCCCAGATAAGACCCGAGCGTCAGGTCGCCGGAGGGCTGAATGCCCGAGAGCATGACTTTCTTTGCAGTTTTTTCTTCCATAGTTGATTACTTCCTTAGCTATCTTGCTGAAAATTCGCATTTGTTTGAATATTGTACCACAACCTGTTGTGGAATACAACATCGAAAGTTCCCTTGACAATCCCTGTGATGTAAAATAAGATATAAATAATCTGAGCAAAGTGATCCGGAGGCTATCAAAATATGAAAGATCAAAAGTGGTTTGAAGACATGGAGCTGCGCATCCCGCACGGAGAGGTGCGCACGCGGTTTGCGCCGAGCCCGACGGGGTATATGCACGTCGGCAATCTGCGCACGGCGCTTTATACGTATCTGATCGCGCGGCACGCCGGCGGCAAGTTCATCCTGCGCATCGAGGACACCGATCAGGGGCGCTATGTGGAGGGCGCGGTCGACGTCATCTACAGCACCATGCGCGCCTGCGGCCTGACGCACGACGAGGGGCCGGATGTCGGCGGTCCGGTCGGTCCGTATATCCAGACCGAGCGGCGTGGGCTCTATAAGGAATATGCCGAGCTGCTCATCGCGCGCGGCCATGCCTACCGCTGCTTCTGCGATAAGGACGACGCTGCCGAAGAAAATGTTTCCGACGGCACGGTCATCCACAAATATGACGGCCGCTGCTCGCGTCTGAGCGAGGAGGAGATCGCGGCAAATCTCGCGGCCGGCAAGCCCTATGTCATTCGCCAGAAGATCCCGCGCGAGGGCAAGACCACGTTCCATGACGAGATCTTCGGCGACATCACAGTCGACAACGACACGCTCGACGATCAGGTGCTCATCAAGCGCGACGGTCTGCCGACGTATAACTTCGCAAACGTGATCGACGACCATCTCATGGGCATCACGCACGTTGTGCGCGGGTCGGAGTATCTGTCGTCGACACCGAAATATAACCTCCTCTACGAGGGCTTCGGCTGGGAGATCCCGAAGTATATCCACTGCTCACCGGTCATGCGCGACCAGCACAACAAGATGTCCAAGCGCCACGGTGATCCGTCGTATGAGGATCTGATCGCGCAGGGCTATCTGTCGCAGGCGGTGGTCAACTATGTGGCGCTGCTCGGCTGGGCGCCCGGCGGCGAGCGGGAGATCTATTCGCTGCCCGAGCTCGTGGAGGCGTTCGACATCAAGGGCATCTCCAAGTCTCCGGCCATCTTCGATATCGACAAGCTCAAGTACTTCAACAGCGCGTATATCCGCGCCATGACGCCGGAGCAGTTCGCCGCCGTGGCCGCGCCCTATATCCGCCAGACGGTGAAAAACCCCACCATCGACCCCGCGCAGATCGCGCCGCTGCTGCAGCAGCGCTGCGAGGTGCTTACGGACATTCCGGAGAAGGTGGATTTCTTCGACGCGCTGCCGGAGTATGACATCACGCTCTATACCAATAAGAAGTCCAAGACCGACCCCGCCGTCTCGCTCGAGATGCTCAAAACGGTGCGCCCGCTGCTCGCCGAGCTCCCGGCGTGGGATGATGAGACGCTGCTTGCGGCCATGAAGGATCTGGCCGAGCGGCTGGAAGTAAAAAACGCGAAGGTAATGTGGCCGGTGCGCATTGCGGTGTCCGGCCGCGCGGTGACGCCCGGCGGCGCGGTGGAGATCTGCCGCATCCTCGGCCGGGACGAGACCCTGCGCCGGATCGACGCCGGCATCGCCAAACTGGAAGGGTGAGCGGCATGAAAAAACGCACGGGCGTGGAGCGGGCGGTCATCGTCATGGCCGTCGTGGTCGTGCTGCTTGCGATCGCGCTGATCGTGGTCAACGCAGCCGGCATCCGCATCCACAAGTCTGCACCGGAGGCACCGGCCGCGACAAATCTGCCGCAGTTTCCGTTTTCCGACGAGCCGGAGCTGATCCTTGGCAGTGGACAGACCCCGTCGCGGGACGCCCAGCAGGCAGTTTCCGTCGGCGGCGAGGATAAGACTATGCAGCTCGTGACCGGCTCGTTTGCCCAGCGTGGCGGCCCGGATTTCTCGCTGTATCTGGATACTTCCGTGTTTCTGAGCACGGAAATGGACGGCAAGTGCTGCTTTGCCCGCGCGGATGATGCGAGCATGGACGCCTATCTGGAGATCGGTTATCACCCGGGCGCGGACGCACAGACGCTTGCGGGTACGATTCTCAATGACTACGGCACGATCGCAACGACGGAGTCGCTCGGTCAGGTCAAGCTTGGAGATCTGAATGCCTACGGCGTCAACGGCGCCACGGTGCAAAGGCAGCTCGAGGCATACCTGATCCCGACGGCGTGTGGCTGCATTTCGGTCGTGCTCTGCCGGGCGGGAACGGCGCCGGCGGGCTGGTATGAGAGCCTGCTTGCCTCGGCGCAGACGCTGCAGATCGCCGACTGAGAAAAATTGCACATCAAAACCACCCTTTCCGGCAACACTAGTCCGGAAGGGGTGTTTTGCTATGAAGAAAAAAACGCGCGTGCTCATCATTTCCTACACGGCGGCGCTCGTCGCGGCGCTTGCGGTCGGCCTGATCGCCTGCCGCACGGATGCCAACCGCCGCCAGACGGCCATGGATGCCAACTACCGCCACGCTTACGGCGAGGTGCTCAACGCCGTGCAGGAGCTCGACAGCTCGCTGCAAAAGAGCCTGTATGCAACGACGGCGGCCATGGAGTGCACGGTCTGCACGGATATCTATAGCAATGCGCAGACGGCGGAGATGGCGCTTGGTGTGCTGCCGGTCAATTCGCATGCGCTCGCGCGCATCGCGCGCAACATCGCCCTTGCCGGGGACTACGCGCGCACGCTCTCGCGCAATGCGGCGGAGGGCAGAACGTTCACATCCGAGGAGCTGGAGCATCTGCGCGCCTTTTCCGATGCAACAAAGCAGCTGAGCACACAGCTCGCGGCGCTTGGCCAGTCGCTTTATGACGGCGCGGTCACGACGACGGCGCACGTGCGCAGCACGGAGTCACTGGAAAACCTGGGATCGGAGGCGGACCTGTCCGATACGCTCGAGGCGGAGCTTGCGGCGCTGGCCGATTCGTTTGAGGAGCTGCCGCTCCCGATCGCGGACGGCAGCTATCAGGTGCGCACGGCGGCGGACTATGCCATGCTGGCGGGCCACGACGAGGTCACGGAGGAGCAGGCGCAGGCTGCGGCCGCGGCCTTTCTGGATCTGGATGCGGCGCGCCTGCAGGCGACCGGCCGCTCGGAGGGCGCCGTACCGTGCTGGAACTTTGACATCGACGGCGGGGACGATACGTCCTATATCGCGGTCACGGTCTCCGGCGGGGAAGTGCTGCGCTATTACTCCTCCTGTGCCGGCGGCGAACCGGTGCTTTCGACCGATGAGGCGGCAGAAGCGGCCGCGGCGTTTTTGCGCGCGCGCGGCTATGACGGCATGCGCCTGATCGACACGGAGGACGCGGGGCAGTCACTCATCTGCACGTTCTGCTATGTGCAGGACGGTGTTCTGTGCACGGCGGATCAGCTGCGCGTGCGCGTCCGGCTCGACGACGGGACGGTCTGCGGCTTCTCGTCGGCATCGTATCTGGACACGCACCGGGCGCGCACGCTCTCGGCCGATACGATCGGCGCGGAAGCGGGACAGGCGGCCGTGCCCGGCGCGCTGCAGGTCGTGGACACGCGCACGGCATTTCTCCGGCTCTACGGCGCGCGGGAGACGCTGTGCTATGAGTACCTGTGCGAAACGGACGATGGGCAGCGCTGCGTCATCGCCGTCAATGCCCGCACCGGGCAGCAGGAACGCATCCAGACATCGGACGTGTCCGGCGGGGTGCAGATGCAGTTTTGATGCGCCGCGCAAGAGGGGGGAGCGGCAGGCTCTCCCTCTTGACGAAAAAAACCGAACAGTGTATGATAGGGAAAACAAATGCGTATCAAATCTTTACATATTGGAGGCTTCTCATGAGCGTCATTCCCAAGATCACCTGCCGGCGCTGCGGGCGCGAGTATTCCGGCCTGCGCAGCCGCTGTCCATATTGCGGTACGGGACGCAGCAAATCCGCAGAGCGCATACCGCTGCGCACGTCCAGTGAAAATGCGGGCACGCCGGCGGCGGAGCACGCTGCGGTCAATACGAAGTGGCAGATGCTGTTCGGCGGCATTTTGCTCCTCGCGGTCGTGGCTGCCGTCATCGTGCTCATCACCGTGAGCCTGAACGCCAGTCAAAATACCCCGAGCGTTGCCGAGCCGACCCCGCCGGCGACGGTTTCCAGTGCCGCGCCGGTCGCCACGCCGACACCCACACCGGAGCCGACCCCGACTCCGACGCCGACTCCGTCGGTCACGAGCATCACCATCACGTTCCTCGGCAGCAAGCGCACGGAGTTCGCGGCCAAGGTCGGCGATGAGGTGCCGCTGAGCACGACGATCTATCCGGCCGGCGGCAATCAGACTGTCACGTGGTCGAGTAAGGACGAATCCATTGCCACCGTCAGCGACAAGGGCGTCGTGACCGGCGTGGGCAAAGGCACGACGACGATCACGGCCGAGTGCGGCGGCGTGAAGGCCGACTGCACGGTCTATATCACGGCGAAGTAAAGCGCCCCATGTTCGACGGCTCCGAAAATAATCGGGGCCGTCGAAAAAAGGGGTTGACAAAAGGATGCAGATGCGTTAGAATAACCAACGCTGACACGGACGATTAGCTCAGCTGGTATGAGCATCCGCTTGACGTGCGGAGGGTCACAGGTTCGAGTCCTGTATCGTCCACCATAAAAATGCCGCGACAAACGTCGCGGCATTTTTATATTTTCGCAGCATTGAAAGAAAGAAAAAAGGAGACTGGCAGCAGTGCACAGTCTCCAAGGATGTAGTCAGCAAAGTTTGCAAGACAGGGCTGACCGCAGTGGTTTTATTATAGTGGGATTCCGGAATGCTGTCAAGATGAAAATAACAGAAAGAAACATTTCTTCCGAAAACAAGAATCGACAAATTTCGCATATTTCTCTGTAAAAATGAGAATTGATACTTGACAACCGTGTGCGTTATCATTATAATGAAAAAGCTGCATCGGGGTGTAGCGCAGATGGTAGCGCGCATGGTTCGGGACCATGAGGCCGCGAGTTCAAGTCTCGCCACTCCGACCATAATGTGGAGGCAAAAAAGATGTCTCCTGCGAAAAGCCCGAATATATCGGGCTTTTTTGCTACCCAAACGGCGATTTTTCTCTGTACCAAAACACAGATGTAAAATCGCCGTTTTCCCTTTGTGGATAGACTTGAATTCCCGAAAAGTAAATATCAGATACACAGGCAGATAGAAAGCAAAAATCTATCTGCCTTTTTTATTACCCTAAAAAGGAGAAATCAGATATGCGGTCCTTTATTTCTCTGCACAAGGAAAATTGGCGCAGTCACAGCTACGCTGCCGCCCGCTGTGTCGGGGATCAGGTGCTGTTTCAAATGCTGAAAGCGAATTCCAATATCGACACCGTCTATCTCTGCATGGACAACGATGTCGCAGGTCAGGCGGCGAACAAAAGGATATCCGACAAACTCTTTAGCAAAACGAATAGTGCGGAGTTTGCGACGACGAAGTGACAGGTGCCACCTGTCATGACGGAAGGAGAAAGTGAACTTACCCAACTGAAAAATAACTACAGCAGAAAGGAAAGACAAATAACTCTATCAAGGCAGAGTATAAGATGGAATCAGTTCGACTTGTGCAGGTCAAAGACCGCCCTTTTTCTCTGTTGTGGGTAAAAAGTGTGGCTTTTGTGCAAAGCCTTATAAGAGGCAGTTGAGAAACAGACGGATTTATGCTATAGATTAATTTGAAAACATCGCTTGACAAGGGCACACAGAGAAAAACAACTGAAAATGAGCTGCCA
>ERZ773192.3339-NODE-3339-length-12147-cov-22.604615_pt1 | contig 12147 bp, 11 predicted proteins | sample MGYA00581010_ERZ773192 | MGnify/ENA primary metagenome ERZ773192 (study PRJEB29015, sample SAMEA2737741) | human gut metagenome | biome: human gut; feature: human-associated habitat; material: faeces | place: China | collected 2012 ...
TTGAGTATTAATAACTTATTTGACAATCGTCTCATTTTAACGGGACACTAGTGATATAAATTATGATGATTTCAATTCCATAAAGGTGCGATTAGAACCCATTCAGCTTCACCGGTGCAAGAGGTATCTCCGAATTTCAATTCCATAAAGGTGCGATTAGAACGATATAACGGTGCTTTCTGTTTTAGTTTGAATTCTATTTCAATTCCATAAAGGTGCGATTAGAACTATTCTTAAAATGGTTTTACTCCCTTTAGTTCCGGAATTTCAATTCCATAAAGGTGCGATTAGAACCTTAGTAGACCGCACTCCTTGCACTCTAGATTCTTATTTCAATTCCATAAAGGTGCGATTAGAACAAGACCTAGGCCAAAAAGAAAATGTTGCAACTCGATTTCAATTCCATAAAGGTGCGATTAGAACGGCTGAATGATTATATTACTTTTTCTTCTTTAACCAATTTCAATTCCATAAAGGTGCGATTAGAACTTCCGTACTTCCTTTGCAGCCTCAGCCATACCCTCATTTCAATTCCATAAAGGTGCGATTAGAACTGCCGAGCGTGCTGCTGACGTAGAGAAGAATAAGGATTTCAATTCCATAAAGGTGCGATTAGAACAGGAGGTTTAAGTTATGGCATTCTTAATAGCAATTATTTCAATTCCATAAAGGTGCGATTAGAACTTTTATACCTATCATATCGCCCTGCATCATCATTTTTATTTCAATTCCATAAAGGTGCGATTAGAACGGACGAAATAATACTTACCCTCATGGGTGGTAAGATATTTCAATTCCATAAAGGTGCGATTAGAACTAGAGCAGCTTCGGGAGAGTGGTCGAACCTTTATGATTTCAATTCCATAAAGGTGCGATTAGAACATGTAGTCGATTTGTCTCTCAACGCTTTCGACAACTATTTCAATTCCATAAAGGTGCGATTAGAACTGCCTATATCGATTTCTTTTATCTCCATATCTATATTTCAATTCCATAAAGGTGCGATTAGAACTTAACTACTATTGCATAAAAAAAAACGCCTACCCTATTTCAATTCCATAAAGGTGCGATTAGAACTAGCTTTTCACATCGGAAACCGCTTGTGATAACAATATTTCAATTCCATAAAGGTGCGATTAGAACTGATAAATCTACCGGACAAGTCATCGAGAGCACGCAAATTTCAATTCCATAAAGGTGCGATTAGAACGACTTATCAGCCTTCAAGCGTACGATATTAAACATTTCAATTCCATAAAGGTGCGATTAGAACAAATGTCTAAAATTTATCCAAGGGTTATGCACTTATTTCAATTCCATAAAGGTGCGATTAGAACAATAATCTTTCAGGTAAAGACAATCTTAACCTTTATTTCAATTCCATAAAGGTGCGATTAGAACAATGTCTAGATTGATTTTCGCAGAAATTGCTTTTATTTCAATTCCATAAAGGTGCGATTAGAACCTAATAATTCTGATGATGACCAGTTGTACGTCGGCAATTTCAATTCCATAAAGGTGCGATTAGAACCTTTTATGATTTTGATAATGATTTCATTGACAAAAATTTCAATTCCATAAAGGTGCGATTAGAACCCACTTCGGGGCTTGTCGGGTCGGCAGAACCCTTATTTCAATTCCATAAAGGTGCGATTAGAACTATTAACTTATATGTATAACAAAAAGTAATTTATTAATTTCAATTCCATAAAGGTGCGATTAGAACATTTATGAGATTCGTAATCTTTTACGGTCTATCGATATTTCAATTCCATAAAGGTGCGATTAGAACTCTCAGGTGCTTAATATGACTAAAAATGCAAATGGATTTCAATTCCATAAAGGTGCGATTAGAACCTCCTTTTAATGATGAGTTTGTTGAGTTTAAGACATTTCAATTCCATAAAGGTGCGATTAGAACTTATCTATGCTCTCGGTTTGATTGGTTCTTACTTATTTCAATTCCATAAAGGTGCGATTAGAACAGCCAGCCGATATGCCAGCACAATACTTCCAAAACTATTTCAATTCCATAAAGGTGCGATTAGAACCTCAGATTCATTCATCTTATCCCGTATTAATGAGTATTTCAATTCCATAAAGGTGCGATTAGAACTCCCTATTCTTTTTCGAGAGTAAGCAAGTAGTCTATTTCAATTCCATAAAGGTGCGATTAGAACATTGGTCTTAACTTCTCTATTGGTTGTTTTGCTTGATTTCAATTCCATAAAGGTGCGATTAGAACTCCAGTCGTGCACGTCATCAGGCACCACATATTTGATTTCAATTCCATAAAGGTGCGATTAGAACTGGCTCAGTGAGGAAATTAACACCAAAAGAATGTATTTCAATTCCATAAAGGTGCGATTAGAACGATTTGTCTCATCGTCACATGTTTACCGCTCAAGTATTTCAATTCCATAAAGGTGCGATTAGAACATTACTTCTCCCGTATCTTGGGAGCATGAATATCAGATTTCAATTCCATAAAGGTGCGATTAGAACATGCCGCTTATCTTAAGCAATTAGGCGGTTATTAATTTCAATTCCATAAAGGTGCGATTAGAACTGGTATAAGAAACAACTCTGTTGTCCCTATACTAATTTCAATTCCATAAAGGTGCGATTAGAACCCGTTAAGTCTTGGGCGTAAATGCCCGAAAAGTCTATGGGTTTGTGGGTGCAAAGATACAAAAAAATCTTCAGAAAAAATGTCGATGCCTAAAGATATTTTTTCTGCGGCCTTACGACAACCTGCCTATTTATGGAGGTTTCAATAAGTCAAAGAACACTTTCGGAGGTTTTTCCGAACCTAGAAACGGAAAAATAGAACCACATCGACAACTCTTTATAAGAAATTATCGGTAGACATTCTTTCTTTTCCAAGAATCTGTTTGTTCATATTATACCCCATTTTATTGGTGAAAACAATGACACTATCCTCGGATTCATCAATGATAGCTTTCATCTTCATTTGCAATTCCCGAAGTTTAGCTTCAGATAATTCTCCCTCCAAAACTGAGTTCTGAATCCAACACAAATACTGGCGGCAAAGCTTCAACATTTTGCCAACTCGCTTCTCACCTACATCGTAAACTATAATCACATACATATCACCAATACATTTTAAAAGGTTTATATTCTTCTATTCCTAAAATATCTTTCAGTAGCTTATAGCATTCCAACTTTATAAGATGCTTATAGCTTACATTACGTCCTAAAGAACGATGACGGAACGTCTCGTCATATCGCTCTTCCATAGCCTTTACAAAAATCTTCTTTCCCTTTTCGTTCAAAAGACATTTGTTGAGTTTCTTATCAAAATGACTGGTACTTAAAGCATGCTTATTGAGTACCTTGAAGATGACTCTATCCACGATAATAGGTTTGAAAATCTCGGATATATCCAGACATAACGAAAAACGCCTTTCTCCCGGAGTATGCAGAAAGCTTATCGTTGGATTCAACTGAGTTTGATGAATAGCTCGGAGAGTTTCGGTATAGCACATCATGTTGCCAAAAGAAATGAGAGCATTTACCTCGTTCTCCGGCGGTTGCTTGGTTCTTGACCCCATGTTGAAATCATCGATAATGATATCGAATGCAGCATAATATGCCTGTCTGATATTTCCCTCAATTCCCATTATCTCATCTACAGCCTTAGCATCTGGCAAAGTATTACTCAATCTTTTAATAGTATCGATAATATCTTGCAGGTCTTTTCCTCTACGATTATAATAGTTGAGGTTCATAACCATATTCCAAGCTGCTCCCTGAATGAATTTACGAGCCAATTCTACCCTTTTCTTCTTATTTTGGTACGCAGATGTTTGTGCCAACAATGCCTTGCCTGAAAGAAGACTTTCCCTTGGCATGAAGCTTCCGGTATAGTTCTCATAATAGTCGAAGAAGTGGACAAGAATACCTTTCTGCCCCAGAAAGTTGAACAAAGCGCTATTTGTCCGCAGACTTCCAAAGGCATACAGTTCCGCAACATCCTCAATAGGAATGTATCGAGGTTGCTGCTTGATTTCTTCATTATCTTCATTCACGACAACAGGCGTGAACTTCAACGTATTATCTCGGCGCTCCATGATGCCGGGATTGAACAGATAGAAACTTCTTTTCATTCTTCTTCCTCCAACTCGTTTATATAACAAAAATCAAAATAACTACAATTCTTACAGATGCCTTTCTTGACTTTAGACGGGCAAACATCTTGAGAGATTATCTTAATGATGTCTTTAGATATAACCTGAATGTCATCTCTATCAACATCTGTCAAGATTACTTCTTTTGTCTTTCTCAAAAGAGGATATTCCAAGATGCCCTTCACGCCATCTATTCCATGTTGCTCGAAAACATACATGTAATATTTCAGTTGCCATTCATGAGCTTTATCCACCTTATTAGATTTTTTTATCTCATGGATGACCTTGTTCTTGGCATCATAGTAATCCACTTTGATACCATCAATCTCCACTTCCTCATACTTTGATGTACGTTGTGGATAACTTGATTCATGCACCAGCTTTCCTTCATAGACCAAGTCTGACTCTTGTTCCATGTTGATGCCATTGGCAAACAGCCATAGTTTGCGATGGCAAAGCTGGTAATAGTTGAAATGAGTACCTGTTACTATCATAAGAAATTGTCCTCCTCATTATCTGTTAGATCAATACCTATATCAAATGTATAAAAACCATCACGTATAACATTAATAAAGATTGGTTCGTTAGCCCCTATAGTAATTCTGCAATTTGAATCAATCCTATGTTCTTTCCTGCCTTTATCCAATAAATATACAGGTAAGCTTATGGAATAGGACAGTACAAACTCCATATATTCGGAATAATTGTAAAAATGCGTACACTTAGGCTTAATAATAAAAGCAGTTCCTTGTGGGCCTATATCACGGCTTCTCCAACTGTTGGAATGAGTATCATCATCATTCCATTTCTCAACTGGGTTTATTAGCCAATTATTAATAAACATTTGTTCCAATGATTTTACGTTAGTTTGGGCTTTTACACTGAAAATTGTTTCTTCTGCATACACTTTATTTAGAATATTGACTAAATCTTGTGCAGAATATATACCACATTTAAGTATGTCCATAGTAGACAACAATGCCTTACATGGAATCCATGACTTCTCACTTTGAGAATATGAGCCGTACGGTGCAGGATAGAGAAAGTTGTCCTTGTATGGTATCAATACATACATTTCACCAACAGAATGATCAAATCGACATAATCTTCCTGCTCTCTGCATAAGTCTGTCTATAGGACATACCTCACTAATCATTAGTTCGGAACTAATATTGATACTGATTTCTCCTATTTGTGTAAGAATAGCTATTCCTTTAGCAGTACCATTGCCCCATGCCTTTCTCCCTAAATTATCAAGTAACATGTTTTCCTTATGTTGTTTGTCTTTTTCTGTAAACCTACTGTGATACAGAATTATAGGGATATCTTTGCCGCTTTCCAATACAAGGGTTCTTATTTTCTTGTATACTTTTATGGCTTTATCTACTGTGTTAAGGTAAATAATAGCATTACCTTTTTCTATACAATATTCCAACAAATAGTTTATATCCTGTATATTGTCATATTCTATCTGTTTTCTTATATTGAAACATTTTTTATATCTATCGCTATCTTTGTCTTCCAATATTCTTTCAATGTTGAATCCTGCTTTTCTATATAATTGTAAAGCTGATTCTGGCAAAGACGCACTCATTATCATAACTGGAACTTTCCAATTATGAAGCACTTTTAATAGGAAGAGAATATTGGCAAGGGTAAAATCATCATAGAAATCTGCTTCATCAATAACTACACAAGAGTTGGCGAGATTGCTACAAATCAGATGATGGTTTTCTTGAGTAAAGGTTAAAGACATCAACAAGTGATCAATGGTACATACTGTAATTGGTGTTGCAAGAAGTTTTGCCATTTTTTGTTGAGCCAATGCTTCCGTCATATCCATTTCTCCATTTTGCACTTTCGAATACTTTGAGTACCAAGCACTGGAATGATACAAGCCTGTATCAGACAAGGTGGATGCTACGTTTACAGAGAGAGCATTTGCCGTAAATCGAGTTGGCATAGCTATTACAAGACGATCGGCTTTGTGAGCGGCTATCTGGCGATCGGCCCATAATAAAGAGGCATCTGTTTTTCCTGCTCCTGTTGGAGCGCGTACAAGCAGAATCTCATTATCCCAATTGTCCTCTACAAGTTTTTGTATCCCCCGTTTGTCAGCAAAGGGAAAGTGATAATCAAAGAACGATAGTTTGGGAACAAATTCGTTATCTTCTTTTGCACTTGCTCTATGGTCGGCAAACTGAAGTAACCCTCTAATAGTGTCAAATTCTAATAACTTGTCACATACTAAAGTCAAATTCTCTTTTTCTGATATATCATTGGATGTCTTGCGAAATACATTCCAGAATTGCTTAAAAGAAGGATTGCTCATCCATTTGTCCTCAAAGCCAAGTCCTAATTTTCCATGATGCGCTGCTATAGCCGCCAATATAGGAATAGGCATATTGGTGGTAACAGCTTTATCTAATGAATAGAATTCATGTCGTAGACCGACATTTCTTAGATGGCATCCGGCTTCGTTACGTTTTTCAGAACTATATTCTTTAAAAAAAATATCAGGATGTTTTTGTTTCCACAATTGATAATTATGGAAATCCTTCCTACATGCTTCTTGCCATTTTTTGCATGCTTTACCGTTATCATGCCATTTCGCAGAGACAGACAAACGCATTGCCAGATCTTTACCGGTCAACTTTTTGTATTTCTCGCAAGTGCTTATAAAAATCTGGCATATATCGGATACTTCAGACACAACATCAGAACGATGCTGTCCTAATGTTATGCCTGAAGGTTTAGCCAATATATTGTTGCGTTTGTCTACTTCCATTTTTATACTAATTTATGGTTATACATTGTTACTCAAACAAAGAAGGAGTATCGTCTATCTTCTTTTCTTGCTTCTTTGTCTTGGTCGTCTTTGTTTCTTTTGTGTTTACATATACATCTTCAAAACTTCTCACCTTACTGTCGTCAGAATCGCATGTGTATAGTTCATTTGACTTCAAAAACTCGAGAGCCTCATTATAAGCTTTCAATACACTATTTTCTGTATGGTCATCACCAATAAAGTATTTAGCCCCTCTTTCATCCAATTCGTTCAGAATGTTCGCACGTTCTGTTTCTTCTGCTTCAAAATAGCGAGAGGCTTTTCTGCTAAGTATATTATCAAATACGATTATCACTTGTTGAGGCTCGCCACATACTGCATTACGTGCCTGATTGGCATAATCGTTCATCAAGCGGGTTGCATTAAGATAAAGTAAAGCTCTGCGCTTTCTTTCTGCTTCTGTTGCATGCTTATAATACACTGTACCAACATTAAACGATTTTTCATAACTATATGCCTTTGATATACTAAGTGAGGTTATATCAAGAAAGAAATTCATACGCATAATATCTCCCTGGCTGAATTCACGTGTTGCAATTGCTTGCTCATTAGCGTTTTCGCCTTCGGTATTGACTCTCAATCGCATAAGAAGGTCACGACCTACCTCACTTTCATTCATCGCTACTGCTGGAGTTACTGACAACGGGGCTGTTCGTCTGCCAGAATAATCACCTTTGGAAGGATGCATAAATCCTCCCATGTCAGCTCTTAAATCTGATTCAATCTTATCCGTTATGCCGTCACCATTCGAAACAAATGTGTCTTCTTTTGCCTCGTCTGCATTATTCAGACGATCTATAGCTGAAAACAATACATGGCGCTGCATCTGTCCAGAGATATAAACACGTCCATCAGGACGACGCTTAATGGATGAGGCGTTTCCCAATAATTTTTCGCCTCCATTAGCTATATGATCCTCGAAAGGAGCCAATAGCGATACTAAAATTCCTTTGATTTCCATATTTTTATTTTTATATGTTACTATAATCTTCTGTCACTTCTTCATTCTCAATAGATTGATTATCACTTGAAGTTACTTTGTCAGTTTCCTCTATTTTAGACTTTAATCTTGAAAACGCAATAAGCAAATTCTTTGCCTGCTCTAATGGAAGTTCGCCACTTGCCGCCTTTTCCATGAACAGAGAGGCTTCTGCCGGGGCATCCAAACCAGAAAGACGACCTGCTCTTGTTATTGTATGAGCAATAAGAGCATCGCCAGACTTTGCTGAGAATATAGAACTTTCCAGTTCTACCAAAACCTTAGCCTTAGCCTCAGCCTCAGCTATTTTCTTTTTTAAATTTCCCCCATTTGCTGACACGTCTTCTTCCTTTTGTACAGAAGTGCCTACCTTTTTTTGTGTTGAGCGATAAGCTACATAATTAAGCCATTTGCCAAGCTCCTTTGCTGAGCTTACAATTTCTTTATCTATCTTTTCCATATCACAAAAATATGTATTTAATAATAATTCTATATCGTATGGATACTCTGCCCTGAAGGCAAGAAAATCCTTAAACGTAGGACGATTGAATATCTGTAAGAAACGACTTGCAAACAAATCGAACTTTTGGTATTCAAATGCATTATTTGTTGATTTCCTACCTTCTTTGTATAACACTACATAATATAGGCTATCAACAATTTTTCTAAGTTTGCCTCTTTCAGCCAATCTTATTATGGAATGATTAAATGAGAACACGCTGGCATCGCCATATTTTATGGCGTAGAAGTTACAATCCTTAAGACTTTCAAGAACCTTCTTAGCAAGTTCAGAAACCTCTTTTTCTTTAGTCATCTCTCCAATAGCTCCAAGAAGCGCAATGCTTCCTAAAGCACTACTATGAGGAGCATTAGGAAAGTTTCCTCTGAATATATTCGGTCTTTGGGGTATGTATTTTAAAGTCTTTTTGTCACATTCTACTTTACCTACCATCAATGAAGAATCTAACTTTTGGATTCGGATACGTTTGAAGAGTTTGATAAAATTTTGCAAATCAGAGATGTCTAAATCAGGGATAAGGCACGTGTTATCTGTTGATACTTTACCTACACCAGACTTATATTGCAGACAAGGTTTTAAAGCCGTTGTAGATGTTATTAAAGCAAGACACTGATCTAACACTGTTGCAGAGGGCTTTCCACGACCAATATTGCCACTATCGGAAAAAGAGTTGAATTCTCCTGACGTTGGCACTTCTGATTGTGATATTTTATATGCTTTAAGCAAATCCATATTTTCTTCAGAACAAGTTTTACAAACGACATTATACAGATTAGAGGCTTTCATTTCTGATGTAATTGCGTTCGGTGATAGATATATGTATTTTTTTGCATCATTCTTTTCCTTTGTAAATCCAAATGACACTTTTGTTTGTCCACAATAGTCACCTATGGGCTTAACGCTAAAAGCATTAAGTCCTTTTATCAATTCCTCTTTTATTTCCTTGAATGTGATATCTTGCTCTGTTTGCAAGCCATATTCTTCCATCAAGAGGGCTATAGCATACTTTAAATAAACATGAGTTGTCATATTTCCTCTTTTTTAAATTCAACGTTAACCCACCCTTCACTATTACCCAAATAACAATTATTGGATATTTTTATTATAGGTAAAAGCTGTTCTGCTAACATTCTATCCATTGTTATTGGTATTTCCATTATTGCATCCAAATAGATATACTCACGAGGCGTCGGTGATGTATAAAAGCATGGAATTTTACCTATATTATTTTTAAACCATTCGTCTTTCTTTGGCTCTGATTCCTTCCTTGGCAAGTCATTCCATTTACTAAACAAATTATATCTTTCTGCTACTAATGAAACATCTATATTTCTACAACCATTTAGATGTTTGTTTGAATCAGAGCGTCTGTACCCTCTGTTCCACAAGTCACTATAATTGAACATACTTTTGAATTCTTTCAAGGATATTTTTCCTGAAATATCAAAGTAATCCATCAGTAAGGGCAAATATGTTGATCCCCGTACAAACTCTTCCTTTTCCAATTTGACATTAAGTTTCTTGCGTACTTTAACCATATCTTTGAATATTTCAAGCCGCATTTTTTTATCAAAATGCCAACCTAACATATTCTCAAATAGTCCACATATCATCTTCTTGCTTGGGTGTTTCAATGTTTTATAGAAAGATCCAGGCAATTCGTCTACCATAGACAAAGGAGCTAATGGTCTTACTGCCAAAACTACTCTTTTGTCTAGTTCTGGCATTTTTCGTAATATAGATAAATCTATTTTTGTTTCATTCATGTCGAAATCCTTTCTGTTTTATAAATCCAAATCCCTGTGAACATTGTTCTCCTACACCTCCTTCATAAGCAATCTTCATCAACTCTAAAGGTGCTTTCATGCGGAAAGAGCAGAGATAACCACGTACTCTTGATTCGTAAGGAGTATTGGCTTTTATCGTTATCAACTTTGACTTGACCTTTTTATCAATCAATTCAAATGAAAACTCCTTGTCTTCCATATCAAATGGCTGACCATGAATGCTCTCATATCTCGCCATCAATCCCTTTAATACTCCTTCAGCGAACATAGGATTGTCAGGAGATAGATATTGAGTCTTGTTGTCTTCATGCAGCTTGACACAAATAGGAGACAGAGCTACGAAAGTCATTTCTTCAGATAATTGTGGCATAGGTATAGCCTCTACTCCAACAACATCAAAAGCAACTTGATATTTCTTATTGCCAATGCTAAAGCTTTGATGAGCAAATATACCTTGAATGAATTCAAGAGTACTTTTCTCCGGTATAAAACTAATGTACCATACTGCTCTTTCACCTATGATTTTCAAACACCCTGCTTCAGGCAAAGGTCTTACTTTCTCAAAGATGAAGGGTGAATAACAAAATAGCTTAAACCTCTTTCTTTCATGTAATAGATAGCCATTTTCATGAAGCCATGACGAATATTGCGTATCAGCTTGCGCCAATATGCGATAAATGACTGCCGACTGCTCATACTGATAATTAAAGGGCAGCAAGTCACCATATTTTCTATCTATCTTCAAGGTTATTTTAAATTTCATAAATATTTGTTTTATGCATACAAAGTTAATAAAAAAACTTATACGTTGTTATTTCTTTAAGAATTATTATACTAATATTTCATTTTATCCTATCGAAATGCCAGTTTAGCAAGTAAACAACAAACACCGACATTACCCTTACCTTCATGCCTTAGAATACCCACTTTTTGCATCACCGCCAAATCTCTTTTTACCACCCTTGAAGTTTCCGACATGGTTACCGACAAAGTTACCGACATTTATTGTTGGTAACCAACTCCCCACAAAACGATAACATATTGGTTTTCAAGTGTTTTTCTTTCCGACATATTACCGACATGTCTCCGACATTTACATCGGCATTACCGCCACTATTACCGCCAAAAAGAAATTTGCACCGACATTTTACACCGACATTTACACCGACAAAATAGCATCAACCTTCTGCGTTCACAGACCAGCGCTAAATTGATAACTTTCCCAAAATTATCCCAAAAGGGAAAGAACTAGAAGATTTAAGGAGAAACGGGAATTACACATTATTATATATAACAGATTTTTTGCATATATGGATTTGAATGATATGAATCCCGTTCTGCTCGTAGCAGCTCTTACGCAGCAGATAGCGGAACAGGAGAAGCGCGCAGCGGCTTGCAGCGAGGATGCTGAGAACAAGGCTGCGCTGAGCAAGAACCTGCTGAGACGAGGCAATCTGCTGATTCAGATGGGCGATAAGGAGGGAGCCGGAAAGGATATGCAGAGATACCTGCAGCTGAATCCCGAAAAGATAGAGGAACTTACCGGAGAGTTTAAGGCTGAAGGAAGAGAGCATTGCCGCTAATTGTCTGAACATTGCCGATAATTGTCTGAGCATTGCCGCTAATTGTCTGAAAATGCCGGTAAATGTTCTTTCGGAATGATACGAATGCTGATAAAAATCTGCCAGTTTAGGGCTTTTTCTGATAAAAATCTGCTGAAAATCTGCTAAAAAGCAGAAAATATAAGGAAAATAAAGAAAAAACTGACAATTTGTTTGGTGGTATCAAAGAAAAGTGTTACTTTTGCAAACGAGTTGAGACTTTCATCGGTTGATACTCCATCTGAGCTACATCTTCCAAGG
>ERZ773192.3340-NODE-3340-length-12147-cov-7.684254_pt1 | contig 12147 bp, 6 predicted proteins | sample MGYA00581010_ERZ773192 | MGnify/ENA primary metagenome ERZ773192 (study PRJEB29015, sample SAMEA2737741) | human gut metagenome | biome: human gut; feature: human-associated habitat; material: faeces | place: China | collected 2012 ...
GCAAAGAAAGTTGCAAAAGAAAATGTATCTGGTACTACTTCTCTATCTAATAATGCAATTCAAAATGCAAAAGATTTATCAGATGTAAACAAACACAATTTAAGAGATTATGATAATCAAAGAGAGTTAATTAGAATGATTTATGGAACAAATGATATTGTAAATGATGTTAAGCAAGTATATTTAGATGAATTTGAAGAAGCTAGATTGGAATATAACAACAAGCAAACTCGTGAAGATAGAAAAATCAAAGATTACTTCAAAAAAGTATGCGATTCACAGAACGATATAGCTTGTGAAATTATAATAGAACTTGGAGATATGGATTTTTGGCAAGATAAAGATGATGAATATAGATTTAAAATGACAGATGTATATAATGAGCAAATACAGGATTTATCTAAAATACTTCCAACTTTTAAAATTGCTAGTGCTACAATACATTATGATGAAACATCTCCACATATGCACATTGTAGGAGTACCAGTTATAGAAAATTGTAATCGTGGAATGAAAAAACAAGTTGGAAAATCACAGTTATTTACTAAAACCTTACTTTCTGAAATACAAGATAAAATGAGAGATGCTTGTATTAAGTCATATAATAAATTTTATGATATGGATATTAAACTAAAAGAAAAACAAAAAGGCAGGAATCAAGATATAAATGTTAAAGATATGAGTAATTATACAAATATAAAAAAACAACTTGCTGAAAAAGAGAAAAAACTTGATAAAGCTAATAAACAGACTAACAAACTTGATAATACAACAAAAGATATAAATCAAATATTAGATAATTTAAAACCTGCTAAATTTACTAAAAATAATATGGTTATTTCAAACGAGGATATTGAGAAAATCAAAAACTTTACTAAAGAGGTAAAAGATACCACTAAAACAGTTAGAAGTGTTAATGACTTAAATATAGCTATTAGAGATTTTGAACATAGTGCTTTTGAAATAGAAAAAGAAAATCGTTCGCTTAAGTATCAAATAGAAGAAAAAGATAAAGAAATTTATAATTTAAAAGGTGAATTATCTACTAAAGATAAAATTATTGGCAAACTACGAGAGGAAAAAGAAAGCATAAAGGCTCAATTATACAAATTCAAAGAATTTTGGCATAGTATTATGTGGCATTTTCATAAAAGAATTTGTTATGACAAAGATAATAACTATAAAATTGTTAGTGATGACTTATACAAGAATGATATTTTTACTGATGATGAAAATGAAATTGCAAATAATATTGCTAGAAAAGTAAAACCAAAAGAAGAACTAGAAGATAAGAGTAAAAAGAAAAATAATTATGAATTAAAATAAGGAGTTAAAAAGTTATGAAAGAAAATAAAGTTGAGAATGTAATAAGTATAATTAAAGATTTGGATATTAAAGATAAATTGAGATTAGGAATTTGTTTAACTACAAGTGATTGGGCTAATATTTTATATAATAAAACAGAAATGTATGAGAAATTTGATACTATGCTAAAAGAAGTAGATGAAGAGTATAGAACTACCCTAATAAATTTTGCAAAATATAAACTTGTAATGTTCACAATGGGCAAAATTATGGAAATGAATCAAACTGAAATAAATAAAATTACATTATATTTATTTAATTGCATAAATCCTGATACTAGTAAAAAAGAAGTAATTTAATTATTATACTGAGGTGATATAATCAAAAAATGAGAAGATATTTTGGGAAAATATTGCTCAAATTGTTGAAAAAAATAAAAAATATTGTTATACTATTTTTAGGTGATAGATATATGAAAAAGAAAATAATAATAGGCTTATTAATAGTTGCTTTTATAATAATATTGATTTTTTTAATACCTATAAAGAAAGAAACAAAATTAGTATCAAATCGAAGAGGCTCTACACCAATAAGTGCTGATTGGGTATCTAGTCTATACTATAAGGATTTTTATTATAATATTTTCGGCATGCAAATATGGTCACATCTGGATTCAAATGAATATATCCTATATGATATTCAATAACTTTTGAAAATTAATTATAATCTTTGAATATTAATGATTAGAGAAGAATTTAGAATAATAAGATAACTATTGTCAAATATAAAGAAAAGTATGCTAAATTTAAAATATCGTTAAGGAGTGGTGAATATAATTATGGATAGTAGTTCAAAGACTAATGAAATAATAGAAAAATTAATAGATGAGAATACAGTAGGAACTATAGAAAATGAATATTGGGAACATATAGAATATTCAGAAAATATAAATACATTAATATATTGTGCAAGAGTAATATCTACTTTAGTAGTAATAATTATAGCAATCATTTTATTAATAAATAAAATTAAAAAGAAAAAAATCAATAAAATGTGGCTAATAATTTTAACTATATTTATTATAATAACTATAGTTACTTTATTTGTTAAAGGGATGCCCGTATAAAATAAATTTTATTCAATTTTGTTAAATGAAATTATTTAATTTTATCAACAATATGATATACTTTAATAAATTGATTGATATTTGTATCAATCGTTATGAGAGCCGAAAAAAGTTGTAGATAACTACGCCAACGGTACCAAAAATAGTAGTATTTGAGAAATATTCAAATACTATTTTTTTATATCAAATTTTAAATGGGACTCGAAAAGGAGGATTAGAAAATAGTCCAGTGGACTATTTTCCCGACGCGGGTTGTATAGTCCCACCATCGGTACCAAAAAATAGTAGTATTTGAAAAATATTCAAATACTATTTTTTTACATCAAATTTAACTCAAATAAACATATTGAAAATTATATTACAACATGATATAATCTCTCAAAATAGTCAAGCACTATCTCATAACTATTTCATCAACAATCATAGATGAAAAAACTTAATCTCCAATTCATCCATAAACAATTCAAAAATATTAAGGAGGCAATTTCAAATGACAACAAAAGAAAAAAATCTCAAAAAAGGAGCAAAAGCATTTGATTTACTTCAGCAAATCAAAAAATATGCTAATGCTTGTTTTGAACAAGGAACTCCTGAATATGAAGCTGTTATACATAGTGTTTCTATTCTTGAAAAAAATTTTGAACCTTATTCAATTCAATTCAAAAAAATTCGAGATGAAAAGCAACAAAAAGAGCTTGTAGCCAAGGAAACCTGTGCACGAGAAGGACATACTGGAGAATGGCATGAACATGAATATACCGTTTGGGCAATTTGTGGAGATAGAGGTTTCGAACGTTACTGTCCAATTACCAAAAAAAATTGGACTAGAATTTGTACAAGATGTAGAGAACAAGAAACAGTAGATGTAGAACCTATTGAAGTTACAAGACTTCATAAATTACAAGAAATCAATGATATGGAAGAAAAATTAAAACAAATGAAGTCTGAATAATTCATTTTCAAAGAAACCTCTATTAGAGGTTTCTTTCTTTATATAAATAGAAAAACACAGATAGACTTTTATATCTATCCGTGTGTTTTCAATTTTATTCAGCATCTGATTGTATTTCAACTTGTTTATTTGCATCAATTTCTTCTGCAACTGTCTTTTCATCTTCGCCTTCAACTTTAATAGTAACATCTTGATATCTCTTCATACCAGTTCCAGCTGGGATTAACTTACCAATGATAACATTTTCTTTTAATCCTATTAAATCATCTTCCTTACCTTTAATTGCTGCTTCTGTTAATACTCTTGTTGTCTCTTGGAATGATGCAGCTGATAAGAAACTATCTGTTGCAAGTGAAGCTTTAGTAATACCAAGTAATGCTCTCTTTCCTGTTGCTGGACGTTTACCTTGTTCAACAGCTTCTTTATTTTTATCTTCAAATTCATACATATCAACTAATGATCCTGGGAACATATCTGTATCTCCACCATCATCAACTCTAACCTTACGAAGCATTTGTCTTGCAATTACTTCAACGTGTTTATCATTGATATCAACACCTTGGTTTCTATATGCTTTTTGAATTTCAGATATTACATATTCATAAACACCTTCTGGTCCTTTTATTGCTAAAATTTCAGCTGGATTTATAGAACCTTCTATTAATGGATCTGCAGCTTTTACTTCATCTCCATCTTTTACTTTTAGTTTTGATCCAAATGGAATTGTATATGTTCTTGAATCATCTTTTGATGTAACAATTACTTCTAATTTCTTCTTATTATCAGAAATTTTAACTGTACCATCAATTTCTGTTATTACAGCAACTCCCTTAGGTTTTCTAGCTTCAAAGATTTCCTCTACTCTTGGAAGACCTTGTGTGATATCTGCAACACCAGCAACACCACCAGAGTGAATTGTTCTCATGGTTAACTGTGTACCAGGTTCACCAATTGATTGTGCAGCTATAATACCAACTGATTCACCAATTGATACTAAATCTCTTCTTGCTAATCCCATACCATAACATTTTTGACATACACCATGTTTTCCTCTACATGCAATTACTGAACGTACAACAACTTTTGTAATTCCAGCATCCACAATACGTTTTGCTATGTCTTTATTAATCATTGTATTTGTATCTACAATAACTTCATTTGTTTGTGGATCTAATATATCATTTAATGGATATCTTCCTTCTAGTCTTTCAGCTAATCCTTCAACTATTTGATTTCCATCTTTAATATCTTCAATTGTTAATCCATCAACAGTTCCACAATCATGTTCTCTAACAATTATATCTTGTGAAACATCAACTAGTCTTCTTGTTAAGTATCCAGAGTCAGCTGTTCTTAAAGCTGTATCTGAAAGTCCTTTACGAGCACCATGTGATGATATGAAATATTCCAATGCATCTAGACCTTCACGGAAACATGATTTGATTGGTATTTCAACTGCTTTACCAGTTGTACTAGCCATAAGTCCACGCATACCTGCGATTTGTCTTAATTGGTTCATGTTACCACGGGCTCCAGATTTAACCATCATATATATTGGGTTTAAATCATCAAAGTTTTCTTCCATTGCCTTACTTACATCATTTGTTGCCTTTTCCCAAATATTAACAACTGATTGATATCTTTCATCATCTGTTATCAAACCTCTTCTATATTGATTTCTTACTTTTTCAACTTGTTTATCTGCATCTGCTAAAATGTCTTTCTTAGAATCTGGTACTTTTACATCTGCTACTGAGAATGTAATACCTGCTAATGTTGAATATTTGAAACCTAATGCTTTGATATAATCTATAACTTCTGCTGATTCGATTAAACCATGTTTGTCAATTGTTCTTTCAATTATTGTTCCCATTGATTTTTTCATAACTGGGAAATTGATTTCATATTGGAATGGATCCTCTTTTCTGTCTATAAATCCTAAATCTTGTGGAATTCCTTGGTTAAATATAATTCTACCAACACTTGTTTCAACTTTCTTTGATTTCATTTCTCCATCAATTTCTTTTGTAATTCTTACAAAGATTTTCGCATGGATTGATACTGCATTATTTTGTAATGCCATTATTGCTTCATCAGGATCTTTGAAATATTTTCCTTCTCCTAATTCTCCATCTAATGTCATTGTTAAATAATAACTTCCTAAAATCATGTCTAGTCTTGGTACTGCTACTGGTTTACCATCTTGTGGTTTTAATAAGTTGTTTGTAGCTAGCATTAAATATCTTGATTCTGCTTGTGCTTCTGGTGTTAATGGTAAATGTATAGCCATCTGGTCACCATCGAAGTCTGCATTGAATGCTTCACATACTAATGCATGTAATTTGATTGCTCTACCTTCTACTAATACTGGTTCAAATGATTGAATACCTAATCTGTGTAGTGTTGGAGCTCTGTTTAGCATTACTGGGTGATCTTTAATAACTTCTTCTAGAATTCCCCATACTTCAGGGCTTAATCTTTCTACCATTCTTTTTGCACTTTTTATATTATGTGCTAAATGTCTTTCAACTAATTCTTTCATTACAAATGGTTTGAATAATTCAATTGCCATTTCTTTTGGTAGACCACATTGATATATTTTTAATTCTGGTCCTACTACGATTACTGAACGTCCTGAATAGTCAACACGTTTTCCTAATAAGTTTTGACGGAATCTACCTTGTTTTCCTTTTAATAAATCTGATAAAGATTTTAATGGTCTGTTTCCAGCACCTGTAACAGGTCTTCCTCTTCTTGAGTTATCAATTAAAGCATCTACTGATTCTTGTAACATTCTCTTTTCATTTCTTACAATGATTTCAGGTGCTCCAAGTTCTAATAATCTCTTTAATCTGTTATTTCTGTTTATAACTCTTCTATATAAATCATTTAAGTCTGATGTTGCAAATCTACCACCATCTAATTGAACCATAGGTCTTAGATCTGGTGGAATTACTGGTACAACATTCATTACCATCCATTCAGGTCTGTTTCCTGATTGTAAAAATGCTTCAACTGTGTCTAATCTTTTTATTAATTTTGCTTTTCTTTGTTCGCTAGCATTTTCAATTTCTTTTTCTATTTGAGCTGTTAATTTTGCTAAATCAATTTCTTCTAATAATTTTCTTATTGCTTCAGCACCCATTTCAGCTTTGAATGATTTTCTACCATATTTTTCTTCTGCTTCATGGTATTCTTTTTCAGTTAATATTTGGCATTTTTCTAGTCCAGATGTTCCTTTATCTGTTACTATATATGATGCAAAATAAATTACTTTTTCAAGATTTCTTGGTGAAATATCTAGCATTAATGCAATTCTACTTGGAATTCCTTTGAAATACCAAATATGTGCAACTGGTGCTGCAAGTTCTATGTGTCCCATTCTTTCACGTCTTACTTTTGATTTTGTAACTTCTACACCACACTTATCACAAACAATCCCTTTATATCTTACTCTTTTATATTTACCACAATGACATTCCCAGTCTTTTGTTGGTCCAAATATTTTTTCACAAAATAGACCATCTTTTTCTGGTTTTAAAGTTCTATAATTTATAGTCTCTGGTTTTTTTACTTCACCTTTTGACCATTCTCTTATTTTTTCGTCTGATGCAATTCCTATTTTAATTTTATTGAATATCTCTAATTCGTCTTCTTCCATCTCTATTAGATGTCCCCCTTCTCAAATTATTTGGGCATTTTAAAACAGCTCAAGAGGCTATCCCCCGCTCTTGCAAACTCTTCCGTCGCCTCTTTTGCTTTTCAAAATATTATTTAATTGTAGTTTTATTATTCATTATCAAATCCGTCATTATCATAAATGCTGTCATCATCATCTAAATTATCATCATCAAATAGTTCATCACTATCTTCTTCATCTTCATTATCTACCATTTCTTCTTCTTCATATCCGTTTTCTAAATCTTCATGTATTAATACATCATCTTCAGTTAAAGCTCTATCTTTTTCTACATCTTCATAATCAATTCCATCTTCGATGTGTTCTTTTAATTCTAATTCTTTATTATCTTCAGAGAATAGTCTTACATCTAATCCTAATGCTTGTAATTCTTTTACAAGTACTTTAAAGCTTTCTGGAACTCCTGGTTCAGGAATATTTTCACCTTTAACAATTGCTTCATATGCTTTAACACGTCCTACAACATCATCTGATTTTATTGTTAAGATTTCTTGTAATGTGTATGCTGCACCATAAGCTTCTAGTGCCCAAACTTCCATCTCTCCAAAACGTTGTCCACCAAATTGAGCTTTACCTCCTAAAGGTTGTTGTGTTACTAATGAGTATGGTCCTGTTGAACGAGCATGTATTTTATCATCAACTAAGTGATGTAATTTTAACATGTACATTACACCAACTGTAATTGGACTTGCAAATGGCTCTCCAGTTCTTCCATCATATAATGTTTGTTTTCCATCTGGTGATAATCCAGCTTCTTGTAATAATTCTTCAATTTCTTTATCAGATGCACCATCAAATACTGGTGTTGATACTTTCCATCCTAATGCTCTTGCTGCTGCTCCTAAGTGAACTTCAAGGATTTGTCCTAAGTTCATACGAGATGGTATACCTAATGGGTTTAATAAAATGTCTATTGGTGTTCCATCTGGTAAGAATGGCATATCTTCTTTTGGTAATATTCTTGAAATAACACCTTTGTTACCATGACGTCCAGCCATTTTATCTCCAACTGATATTTTTCTCTTTGTAGCAATATAACATCTAATTACTTGATTTACTCCAGGTCCTAATTCTTCTGAATTGTCTCTTGTAAATATTTTTACATCAACAATTGTTCCAGCTTCACCATGTGGTACACGAAGTGATGTATCTCTTACTTCTCTAGCTTTTTCTCCAAATATTGCACGAAGTAATCTTTCTTCTGCTGTTAAGTCTGTTTCTCCTTTTGGAGTAACTTTACCAACTAATATATCTCCAGGCCTTACTTCTGCACCTATTCTAATAATACCATTTTCATCAAGATCTTTTAATGCGTCATCTCCAACATTTGGTATATCTCTTGTTATTTCTTCTGGACCTAATTTTGTATCACGACATTCACAATCATATTCTTCAATATGTATTGATGTAAATATGTCTTCTTGTACTAATCTTTCATTTAAAAGAATAGCATCCTCATAGTTGTAACCTTCCCATGTTGAGAATGCTACTAACATGTTTTTACCTAATGCCATTTCTCCATCTTTTGTTGCTGGTCCATCTGCTAACGCATCACCTTTTTTAACTATTTCACCTTTTCTAACTATTGGTCTTTGATTGATACATGTTCCACCATTTGTTCTTTTGAATTTACGTAGTTTATGTACAACTGTTTTACCATTGTTATATTTCATTGTGATACTGTCACCAGTAACTTTTTCTACAACACCATCATCTTCAGCTAATATTAATATTCCTGAATCTTTTGCTGCTCTATATTCAATACCTGTTGCTATAATTGGTGCTTCTGATGTCATTAATGGAACTGCTTGACGTTGCATGTTTGATCCCATTAAAGATCTTTTAGCATCATCATTTTCCAAGAATGGAATCATTGCAGCTGCAATTGATACTAATTGTTTTGGTGATACATCAACATATTGTACTAATTCTTTATCAACTTCTACAATTTCATTTCTATGTCTTACACGAACACGCTTATTTATAAATTCATTATTTTCATTCATTGGTTCAGATGCTTGTGCTATCATGTAATTATCTTCAACATCTGCACTCATATATTCAACAATATCTGTTACTCTATGTGTTTCTGGATCTACTTTTCTATATGGTGTTTCAATAAATCCATACTCATTTATATTAGCAAATGATGATAATGCTGAAATTAATCCAATGTTTGGTCCTTCTGGAGATTCAATTGGACATAATCTACCATAATGTGTGTAGTGAATATCACGAACTTCGAATCCTGCTCTTTCTCTTGACAAACCACCAGGTCCTAATGCTGAAATTCTTCTTTTATGTGTTAATTCTGATAATGGGTTTGTTTGGTCCATAAATTGTGATAATTGTGAACTTCCAAAGAATTCTCTTATTGATGATGTTATTGGTTTTGTGTTTATTAATGATTGTGGTGTTATAACATCTAAGTCTTGAATTGTCATTCTTTCACGAACAACTCTTTCAAGTCTTGCTAAACCAATTCTGAATTGATTTTGTAATAATTCTCCAACACATCTTATTCTACGATTTGCTAAGTGATCTATATCGTCAGCTTTTCCATATCCATGATACATATTTAATAAATAGTTTATTGATGCTATCATGTCTTCTGTTGTTATATATTTTGGAATTAGTTCTTCTTCTCTTTGTTTTAATGTTTTAACTAATTCTTCTTCTGAAGTATTTTCCATTATATTTTTTAATACTTCATAATTTACATATTCTTTTATATGTAAGCTACTTAAGTCTACATTTGGTAATACTGAATGAATATTTACTATTCCATTACCAATTATTCTTAATTTTTTATCTCCAAACTTAATATCTACTACATTTATACCTGCATTTTGAATTGCTTCTGCTGCTTCTGCTGAAATTACTTCTCCTGCTGTAACAAAAACTTCTCCTGTTTCTTTATCCATAATGTCTTCAAATGCAACTTGATTTTTTATTCTGTTTGCGATACTTAATTTTTGGTTAAATTTATATCTTCCTACTTTTGCTAAATCATATCTTCTATTATCATAGAATAATCCATTAAATAAGTTTTTAGCTGCATCAACTGTTGGTAATTCTCCTGGTCTTAATTTTTTGTATATTTCTATTAATGCTTCATCTTGATCTTTTATTGTGTCTTTATTAATTGTTGTTGTTAATAATTCTTCTTCACCAAACAAGTCCATAATTTGGCTATCTGTTGTTAATCCTATTGCTCTTAATAAAGTTGTTACAGGTACTTTTCTTGTTCTATCAACACGAACCCAGAACACATCATTTCCATCTGTTTCATATTCTAGCCAAGCACCTCTTAATGGCATTACTGTAGAGTTATATGTTCTTTTTCCTGTTTTTGTATCAAATTCTTCTCCATAGTAACATCCTGGTGAACGTACTAATTGGCTTACTACAACTCTTTCAGCTCCATTTATAATAAATGTTCCGCTATCTGTCATTAATGGGAAATCACCTAAATAGATTTCTTGTTCTTTAATTTCTCCTGTTTCACGATTGATTAAACGTACTTTTACATGTAATCGTGCTGAATATGTTGCATCTCTTTCTTTTGCTTCTTCTATAGAATATTTTGTTTTGTCTTCCATGTAGTAATCGAAAAATTCAAGAACTAAATTTCCAGAATAGTCTTCAATTGGTGAAATATCTTCTAATACTTCTCCTAATCCTTTGTGTATGAAATTGTCATATGAATCTTTTTGGACTTTGATAAGGTTTGGCATTTCAATAAAGTCGCCAACTTTTGCGAAATCTTTACGAGAAGCTTTCTCGTATTTAACTTCTTTTACTTTCAAAAAAATCACCTCATAAAAATTTTTAAGCAGATTTAAAATTTATTTTTCCTAAAAGAAGTCCTTCTCAAAATTCAATTTGCTTGTCTAATTTTTTAGAACTGTCTGCTCATACATTTCTATACTCTTAGGGCTCCTTGACTTTGATTCCTCTTCTTTTATTTTAAAACTAAAATAGATTTAAAAATTTATAAACTAGGTCACAATTATCCTATTTTATATAAAATATCTTTTACCATTTTATCAAAAAAAAAGCCTTGAGTCAAGGCTTTTCCGTAAGTTTTCTTGTGTTTTTATGCTTTCTTTTCCGCTAACTTATAATTCACATAATCTTCTGCAATTATTTTAATTATTGCTGCAACCGGTACAGCTAAAAACATTCCTAATATTCCAAAATAGGCTCCACCAATTGTTACTGAAAAAAGAACTAATAATGGACTTACTTTTAGTGATTGTCCAACAATTTTTGGATTTATTATATTTGCATCTATTTGTTGCAATATTATAACAACAATTAACATCCATATTGCTTGACTAATTCCTCCTGTTATTAATGTTATAAGTGCTGAAATTACTACTGCTATAATAGCTCCTATATATGGTATTATATTGAATAATCCTATAAGAAATCCAAGTAATGGTGCATATTTTATTCCCATTATAGTCATTGCAATTGTTACCAATACTCCAACTACTATTCCATCAATAAATTGGCTTGCTACGAAATTAAAGAAAATTTCATTTGAATGATTATAATATTTATCAATATTTTTATATGTATTTTCTTTAAATATTGCTTCTGTTAATCTTTTGAAAAATCTTAATATTCGTGTTCTTTCTGATAAAACATATATAGATACAATTACTGCTACAAATATGTCCGCAATTCCTGTTACTGCTCCTATAACTTTTAATATGTATTCTATAATTTTGTCAAATTGAAAATATTGTTTTATATCTATATGTTGCACATTTGCAATTGCTTCATTAATCATTTCATTTTTTAGTACTGAATCTTCTGGTAAATTGTTATATTTGTCTATTGCAATTGTATAATAAGTTTGGGCGTTATTTATTAAATCTACAACACTTTCCCATACAACAGGTAATATAACATTTATAAGAATTACTAAGATTAACACTGTTATTAAGTATACTGTCATTATACTCAATGTTCTCGCTTTTCTTCTTATAAATTTATTTTTTGATTTTGCATATGTATTCTCTATTTTTTTGCATGGCATATATAATAAATATG
>ERZ773192.3342-NODE-3342-length-12144-cov-3.146249_pt1 | contig 12144 bp, 10 predicted proteins | sample MGYA00581010_ERZ773192 | MGnify/ENA primary metagenome ERZ773192 (study PRJEB29015, sample SAMEA2737741) | human gut metagenome | biome: human gut; feature: human-associated habitat; material: faeces | place: China | collected 2012 ...
CTCCGTGAACCTCTCCGTGGCTTACATCGCCCGAATGATGCTCCAGGAGAAAGCCATCGAGTACTATCTCTCGCAAGGCAGCAAGCCCATCAGCATGCGAGGCATGGCTTCCATGCTCATACATTATATAGATAAGTATGGTGCACAACCCTACGACAGCTACGAAGATCCGAAGGATATCAACTACAAGACGCTCTGCCGGAAGGTGGAGCAGCTCTGCGATGCAGCCATCTCACAGAAGTCGGGGTTCGGAAAGCTGAAGGATGATCTCGACAATCTCTTTGATCAGGAGATAGGCTACATGCCTGCCAAGCAGGTTCACATGCTCGGTGCCGAATATACCCCTCTGGAGTTCGCCCACAGCGTATGCTACCCGGAAGAGTATGTATCGCTCACCAGCTTCACCCATCACCCTTACCGCGAGTACTTCGCCCTGGAGATTCCCGACAACCGTCAGCACGACTCCTACCTCAACCTGCCGCTGGATGAGATGATGCTCCATATCCAGAAGGCGATAGAGAACGGCCACCCGGTATGCTGGGAGGGCGATATTTCTGAAGAAGGCTTTATCCACGCCAAGGACAACTATGTGGATATCTCTAAAAACGAACGTCCCGTAACCCCTACTTCCCGCCAGGAGGAGTTTGAGCAGCTGCGCACCACCGATGACCACGTGATGGAAATCATCGGCACTTTCCTAAAAGACGAGCAGCGATACTACGTCTGCCGCAACTCCGCTGGAAAGAAATGGGGTAACCAGGGACTCATCTATCTCTCTGAAGACTATCTCCGCCTCAAGACCATTGCCGTATTCATGAGCGAAGAAGCCTTTCTCTTCGATAGGAAGTAAAATGGTTGATGTAGGTCAAATATCTGCTTCATAACACTTGTGTGCGCACACACATAGTTGATATACATCAAAAATTCGGGCTTTTTTCGCATTTTCTCCATAAAAGTTTTGGTGGAATGGCAAAATCGTCGTACCTTTGCATCGTCAATAAGACAAAAGGTTATTAGGTTTTTAGGTTAAGATTGTTAGTTGTTTATAGGTTATTAGTTATAAGGTAATAAAAAAGATTGTTTATTCAAGGACGACAAAAAGAAATTTTGTTTAGGTTATTAGGTTTTTAGGTTTAAGATTGTTAGTTGTTTAGTTTTAGGTTATTAGTTTTAAGGTAAGAAAAAAAGATTGTTTATTCAGTGAGAACAGGATAATGTCGATAGGTTAAGCGTAACTTAAGGTAAAAAAAGACATGTATCGGATAACAAGATGATGCCTGTGAGCAGTAAATGACTGCTTCGGGCGCCACAATGGAGAAAAGCTTGTGAAAGCGATAATCTCCTTTGAGTTATGAAAAATTTGGGAATATAGCATTAAAGGTGCGCAATTTCGAGAGAATCGAAGTTGCGCACTACTTTTTTATGCAACACGCCAAGTTCTTATATGCAATCCGCCCCCTTCCCATGGGCACTCTAGAGGTATTTTAGGCATAATCCCCTCATTTTTATGATAATATACACTAAATAATTTTGTATTACCACCGAAAAGTTGTACTTTTGCAAAAGATAATAAATAACAAGGTAATATGGCAAAACATCCTCTTTGGAACGACGATTATTGGCTCCTGCTACTCCAGCTCTACCAGAAGAAGCCGATGGGAGTAAAGCCCTTATATTCGAAAGGTATAGTCGATTTGAGCTTGGAACTGCACATCCAGCCGGAATATCTGCACGCACAGATGTTCAAGCTGCAGCGCATCACGCCTCGCATCAAGCGGCTATGGGATAAATATGCCGATAATTCACGTCTCCTATCCCACGACATCAAGATTCTCCGATCTATGAACGGATGCGGAAATGCCAAGGATTTCTTTGCAGGAGTAGAAGTTAAGGAGTCGTTCGAGAAAGATTGGGAACCTCTCGTTGAAGAGCCATCGCTCAACCCCGTGAAGCTCATCATCATCCTCGACCTCTACTTCCAGCTCACTCCCATCACCATGGTGGCTGAAACGCCGGAAATCATCAACCTGGGAAAACTCATCAAGGTATCACCCAAGCTGATTGCAGAAGTGATGGGCGTTTACCAATACTGCGACCCTTATCTCAACCGCCAGCAAGCACCTGACAGCAAACTGATTAGCGCATGCAAGGATATCTGGCACAGATATGGTAACGGAAACCCAGACAAGCTGAACCAGCTTGCCATCAACCTGCAGGAATACTACAAGTAGAACGGAAAAAAGAATACTGCAAGCAGAAAAAACACTGCAGGAAGAACAGAAAAAAAGATATATAAACAGCAAAAGCTCAACTCAAGAATAAAGATATGGCTCAAAAACTCATTCAGACACAGGCACAGAAGCTGCAACAGCTACAAAAACTCTCCGCCCAGCAGATGCTGCAGGTGAAGCTCCTGGAGATGCCCCTCACCGAACTCGAGGAGAGCATCAATGCCGAACTGGACGATAATCCTGCACTGGAGAGTGAGAATCCAGACGATATGCTCAGCGAAAGCTACGATGGAGATTCTCCGCTGGAACATGATGCAGATAGCAGTAATAGCGACAGTGATACTGATTCTGATGATGCCTACGAGGCACAGTCGGAGAAGGAAGAGAGAAAAGACGAGCTCGACCAGGCACTGGAAAGCATCGGACAGGATGACCAGATGCCCGATTACAGCTCCGACAAATACGGCAACCAGGACACAGCCGAATACGAAGAAATGGTATATGGAGACACCACGTCCTTCTACGACAAGCTGAAGGAGCAGATGGATATGCAGAACCTCACCGACAAGGAAAAGGAAGTGATGGAATATCTCATCGGATCGCTCGACAACGACGGCCTGCTTCGCAAGGATCTCGACAGCATCAGCGATGAGCTGATGATCTATCACAACATCTACAATAGCTGGAGCTGGACCGGCGGCCATGCCGATGGAGAGACTGACCTTTTGGCGGTGGCGCTGCGGGAGGTTTCCGAGGAAACGGGGCTGTATACGCTCCGTCCCGTCAGTAAGGAGCTTTTCTCGGTAGAGATCCTGACGGTGGACGGACACGAAAAACGGGGGCGGTATGTCCCCTCTCACCTGCATCTCAACTGCACCTATCTCATCGAAGCCGATGATACCGAGCCGCTGCGGATAAAGCCCGATGAAAACAGCGGTGTGCGGTGGTTCGCCCCGCGAGAGGCGCTGGCCGCCTGCACCGAACCCTGGATGCGCGACCGTATCTACCAAAAGCTCATCGAAAAAAACACCCAGTATAAATAAAAGGAGGGACTGTCATGAAGCCGCATGAAACCACCGCCCAGTGCGTGGAGCGCAAGCTGGGGCGCAAGCTCCGCCTCATCCGCGTGGCGCGCGGGGAGGAACCGGCCGATATCGTATTCAAAAACGCCACCTATCTCAATGTGTTCAGCAATGACTTCTGCCATGGGGATATTGCTGTTTCCGATGGGCTCATCGCCGGCATCGGCAGCTACCACGGCAGCAAAGAGGTGGATGTCTCCAGCAGCTTTGTCTGCCCCGGCCTCATCGATGCCCACATCCACCTGGAAAGCAGCCTGGTTTCCCCTGCCGAGTTTGCCCGAGCGGTCATCCGCCACGGCACCACCACTGTCATCACCGATCCGCACGAGATCGCCAATGTCATGGGAGTGGATGGCATCCGCTATATGCTGGAGGCCACCGAGGGCCTGCCGGTGGATGTCCACTTTATGCTGCCCAGCTGCGTGCCCGCCACGCCGTTGGATGAAAGCGGCTGCACGCTGGATTATCAGGCCATCGATGACCTGTATGACCACTCTAGAGTTCTTGGCCTGGCGGAAATGATGAACTATGTCGGTGTCATCAATGGCGACCCAGCAGTCATCAGCAAAATCCTGGCCAGTCAGGCCCACCACAAAAAAATCGATGGCCACGCACCCGATCTCTCCGGCGCCGATCTCAACGCCTATATCGCCGCCGGCGTCTATTCCGATCACGAGTGCAGCACCTGCCAGGATGCGCTGGAAAAGCTGCAGCTCGGCCAGTTCATCATGATACGGGAGGGCACCGCCGCCCAGAATCTGCGGGCACTCCTGCCGCTGCTCAATCAGCAGTACTACTCCCGGTGCATGTTTGCCACCGATGATAAACACCCCCTGGATCTTTTGCAGGGCGGCCACATCGATTATATCATCAGGGAAGCCATTGCCTGCGGCGTTGATCCCATCATTGCCATCAAGGTGGCCAGCCATCAGGCAGCCCGCTATTTCCTGATGAACAACAAAGGCGCCATCGCCCCCGGCTACCTGGCCGACCTGGTGGTCTTCGATAACTTCCGTCACTTCAATATCCAGCAGGTGTATAAGCGCGGCCGCTGCGTCTTTGCGGATGGCGAGGTTCTACCCTTTGACGCGCCCGCGGTGGAGCCCAGCCTTTCCCGCCGCGCGCACATGACCTTCCGCATCGCGCCGGTCACGCCGCAGCAGCTGGCCGCCGGAGATCTGCCGGTCATCGGCATCGTCCCGGGCGAAATCATCACCCAGAACCTTGGCCGGGCGGCTGCCCCCGATCCCACCCATGATATCCTAAAGATCGCCGTAGCGGAGCGCCACCATGGCACCGGGCACATTGGCCTGGGATACATTAAAGGTTACGGCCTGCGGCAGGGCGCTGTGGCCACCAGCTTTGCCCACGATTCCCATAATATCATCGCCGTGGGTGCCGATGACGCCGACCTGGCCTTTGCCATCAACCGCATTGCCGAAATGCAGGGCGGCACCGTAGTCGTGCACGAGGGCAAGGTCATCGCTGAGCTGCCGCTGCCGGTGGCTGGCCTAATGAGTGACGCCCCGCTGGAGGAGGTAAACGACCTGCTGGAGCAGGCCAAGTCCGCCGCCCACCGCATGGGTGTTTCCCCGGGCATCGATCCCTTTATGACCCTCTCCTTTATGAGTCTGCCGGTCATTCCCGCCCTCAAGATCACCACCCACGGGGTCTTTGATGTGGAACAGTGGAAATACATCTGATTTTTCTTGCAGAGCCGTGTCCTCCCCCCTGTGGGGCGGGCACGGCTTTTCCATTTAGGGCTTTTTGCAGGGGGCATGGCGGGCGCCCGCACCCTATCTCGCCTCCATTTGTGTACCTCCTCCAAAAACAAATGCCAATCCCCTGTAAACATTGTCTTTCCTTTCGCCCTTTTATGTGCTAAAATATTGCATTATAAGGAGCGTTCCACCGATACGGTCGGGCCAGCCCTTCCGGGCAGCCCTCCCCCGCTCCGGTACGCCCCTGCCAAATCTCTGCAAAAGGAGTGACAGTGTGTGAATTTTTCCGTCAATAGCCCCATCCTGTTCGTGCTGGCCGGGATCATCATTCTGGCCGTGCTGGCGCAGTCGGTGTTCTTCCTGGTGCGGGCCATCCACCGCAGCAAGGAGATCGGCATGGACCAGCAAAAGCTGCGCAAGACCATGGTCACCGCCGGCGTTTTCACCATCGCCCCGGCCGTCGCCATCGTCATCAGCGTCATCACCCTTTCCAAGGACCTCGGCCTGCCGCTGCCCTGGCTGCGCCTTTCGGTGGTCGGCTCCCTCTCCTACGAGACCATTGCCGCCACCAACGCCGAAAGCGCCATGGGCCTCACCTTCGGGCAGGTTTCCGCCCTTACCGCTTCCCAGTATGTCACCATCGCCTGGGTCATGACCATCAGCATCATGCTGGGCATCTGGCTGGTACCGCTCATCGGCAAAAAGCTGCAGGGCGGCATGACCAAGATAGAAAACCGTGATAAGCGCTGGGGCGATATCCTCTCCTCCGCCCTGTTCATCGGTATGATCGCCGCTTTCCTCGGCTATGTGTTCTGCGATTTCGGCACCATCTTCCACGGCGATCCCTCCGGCCTTATCCCGGTATGCGTTATGATCGTTTCCGCCGTTATTATGGCGCTGTGCGGCCTTATCATGAAAAAAACCGGCTGGCACTGGGTGGGCGATTACGCCCTGCCGATGAGTCTTATTCTCGGCATGGCCTCCGCTATTCCCATTACCGGCTGGCTGTCCTAAGGGAAAGGAGGATCACACCATGAAAAAAGCAAATATGACTTATATGGATTCCGTCCATCACTACGGCCGCGTCTGGAACCTTTCGATGATGGTTCTGCTGCTGATGTTCCCCGCCGCCGTTTCCATTATCTTCCACGCCCCTGCCGATGGCAAGGGTCTGCTGATGGGCCTCATCGCCACCGCCCCCATGTACTGGGCGGTCGGATTTATTGAAACGCTGACCTATGTGCCCATGCTGGGCGCGGGCGGCAGCTACCTTTCCTTCGTCACCGGCAATATCAGTAATCTCAAGCTCCCCTGTGCCCTCAACGCGCTGGAGCAGGCCGATGTGAAAGCCAACAGCGAGGAAGGCGAGATCGTTTCCACCGTAGCCATTGCCGTTTCCAGTATCGTCACCACCGTTATCATCATTCTGGGCGTCATTCTCATCATCCCGCTCACCCCGGTGCTGGAAAGCCCCGCCCTGGCCCCCGCCTTCGCGCAGATTCTGCCCGCCCTGTTCGGTGGCCTGGGTGTGGTGTTTATTTCGAAGAACGCCAAGCTCTCCATCGCTCCCATCTGCCTGATGCTGGTTCTCTTCATCTTCGTTCCCGCCCTCAATTCCAGCACCGTCGGCATTATGGTGCCGGTCAGCGTGCTGTTTACCGTGGGGGTGGCCCGCATCCTGTATAAAAAGGGGATCCTGTGATCCCATAAAATACTGCAAGGAGGTTTTCTGTCATGATCGTTCTGTATATCATATTGGCCGTTCTCGTCCTGCTGCTGGCTGTGGTGCTGCTGCGCACCGCGGCGTTCCGTCCCAAGGCCGAAGCTTTCAGGACCTATGCCCCCGTCGAATTTGACCGAGAGGCCGCTGTAACCAACCTTCAGCAGCTCATCCGCTGCCGTACCGTCAGCTACACCGATGCCGCCAAGGAGGATCCGGCGGAATTTGAAAAGCTCATCGCCCTGCTGCCGGAATTATATCCCCATGTTTATGAAAAATGCACCCTCACCCGCCTGCCGGACCGCGGCCTGCTGTTCTACTGGGCGGGCAAGGCCCACGATGAGGCTTCGGTCATGATGGCGCACTTTGATGTTGTCCCGGTGGAGGAGGAGAACTGGAAAAAGCCCCCCTTCGAGGGCATCATTGAGGACGGCGTGCTGTGGGGACGCGGCACCCTTGATACCAAGGTCACCTTTAACGGCGTGCTGACTGCCGCCGATCATCTGATTGCGCAAGGCTTCCAGCCGGAGCAGGACATTTACTTTGCCTTCTCCGGTCAGGAGGAGATCAACGGCCCCGGCGCCGTCAATATCGTCCACTGGTTCCAGGAGCACAATATCAATATCCAGCTTGTCGTGGATGAAGGCGGCGCGGTGGTCGAGGATGTTTTCCCCGGCGTCAAGCAGCCCTGTGCGCTCATCGGTATTGCCGAAAAGGGCATGATGAACCTGGAATACAGCGTTTCCTCCGCCGGCGGTCACGCCTCCGCCCCCAAGCCCCACACCCCCGTGGGCGTACTGGCGGATGCCTGCTGCAAGGTGGAAAATCACCCCTTTACCATGCACATCACCGCCCCGGCCGCCAAGATGTTTGATACCCTCGGCCGCCACTCCACCTTCCTTTACCGCATGATCTTCGCCAACCTGTGGCTGTTCGGCGGTATTCTGGATAACCTGTGCAAAAAGCAGGGCGGCGAGCTGAACGCCCTGATGCGCACCACCGTGGCATTCACCCAGATGCAGGGCAGCAAGGCCAGCAATGTCATCCCGCCCAGCGCCTCCATGGTCAGCAACATGCGGCTCAATCCCGCCGATACTATGGAGAGCGCCATGGAATACATCCGCGGGGTCATCGGCAATGACGCCGTCAAGCTCCGCTGCGTCGAGGGCATGAACCCCAGTCCCATCAGTGAAACCGACTGCCCCGCGTGGGATAAGGTCGCCTCCGCCGTAGCGGGCACATGGCAAGGCTCCCTTGTCTCCCCGTACTTGATGGTACAGTGCAGCGACAGCCGCCATTACGGCCCCGTCAGCAACCATGTTTACCGCTTCTCCGCCATGGATCTCACCGCCGAGGAGCGCAGCACCATCCACGGCAACAATGAGCGCATCCGCACCGAAGTCATCGGCCGTGCGGTGGAGTTCTACATCCGCCTGATGAGCCAGTGCTGACCCCCATAACGCCATAAAAACACCCCCGACCCTTTTGGCCGGGGGTGTTTTCCATGCTTTTATTTATTTTGCGGAAGAAGCAGAGTAATATATCACACCGACCCCTGCTACCCATGTATCGCCGCTGTCGCTGCACTCACCAAGCTTTTCACCCTGCTTTACCGTATCGCCGGGCTTCAGTGTCACATTTTTCAGGTGTCCGTACAGGATCGCGCTGCCGTCCTCATGCCGGATCAATACCGGCTGCCTGCCCATAAGACCGATCCATCGCTCCTTGTACTCCGGCGGCGTCTGTTCCACCACGCCGTCCCGCATGGCCACCGCCGCAGTCCCGGCCGGCGCTTCAAAAAGCCGGTAGGTAGGACAGCTTGTCCCTATTACTCCTTGGGTCATTGTCCCGTTTTTCGCCGGAGCAATGTATGCGCTGTCCTCTGTCCATTCCTCGGTTTCCATGGGCAGAATGGGGGTATCGTATGCGTTGCGGCCCACCGTAAAGCTCGTCACCGTTCCGTCTCGGGCGGTCTTCAGTTCTATATCCTCCTCCCGCACCAGAGTAAACCCAATGCCGGATATTTCCGAGGAACCGTTTCCAAAATTTCCGCTGTCTCCCGTTGTACCCAGCTGGGTATAAGGCATCACCTCATCGCCTGCCTGCACATAAAGCTCCTCGCAATGGGCATATACCGCATACAGTCCGTCTTCCTGCCGTATCAGGATACACCGACCCATTCCCTGGTTCCAGCCTTTGTCCGCAGTATATACGACCGTTCCAGCCTGCAGTGCGGTAAACGGGGTTCCTTCCTGTCGGCTGTAGAATGCCGTCACACCCCGAACCGGCTCCTCAAGTCTGTATCCGGCAAACGGCTCCCTGTAATAATATCGGTCAAATATCTCCTCAAAAGCCGGTTCGTCCTCCGCTGCGGGGGATTGCCGCAGCAGGTTGACTCCGCCGCAGTAGACCGCCTCGATCTCCTCCGGCGCTATGGCCCTGCAGAATATCATCTTCATTTCTGTTTTTGTTGCTGTCTGGTTCCCGTCTCTGCTTCTCAACTCGACCTCCGTGCCGTCTTTCAAATACACAGCCCAGCCCAGCGACGAGTCTACCGGCCGGTTTATCGTAATTTCCATCGAGACCGGAGAGCATTTCACCGTTACGCCCTCCGCTGCATCCAGCCCCACACTCTTCACCGTCTGCGGAATATCAAAGCTGACCTCCCACTCGGCGTCATACTCCGGCACCCGCTGCCATCTTCCCGGCTGGGTAAATTGCAGGTTTGGCAGCTCCTCCTCTGCCACATCATAATAGTACACGCTATAGTAAGAGCCATCACATCCGCCGACATTATCCACACTCTCCCCTGTGCTGTCGCAAAGGACTCCATGGGGCGGGCTGTTTGGTTCATAACGGTCCTCCCTATAGCGCAAAAAAACATACAGTCTTCCGTCTTCATAGTACGCCATATCAATGGTTTGCACCACTTCACCATCGGTGTTACGCACCTCATAGCCGCCCTCACCGTCACCTATCATCTGCGGGTAGTTTGAGATCCACTCGTCAAGATCTACCCCCTTACGCACGGCGCTGTCACACAACGCTTTCATATCCACCTTCGCAATAAAGGTATCTCCCGTCCGTTCCAGATGTCCCAGCCCGCTTACCCGCAGGTGGGCGGTGCTGCCCCGCATGGCGTCGTTCCAGTCCGCCACCAGATAGCCGCACAGAATATTGCTTTTTCCCTTGGGGGGCTGCGCCGAGAAGATCACCCCGCCGCCTGCATCCACACTCGCCTCCCCGAAGTCCAGCCGGCCATCCACGGTGCTCCTCTCCCCGAAGATCGCCGCAGGCGCCCGCATCTCCCACAGCAGGTACAGCACCCGTTCATCCGCCAGCGCCCCCGTCACCGTAAAGGTGATGTCCCCGGCGTCCACCTGCACCGCCAGCGGCTCGGTGTTTTCCTCCACTCCCTTGGTCGGGGTACCCAGTATGTCTTTCCAGCCAAAGTATTTCCCCGCCGCCACCGCCGTAGCGGTCAGCAGCACCACAGCGGCCGCCAGAGGCAGTACCCGCCGCAGCCACAGCACCCTGTTTCCCTTGCGGGGAATGCTCGCTTCCTCTATCATATCTGCCGGGACCTCGCCCAGCAGCTCCCACAGTTCCTTTCGCTTCATAGCGTAATCTCCTCCTTTTCCAGCTCGTTGCGCAGGTCGCGCCGCAGCCGCTCCAGTATGCTCCTGGCCCGCCGCGGGGAAATGCCGCTGTGTGCGGCCGCCGTTTTTACCGGCTCCGCCCACCAGTACCGCCGGAGGAACAGTATCCGTTCCTCCGGGGTCAGCCCCCGCAAAAAGCGCTCCAGCGCTGCCGCTATGGCCCTGCGCTCCCAATGCTGCTCCGGGGTGTCCCGGTCGGGCAGCATCTCGCCCAGCTCCTCCCAGATCAGCGTCATTTCTCCGCCGCCCCGTTTCAAGCGGTTCTGTTTTTGCAGCCGGTTCAGCGCCAGGTTGCGGGTAATGCGTCCCAGATAAGCCGCCAAACTTCTCGGCTCCTCCGGCGGGATACTGTTCCATGCGCGGTGCCATGTATCGTTCACACATTCTTCGGCGTCCTGCCTGTTCCGCAGGATATTTCGGGCGATGGTGCCACACAGGGCGCCGTACTGCCGCTCGGTTTCGGTTAAAGCTGTTTCGCTTCGTTCCCTGTACAGCCGCAGAATTTCCTCGTCCTTCATGCTCCTGCCTCCTTTCGTTTGGGTTGAAGTACTTCACCCTTATTGACCGCGTTTTTTCTCCCCCGGCCAGCTCTTTTCAGAGTCTTTCTATCCGCGCACCACGGCGGGCGCCCCTCCGCTTTTGTCGTGCTGACCCTGACGGGCAGCCCTCCCCGCTGCGGCGCGCCCGCCTTCCCACTGTCCCCATCTTTCGGGTTATTAAAAAAGCCCGCCGCACGGCAGGCTTTCGGTATTTCTCAATAAAACTTCAGTAAATTGGTGTAATGCTCCGGCAGCACAATGCCCTCGGTGGTATGCACCCGCATACCGTCCCGGAACACCAGCATAGTGGGCAGGTCCTTCACATGGAAGCGCTCCCCCAGCGCGATATCATCGGTCACATTGATGCGGCACACCTTCACATCGTATTGCTCCGCCTCCATCAAAAATTTCTGATAGACTGGCTCCATGGCCGCCGCAAAGGGGCTGAACCCCGCCGTAAAGTACAGGTAGGTCTTGCCCTCCCGGGTGATGCTATCCACATTTTTGCTGTTTATCTCCACCATCTGCATGGTCAATCACTCCTTTTCGCTGTGAATTCCGTTCCTATTTTACCACGATTCTGCCCAAAAGAAAACCTTTTCCCGGCGAATTTCGCTCATTTGCTTGCATTCCTACCCAAAACAATGTAACATAGAAGTACCAAGAAACTTCTTTTAGGAGGTCTGTCACATGGGCAAGTTTGTTATGAAGGAAACCAAAAACGGCGGCGTTAAGTTCGACCTGAAGGCCGGCAACGGCGAAGTCATTGCCACCTCCGAGGCATATTCCGGCGATGCCGCCTGCAAAAAGGGCATCGAGAGCGTGCGTAAAAATGCCGTAGAAGCCAAGCTGGAAGACCAGACCGTTGAGGGCTTCGAGACCGTCACCAACCCCAAGTTTGAGGTTTACACCGATAAAGCCGGTGAGTTCCGCTTCCGCCTCAAGGCCCGCAATGGCGAGATTATCGCCACCTCCGAGGGCTACAAGGCCAAGGCCAGCTGCCTCAATGGCATTGAGAGCGTCCGCAAGAACGCCCCTGACGCCCCCATTGTAGTAGCCGAATAATTTTCCCCCGCGCCAAAAGAGCGACCCGTCACAGGGTCGCTTTTTCTGCCTTCCGGCCGGTTTGCACGGCCCGCAAGCTTACGGCCCGCAGGGCACCCCGGCTTCGCCGGGGTTTGGCGGCCTCCGG
>ERZ773192.3355-NODE-3355-length-12115-cov-2.843449_pt1 | contig 12115 bp, 12 predicted proteins | sample MGYA00581010_ERZ773192 | MGnify/ENA primary metagenome ERZ773192 (study PRJEB29015, sample SAMEA2737741) | human gut metagenome | biome: human gut; feature: human-associated habitat; material: faeces | place: China | collected 2012 ...
ACCTGCCAAAAATCCCCATCCTATTAAAAGGCCAATGCCTAAAACAATGATACTTTTTAAAATATTGATTTTCATATCTGACAATCTGATTAAAGTTCACTTACTTCTTTGAGTAGTTTCCAGGCGGACATACCTTGCCTCCAAAGCAAGGTGTCCGGTTTGACTTTTTCTTGCCGAATCATATCTTGTAATGCATGACGACTTAACGGTCCCACTTGTTTCCCTTCAATTACCACATAATAGTTCGGGACAGGCATGGAATTGCCTGTTCCCGGGATTGTCATCTGATGAATACAAGTGTTTACTGTATTCATCATTTGCTGTGCGACAGCTATACTTAAACCGAATTCTATCAAACGGTCAATCGAACTGAAATCATTCATGATTTTAAGCATACATGAAATAGATGTTACCAATAATCCATACAATGTTCCAAATTGACATTTTGACCGTATATTTGGTGCGCATTGATTTTACTGTCAGACAAATCAATGCTAATGCCAATATGGCGATGTTTAGAAACCAGATTACTCCCATAACGTCATCGAACATTCCTCCAAAATCCATGTCTGAAATACCTTCTGAAATGGATTTGAATCCAAAAATCAAGTAGAGGATTACAATCACTATTTCAGCAAGATTTGCAATGAGATTCGCTTTTCTGTTGTTGTTTTGTACTTTTTTTTCGTCCATAATGATTAAAATTTAAAGGTTATATTTATTGATTTAAAATTATGCGGGTATCGGAGGTGGGATGCTGCCGGCAAATAAGGAAGCAAGTTCTGGTATGTTGCCCGCCAATTCCCAATTAGCCATTCCTTGTTTCCATACATAAGTATTGGCATTGAATTGTCCTTGTTGCTGCAATTGTTGCAATTGCGGAATGGTAAACGGGCCGCTTTGCTGACCATTTACGGCAATCATGTATTGTATTGTCGGTATGGGAGGTGGGGTGCCGGCTTGTTGGTGCATTTGATTTCCCATCTGATTCATCATGTTTGCCATTTGGCTGCCCATAGCTCCTCCCATCATCATACCCGTCATTATTCCGGCCGGATTCATGCTTCCATTTCCTCCATTCCCGATGGTTCCCATTTGTCCCAAACTTTCCGCTCCGGCTTTCAGCACTTCTGTTTGCTGGTCTAACGTATGAGCGCCCATGAAATTGCTTTCTGTTTGCAAACGTTGTGCTCGTTGTGCCTCTTCGCGTTGAATGCGAAGCGTTTCTTCCATGTTTCCCGCATTGATACGTTGGGTGTCTTCCAGATTCTTGATGCCGACCGTCGTCTGTGCCTCGATGGTTTTGCTTTGCTGTTCTGCCGTTACTTTCCTTAACTCTTTATATCCTTCGCTTTCCTTGTCCGGTTCTATTGCTGAGATATCCAACCGTTTTAAATTTACGCCGAAATCAACAGCAAATTCGTTTGATAGCCTCTGTTGGATTAAATCGCTGACTTCCATGATTTTCCGTTCCAGTTGCAATACCGGAATGCCGTTATCCGAAGGGGCATTTGTGATGAAGCCTTTCGTAGATTTAATGACAGCATCTTTCACTTGTTTTTCAAAATCATTTAATTCGAAATTGATTAACCGGTTTAATTTGATGAAAGAACGGTAATCGGTGATGTTGAATGTGATGGAACCGCGAACAGCCACTGGTACCCCGAAATCCAGGAAACGAGGGTCATAGACATCAAAATAGGGGATAGCGAAACGGATTTGGATGTTTCCCGATAAATTGATGAAATATATTTCCGCTTGAAATGGAGAATTACCTCCGAAAGCTAATCCGACAATGTTTGTCAGTACAGGAAAATTTGCCGTTTTGATAGTGTCGTCATGAGGACCTACGATAAAATCCTGCATTTCTCCATTGTCCTGTTTGTAAACGAATACGGCCACTTCACCCTCTTTCACTCGCAAACTGCTGCCATAGCGGATGGCATTTTCTTTATGCGTCGAATTTGCCTCTCCACTTGGTCGCCATTTCCATACTAAATATTCCTGCTCATCGCAACGGATTACATCCATTAATCCGCCTTCTTTCTTATTACTGAATAATCCCATATTTATTTGATTTTTAGTTGTTTGGCGTATTCGTTGATTTGCCTTAATGTTTCTTTATCATCTTTCATGGAAAAGCGGGCTTTCATGACAATTTGTTCGCATTTAGCTTTCCATACGGGTACAAAGTCATTGTGAGTAGCATTTTCATCATTTTTGGAGGTAAAGAAATTACCTATTTTCCGGGCGTTGGGAACTGCTAATGATAGAAATTCTAATATGTCCTCTTTTGTGGTAGGAATAGGAAAATTTTGAATGATTTCTTTTTTTCTGCGGTCGGTTTTATTACCTCCTACGCCATACGCTTTGGAAAAAGCATCTATTATCAGACGACCGGCAGACTGTTCTTTGCGCGTTTCTTCTACTTCATCAAGCATTTTAAATAATTTTGTGATGGAAGAATTGGCTCCGATATTTGAAAATTCATGCCCACATTCAGAACACTTGGTTTGAAACGATTGAACAATTGCTCCACAAGCAGGGCATTTTTTTATATCTCCGAATTTATCAGATTGAGGTGAAGCAGTTGTAATATCTTCTTTAGATTTTGTTCCTTTTTGTTTTTCAAAAAGGCGTGCATCCAGTACCATTTCAAATTCATCCAAATCCACACCCATGGATTCGGCTTTTTTGAATAGCACCTGTTTCTCTTTTTCAGTTAATTCACCGTCTGCAAGAGCGTAATCGATTAATTTTTCTAATTGTTCGTTGTACATTGACATAATAGCTGTTTTTAGATTAAATTGTATAATTCTTGAATAATTGCAGCTGTTGGGCGTTCTGCTGCCTTGCAATATTGATAATGCTTGGTAAATAAAATAAGTGTTCCGATCAGTTGCGTTTCTTTTAAGCAATCGTAACCTACTCGTTGGCGATTGTCTATTAACCCTTTGATTTGATATACCTCACCGCAGTCTGTATCCTTTACTTTCTGCAATATGTATCCCATCCAAATACAGTTTTCGTATTGATATTCTGCTGCATATCTTCCCAAAAACATCCACGCATCCTTGTTTTTTACTATAATCAACTTCGGTTTTACCACTTGTTCTATTTGTAATTGGGTAATTAACAGATTTTCAGCTAAAAACTTTACACCGGTTTTATCATTCAAAAAAGTAAATACTTTCTTCTGAACTGTTTCCCGATAATTGAATACATCCAGATAATCGGTCTTGTTATCCAGATTGCCCACAAAATTCCGGATTTGTCGGAAGTACCGATCATTTGATTTTACGTTGTCATATTTGAAAGACAGGCATTTGCAATTTTTTACGGTTTCGTTCTCTTGCTGGCGGAAAGAGGGATTGATTCCCATTACGAGAATGTCCCTCCGTGAAACTTCCGAATAACAGAAGCCCCGCATGAAAATTTCATTTAAAACCGGATTGTTTTCAAATAGCCTTTCATACCTGCTCCAAAGTTCCTTAAGTGCTTTCATGATTGTTTTGAATTATAAATCCGATGCTGCATTCAGTAATTTTTGCTGAATTTTCAGGAAGCGGGCGGATTGGTTTGCAGTTAAATCTCCTTTTGCGCGTTCCAATTTGTTACCGATGCTTTGCGCTTTCTCCAACATTTTTGCATATTCTGTCAAAGCGCTGACATCTCCATTTTTTGCCTTTTTGAGTAATTTGACATATTGGTCAAAGTATTCTTCATAATCATCCAAGACGCTGTCCCAATTGTTTCCGGATTTTGAAGTAGAAGAAGTTGTTGTGACATTTGAAGAAGTTGTGTATTTTACTTGTGTATCATTGTTTTTAAATAAAAAATCCAATCCTTTAGGTTCTCCATATAATGGTCGCCTACTAAAATAGAGATATTCCCATGTGCCAGCTATATCTACTGCTAATCTATTATCTGAAGGCAATGTAATAGTCCATTTATCCTGACCTGAGTTAAATTGTATTTTCTTCCCATTTATTTTATATTTGTTCGGTTCATCAGGGGTATTCCGATTAAAAACTGTTAATATATTATTGGCTCTAAATTCCAAATGAAAACGACGCAATGAAATCTCTTCTCCATACCAATTTCCTAAAACAAGGTCTTCAATAGAAATCGCTTCATTATACTTTACCCTTGTTCCGTCTGCTTTTTTAAGCATTAGAATAGAATCTTGTAGCTCAAAAAACAATGCTCCGATATGATTCTCTTCTTCAAAAATAATCTTTCCATTCACTATTTCATAAGGAACTTTATGCTCAAGATTCAAAAAGGACATGGCGTGATTATCTATTTTGAAAATTGTTTTGAAGTCTTTGTTTTCAGAATTAATCCACCATTTTCCTTTTATGTACTCCAAAGATTTAAGACTTTTATTTGTCAATGCTTCAAGCAATGAGTGATAAATTTCTACATTATTCACATCAAATGCTTCGTCAAATAATTCTTTTTGCTCCGCTTTTTTCAATTCTTTTCTAGCTTTCTTTTGATTTTCTTCCAGGCGGGCATAAGCTTTGTCTATACAGTTGCTTAAATCATAAGCACTTAAATTTTCCACATCTGTAATGACTCTCAGTTCTTTGGAAAATTCGTCTAAAATTTTCTTTGCTTTTTTTTCGGGAGTTGTGCATGCAAAAAGTAATAGTATGCACAACGTACTCCACCACAATTTTTTCATAGTTTTCTTTTTGGATTACCCTAGTTTCCAGACAGGTAAGTTTATAAAAGAAGAAAAGCGTGGAAACTATTAACTTATTTCAGTTAGTAGGTCGTAGGAAACCTTGACAGTAAAATAAGCAATAGCCCCACACTTGTACATATAAATCCTTTAAGGTGTAGATTATACCCTTAAATCTATATACACGAAATGTGAAAAAGTTTGCTTGTTCTCCTGTCTAATGAATTTCCTACGTTCACTAACGAGAATAAAGCTAAACGCTTTCCAATGTTAATATGTCAGCACATCCTTTCAGATAGCTTGACAAAGATATGTAAATATCTTTAAAAACAATTGGTGATAAACTTTTATATGGCTATTGCTCTGTGCAAAAGTAGGAGTATCTTTCCAAAAAATTGCTATTGTGAAAAAATTATATTCTTTTACATACAACATTCAGGTGATCAAGTTTCCGCACTGGGTTATAATAGACCGTCCCAGTTCGAAATGTACTTGCTGATCTGACATGGCGATAATTTGCGAGCCGATATGGAAATGCAGGCTGATGGTTCAAAAAAGAAACCGGATAAGATCGGATGATGAGAAAAACGTAAAATTTCGGTTGAGATCAATCGTTTGGTATAGAGTGACCATTGGAAAACAAAATTCCTTTGGTCACTTTGGGTATTGAAAAACACTACCGGGCAGATCGCGCAGATTATAGCGGGAAGCCATTGCTTCGCCGTAGGCACCGCAGGAATGGATAGCGATGAGATCTCCCCGGCGGGTTTCGTTTAAGACGACGTCTTTCCCGAAACAGTCGGCAGATTCGCATATCGGTCCTACCACGTCGTATTTCTCTTCGGGTCGGTCGGAGCTGATATTTTCTATCTTGTGAAAGGCCTGATAAAGGGCCGGGCGCAACAGATCGTTCATGCCTGCATCGAGGATTACGAATTTTCTGTTTTTCCCTTCTTTGACGTACAATACTTTAGAGATCAGATCTCCGCAGTGTGCGACGATCGAGCGTCCCAATTCGAAATGAATCTGCTGATGAGGTTCCGGTTCGAAAAATCGGGCGAAAGTGGCAAAGTAAGATTGGAAATCGGCAATGGGTTTTTCGTACGGTTCGTTGTAGTCGATCCCTAACCCTCCGCCGAAATTGATATGGGGCAGAAGGAGTCCGCGTTCTTTCATCTGCCGTTGGATCTCATTGGCCCGGATACACAATCCCCGGAAAACGGTCATGTCGGTGATTTGAGAACCGATGTGAAAATGCAGACCGATGAGTTCGATCTGTTTTAATTTCGCTACTTCCGTGATGACATGTTCCAGATCGTACAAATAAATACCGAATTTGTTTTCTTCGATACCTGTGGTGATATAGTGATGGGTATGGGCATCGACATTGGGATTGATGCGAAGGGCGATCCGGGCTTTTTTGCCCAGCCGGGCCGCAATCCCGTCGATCACCTGTATTTCCGGCAGGGACTCACAGTTGAAACAAAAGATATCGTGCTGTAAGGCAAGTTCTATCTCCGCATCGCTTTTGCCGACACCGGCATATACAATCGTATCGGCCGGGAAGCCGCATTCCAGTGCCTGCCGGATTTCATTTCCGCTGACACAGTCCGCTCCCAGTCCCTGCTGGCTGATCAGTCGCAGTAACACCGGATTGGCGTTAGCTTTGACGGCATAATGAACCCGGTAACCGTAAGGGGCTGATCCGGACTTTGCCGCTTGTACTGTTTTTTTCAGTAGCTCTAAATTATAGTAATAGAAGGGCGTCGGTGTTTGAACCGGTATCTGAGATAACTGCATAGTAAAGTGTGTTGTTGCTGAGTGAACTATTTTCAATGCTGAAGATCTTCCAGTTTATGACTGAGGTCTGTCATGGCTTTTTTCTTGTCTTCTTCTTTTACCAGAACCGAGATATTGTGTGCGCTGCCACCGTAAGAGATCATCCGGAGCGGAACTTCTTCGAGGGCTTTCAGAACCTGGGCTCCCAGTCCGGATTTACCGGCTGAAAAATCGCCGACGATACATACGATCGCCATATTGCGGTCGACCTCGATCGTGCCGTATTTTTCCAGATCCTTGAGGATTTCTTCCAGATGTTCCGTACAGTCGATAGTCAGAGAGACTGCCACTTCAGAAGTTGCGATCATATCGATCGGGGTCTTCCAGGCTTCGAATACTTCGAATACTTTCCGGAGGAAACCATAGGCCAGCAGCATATTGGTCGATTTGATCTTAATCGCGGTAATCCCGCTTTTGGCAGCGACGGCTTTCACATTTTTGGCCGGACTGTCTTCGGTGATCAGTGTACCTTCGTCGTCGGGGCATAAGGTGTTTTTCAGGCGTACCGGGATATTTTCTTTTTTCGCCGGTTGTACGCTGGACGGGTGAAGGATCTTCGCCCCGAAATAAGCCAATTCGGCAGCTTCGTCGAATGACAGATGCCGGATAGCCTTCGTCCCTTCGACGATACGGGGATCATTGTTATGAAAACCGTCGATGTCCGTCCAGATCTGGATCTCTTCAGCCTTGATGGCTGCCCCTACCAGTGCGGCGGAATAGTCGCTGCCTCCTCTTTTCAGGTTGTCGATTTCGCCGTAAGCATTCCGGCAGATAAAGCCTTGGGTAATGATCAGGGGGTGGGTGTCCGGTTTGGCCAGTTCGCGTTTCAGGTTTTGCCGGATATAAAAATAATCCGGTTCGCAGTCTTTATCGATACGCATATATTCCAGGGCTGACAAAAGCGTGTTGCTCACTCCGCATTCTTCCAGGTAATAATGCATCAATGTGGTAGACATGATTTCCCCCTGTGCCAATACAGCTTTTTCCTGAAGAGGATAGAAATCCTTGTTGATAAAAGAACGCAGATAGGTGAAAATGGTTTGAATGAAGGTTTTACCTTTCTGAATATAAGCTTCTGTTTCGAATAATTCTGTGATAACGATATAGTAGTTTACTTCCAGATTCTGAATGATATGGAGAGCAGCCTGTTTTTCATTCCGGTATAAGCAGTTAGAAATTTCAACCAAGGTATTGGTAGTCCCGGACATCGCCGATAAAACCACGATCTGAGGTTCGCCGTTATCGATCAATCCGGCCACTGCACGAATTCTGTCTGCACTTCCGACGGAGGTCCCTCCGAATTTTAAAACTTTCATATTTGTCAATTTTATAAACTCCAGTGTTTTTCTTATTTCCGGCTGCAAAGGTGCTATATTCAAATTGATAAAACAATACTTTGTTAAGAATTAAACAACGTGATTAATTTTTGTAGAAGCTGGCTGCCACCCAATTCTTGTCTTCCCGGTAAGTCATGAAAGTCAGACCTGATTGTGCCGCTCTTTCCTGGATGAGGGGAAGGTCTTGCAGATAAAATCCGCTCATGATCAGGAGGCCTTGGGGGAGGAGTCGGGCGACGTAATGGGGCATGTCTTCGAGAAGGATATTGCGGTTGATATTAGCCAGGATCACATCGAAAGGTGCCTCTGCTTCCAGTAACCGGGCGTCTCCGATTTTGATGGTGATGTTGGTCAGACCATTGGCCCGGATATTTTCCATCGCATTGTTGTAAGCCCATTCATCGATGTCGATGCCGGTGATTTCCCGGGCACCGGTTTTGGCAGCCAGGATAGACAGGATACCTGTTCCGCATCCCATGTCGAGTACCCGTTTGCCTGTAATCCGCTCCTTGTTGTCCAGGATGGTGCGTAGCATGAGGGCGGTGGTGGAATGGTGACCGGTACCGAAACTCATTTTGGGTTCGATCAGGATTTCATATTCGATGCCGGGAACCGGAGCGTGGAATCCGGCCCTGACTAAGATCCGGTCGTCTACCACGATGGGAGTGAAATTTTCTTCCCATACTTTGTTCCAGTCCTGGTCTTCGATTTCCTGTACCGAGGTTTCGATACGATAGTTCCGGGTGAAAAAATCGAATATTTCCAGCCGGGTGATGGCTTGTGCATTATAATCTTTGGCAGGAATGTAGGCCGTGAATCCCTGGTCGGTGTAGGAGAAACCATCGTAACCGATAGTACCCAGTTCGGAAATTAACGCATCTGCAACCGCTTCTTCGTAGGGGGTGATGTCGAAAGTAACTTCAATATAATTCATGGTTTTATTATTTTATTCGATTGTCATTCTGATTCTCCATTCTTTGGGGTAATAGTTGTTAAGCCGGTTGCCCAGGTGTTTGCACCATCCGAGACCCTGTCCGCGATAGGTAACCAATAACCATTCTGCGGTCTTGGGCGGCACCGGAATATCTTCTTTTTTCAGAAAGGTCAGGGCTGTCATCCGGTCGGTATCCAGGAGGGCGCAGTTTGCTTTATTCAGTCCCTGCCAGAGAGCGAGTGAAGGCAGAGGTTTACTTTTCCGGTTGATGATTTCTGCTATTTCACAACCTTGGTAGAGGATGCGCAGATTAGCCTCCAGTAGTTGTATAAATTCGCTGTGTTGCTCCGGGATTACGCCTACGATATTGTCTTTGGCATAGGGGCGGTAATATTCGGGTGTCCGGATATAAGCCCGGATGTCGCCGGGGAGAAGGGGGGGGGTATGTTTCGTATTTTTCCTGACTTTCCCGGCTCTGAATTCTTCGCCTTCGTTTTTTTGTACCACTCCGGTAAAAAATCCTTCTCCCGGAATCCGGTGAGGGTAGAAATGATAACAGTGAGCGGTTGAGTTTCCCGGGACAATTCCTGGAAAAAGAGGTGCGATTTCAATGGAACGGGCTCCGTATTTCCGTATCAATCGTTCCAGGATGGCTTCGTTTTCTCCGGGATTGTAAGTGCAGGTGCTATACACCAAGAAACCACCGGGTTTTAGGCAAGGCCAGATGTCTGCCAGAATCCGTTGCTGGCGTTCACTGCAAAGCTGCAGGTTGCTTTCGTTCCATTCCTGAATGGCACCGGGGTCTTTTCTGAACATGCCTTCTCCCGAACAGGGGGCATCTACGACGATGATATCGAAAGCGCCTTTCAGATGGTGAAAGTCTGCCGGATCGTTGTTCGTGACGACTACATGGGAAGTTCCCCATTTGATCATATTTTCTTTTAAAATACCGGCCCGGGAACGGATAACTTCGTTAGCTACCAAAAGGCTGCCGGAGGAAAGCCGGGAAGCGATCAGGGTAGATTTGCCACCTGGAGCGGCACACAGATCCAATACTCTTACCGGATGAGCCGGTAGTATTTGTCCGAATATATGATATAAAAACATCGAAGAGGCTTCCTGTACATAGTAAGTCCCGCTATGTAGGCAAGGGTCCAGGGTGAAAACGGGGCGGCTCTTCAAATAATAGGCCGATTCGCACCAGGATACGGGTAAACCGATTTGCTCGTCGGGGAATAACCGGGAGATGGGGACGGGTTTTCCCGGGTTCAGCCGGATACTGACAGGAGGCTCTGTTTGCAGGGCTGCAAAGAAAGCTTCCGACTCTTCCGGTAAAAGTTTTCTCATGCGTTCTTCGAACAGAGCGGGTAAAGTGTTCATGTTTTTCCGTATATTTGCAAATAATTGTGTACAAAGATAAGTGATTTTGGATAAGTTATGATTGAAGTCAAGGAAGATTATAGTTTGAAACCATATAATACGTTTGCTATTGATGTCAAATGCAGGTATTTTGTCGAAAGTGACGAGGAGGAAGCGCTCCGGGCTTTTGTGGCTGATTATGAATGGCAACCGTCGGAAGTGTTGATTTTGGGAGGAGGAAGTAATTTCCTTTTTACGGAAGATTTTACCGGTACTGTTTTTTATCCGGCGATGCAGGGAAAAGAGGTGATAAAGGAAGATGAGGAAGAGGTGTGGGTTAGGATTGGAGCCGGAGTGGAATGGGACGATTTTGTGGCCTGGACAGTGGAACAGGGATGGGGTGGAGTTGAAAATCTTTCTTTTATTCCGGGGCATGTCGGAGCAGCTCCGGTGCAAAATGTCGGAGCCTATGGGATGGAAGCCGGCGAGCGGATCGACCGGGTGGAAGCGATAGCCCTGGATAAAGCTATCCAGGTGGAAATTGCAGGAAAAGATTGCCGTTTCGCTTATCGGGATAGTATTTTTAAACGGGAGTGGAAAAATCGGTATATCATTACCCGGGTGGTATTCCGGTTGTCCAAAAAACCGGAGTTTCGGCTGGATTATGGTGCCTTGCGGAGCGAACTTGAAAAGATGGGGGGAGAAGTGAATTTGACGAATATCCGGCAGGCGGTGATTCGGATTCGCCGTTCTAAATTGCCGGACGTGGCGGAGATTCCCAATGCGGGGAGTTTTTTTAAAAATCCCGTGGTCAGTCGGGAACAGGCGGACCGGCTTTTGGCGGAATATCCCGGAATGCCTGTCTATGAGGTCGACGATGCTTGTTGCAAGTTGGCTGCCGGCTGGATGATCGAACAATGTGGTTGGAAAGGACGTACATGGGGGAAGGCCGGGGTACATGACAAACAGGCTTTGGTATTGGTGAATCGGGGGGGAGCCAGTGGTATCGAGATTACCCGCCTGGCGAATGAAATCCGGAAAAGTGTATTCATGAAATTCGGGATCTGGATAGAACCTGAAGTCTATGTGATTTGAATGAAGTTAAAAACAAAGCTATGGTGACGAAGTATGCAGAGAAAGTAAAAATTTACAACCACTATACCAATTACAAAGGCAGGTTGTTTGTGAAAACTTTGTGTGATTTGTTCAACGATGCGGCCGAGGTACAGACCGAACTATATAAGGTGGATGTGGATACCTTGAATGCACAAGGGTTTACCTGGATGTTGCATCGTCTGCATATCCTGCTCCATAAGATGCCTTTAAAGGAAGAAATCGTGACTATCGAGACCTGGCCTTCGGGGATCGACCGTTTGTTTGCCTTGCGTGACTACCGGATGTTCCGGGAAGACGGGGAGGAATTGGTGCGGGCAACTTCCGAATGGATGTATATCGATATGAAACGGAGAAGACCTTTGCGTTTGCCGGAGAATGTCATTGCCATGAGTACGGAGCATAACATCCCTAAGTTGGTGTTGGCCCCTTTGCTGGATGAGAAGGAATTCGGCGGAGAGAGACAGGGAATACGCCATTTTACAGCGACTTTCGATAACATTGATTTTAACGGGCACGTGACTCAGGCTTCGTATGTCCGCTGGATTACCAATTCGCTGCCTTTCGGGTTTCTAAAAGAGCATGTGTTGACAGAAATTGAAGTGATTTATGCCCATGAGATTATGCCGGATAGTCAGATTCATTCCGCTTATCGCATGGAAGAACGGGGTGAAAATGAAGTGGTGGTTTGGCATGAAGTGAAAGAAGACGGATTATTTTCTTACAAGCCAAAAGAAAAGACTCATTATGATGAGCAAAATTGGTCTTATAATAATTTTATATAATAGATATGAAATGAGGATTTAGAAGGGATAAGGTGATTAAAATGGAATTTATACCAAC
>ERZ773192.3356-NODE-3356-length-12113-cov-4.050589_pt1 | contig 12113 bp, 8 predicted proteins | sample MGYA00581010_ERZ773192 | MGnify/ENA primary metagenome ERZ773192 (study PRJEB29015, sample SAMEA2737741) | human gut metagenome | biome: human gut; feature: human-associated habitat; material: faeces | place: China | collected 2012 ...
ATCTGGCTCCAAAAGCCCCATTTCCTCAAATCTCTGATAGAGCCCCGCAAAATGCCCTTCCAGTTCCTTATTGAGCAGCCGGTACAGACTGCCAAAATTCTCCTTTCTCTGCTTTCTTCCTGTCTGTTCCCGTTCAAATGCCCGGATCCATGCCTCTGCCCGCGAAAACATGTGGAACATGTCCGCATCCGTTAAAAAGATTTCTGCAGCTCCATCCGAAACAAAACTATCCTTTTTACAGTATGTCCCCCCGTTGCTGTTTTTCCCTTTGATTCCAATCCCGTTCTGGATCTGGACTGACCATGGATATGCCCGCTTTTTTCCAGCGCTGTCTGTTTCATACCTGCTGACCATAAGCTTTGTCACATTGGCATACCCTTCTTTTTTTGCTTCCCCAAATATCTTCTGCCGGGACATGAAAAAAGTCTGCACACCGCTGAATATTCTGGAATACAGGTATAGTGCCTCATCCGGGCTGATGTTTGCATACACACTGACAGACTTCTGACCAGTTCCTGCAGAATAATCCACCATCTGAAGACGGATCAGGGAATATCCTTCCTCATCCTCTTCCCCGGATGCATGGATGTGTGCCGGATAAGAAGCTCCCGCCGGTTTCAAGCTGTCTACCAGCTCCAAAAGTGCCTTATCTGTCTTATATACTGCGATCTGACGCGAAGTGATCCTGCTGTAATCGGTTTTTCCACCATTCTTTTCCAAGCCTTTCACCTACTTTCCCATATACTGCCGGAGGATCCCCGCCATTGCCGCAGGTATCCGTTCCGTATCCGATATGTTCAAAAATCCTTTTCCATAAATCCGTCTAATCAGTTCCCTGTCTTCCCCGATTGCCGCTGCCATCACATGGATTCCTCTGTGCTCCAGCTTTTCTCTTTCCCGTCTGGTATCCGCTATCCCTGCTTCCCCCCGATACCCCTCCGCAAGAGGAAGCCCATCCGAAATAACAAATAAAAGCTTCTGTCCCTCAGCTCTTTTTCCAAGCCGCATCCCTGCGTATGCCAAGGCAGCCCCGTCTCTATTGTTCCATCTGGAACGGATTCCCGTAAGGCGAAAACAGTCCTTTTGATCCCATGCGTCAAATTCTGCATAGGAATACAGCTCAACACTCTCTTTTTTCTCGCCAATTCCTGTGGAATGACCAAGAATCAGCACGGGAATCCCGAGCCTTTGGCAAAAGCGGTATATCACACAGGCGGTATATCGCGCACTGCCAATCCGGTTATGGATATCCATGGATGCGGACTCATCGATCAATACCCCCACCGCCGCGTCCTGGTTGCCCGGAATATTCCGGCTCCTAAAAATCCTGCCATCCCTGCGGTAAATCTGGCTCCCACAGACTTTTTTCCCCTGTACCATCCCTTTCTGAAATCTTTCCTGTTCCTCCAAATGCGGGGCAATCAACCGTACCATTTTTTCTGCAGCTGCATCCACCTTCTTTTTCATTACTTCATATCGTGCAATCTGTTCCAATGTTGGCTCTGGTCTTATGATCCGCAGCCTATACCCGTTATGGATTTCTCCCAGATCCATCTTATCTGCGTTCTCTTTTAGTTCCCGCTCAAGCATTTCCTGTTCCATTTTTGTCACAATTTTTCCGATTTCGTCGCTAATCTCCTTTACGCTATCCTCCGCGGCTGCCTTTTCCTGCTGTTCCCCGCCCAGAACGGCAGCCGCACGTCTTCTTTTTTCTTCCCCTTCCTTTGTATCTGTGGCTGCGGACTCTTTCCATTTCCCAGCTCCATCGCCGCCTTCATATTCAGGGGGAATTTGTTCTGTATCTTCTTTTCCGCTCTCTTCCTGTTCAAAAGCCTCCTTTACAAACTCCCACAGAATCAGAAGCAGCCTGTTTGCCGCCCGGAAGCGCACATCTTCGTCTGCCGGGATTACCACTTCATCCAGCGTCTCCTTGCACCGCTCCAGCATTTCCATATAAATTCCGCCTGCGCGCTCCCAGTCATTTACTTTTTTGCTCCTCAGATACTGCAGGAGGACATTTTTCATGATGGAAAGGCTGTCCATCCCGTATTCCTGCATCTGCCGGATGCTTTCTGCCTGTTCCATGTCCCATCTTCCAAGGAACCGGATGGCTTTTTGTACAATCCCGCCATATTCCGCACACTGCCTTGCTTCGATATACATATCTTCCAGAATGTTATGCAGATACAAAAGCGTTTCCCGGATCACTCTCAATTCCTTCTCCTTTTTCTGCTCCAGACATACCTGCAATTCCCCAAGTACCTGTTTTTCCTCTTCATTTTTTGGCTCTGGCAGTTCCGGATATAAGATTCCCTCCCGGATTCCGGAAGCATAAATCCTGCGCTTTTCAAAATTACTGAAATTGATGTGTCCGCATTCATGTGCTGCCACCCCGATCATGCCAAGCACTTTCTGCTCCCGGCTCCTCCGCCTGCGGCGGGTCGCGTAAGCGACATTCTTCCATTCCGCTGCAGTGCGATCCGCGTAGCGCGTTTATTATCGTATGGAAACGAAGTTTCCTATACGATAAAAAAAGGGCTGTCGCCCAGCAAAACTATTTGCTAATGCGACAGTCCTTTATTCATGACAATAGAATGCTCGCAGAGCGTGCATTCTATTGTTTTTCCCTTGCGGTGCAAGCCTTATCAGAATGCGCCGTGATCAACCAAGCTGAGCTGCAACCTCTGCTGCGAAGTCTTCTACCTTCTTTTCGATACCTTCACCGGTTTCGAAACGAACGAAGCCCTTTACAGTCAGGTTTGCATTGTTCTCTTTTGCTACCTGAGCCAAATACTGAGCAACGGTCTGCTTGCCGTCCTCTGCCTTTACGTATACCTGCTCTAACAGGCAAACTTCCTTCAGCTCTTTGTTCAGACGGCCACTTACTGCGCCCTCGATTACCTTTTCAGGCTTGCCAGCCATCTTAGGATCGTTCTGGATCTGAGCCATCAGGATCTCTTTCTCATGAGCCTTGTACTCTTCAGAAACGTCAGCAGTAGAAACATACTTCGGAGACAGTGCAGCGATCTGCATTGCTACGTTGGTCAGTGCTTCTTTTACCGCATCGTTCTTTACATCGGTGTCAGCTTCTACTAAAACGCCGATACGTCCGCCGCCATGTGTGTAGGAAACAACAAGGGGAGCGGTAACCTTCTGGAATCTTCTGATCTTTAAGTTCTCGCCGATTACTGCGATCTGCTCAACCAGAACTTCCTTTACAGTCTTGGAGGGTTCCTCATGCCATGCTTCATCCAGGAATGCTTCCAGCTCTGTATTGTCAGAATTTACTGCCTGCTCAGCAACTGCAGCTACGAAGTTCTGGAACTTCTCGTTCTTTGCAACAAAGTCTGTCTCAGAGTTTACTTCTACGACAGCAGCGGTGCCTTCGTCTTTTACAGCGATGCGGCAGATACCTTCTGCAGCGATACGGCCAGCCTTCTTCTCAGCCTTTGCCTGTCCATTCTTTCTCAGGAATTCAACAGCAGCGTCCATGTCGCCTTCTGTTGCGGTCAGCGCCTTTTTGCAGTCCATCATACCAGCGCCGGTCATTTCTCTTAACTCTTTTACCATTGCAGCTGTAACAGCCATTTTACTTTCCTCCATATAAAATCAGTTTATTGGGTTCTATTGTCAAAAAGTATTTATGCCTCTTCTGCAGCAGCTACTTCTTCGATATCGGAAGCTTCGCCCTGTGCAGCTGCTTCTTCGGTATAAACTTCTTCGCCCTGATTTGCTTCGATAACAGCGTCTGCCATCTTGGAAGTGATCAGTTTAACGGCTCTGATTGCATCGTCGTTACCAGGAATGATGTAATCCAGCTCTTCGGGATCGCAGTTGGTGTCGCCGATACCGATCAGTGTGATACCCAGTGCATGAGCTTCCTGTACACAGATCTTTTCCTTCTTAGGGTCAACAACGAAGATTGCATCCGGGATTCTGGTCATGTTCTTGATACCGCCCAGGTTCTTCTCCAGCTTTTCCCATTCCTTCTTCAGCTGGATAACTTCTTTCTTAGGCAGAACATCGAAGGTACCGTCTTCGGACATGGTCTCGATTGCTTTCAGTCTCTCGATTCTGCTTCTGATGGTCTTGAAGTTGGTCAGCATGCCGCCCAGCCATCTCTCATTTACAAAATACATACCGCAGCGCTCAGCCTCGGTCTTAACAGCGTCCTGTGCCTGCTTCTTGGTGCCGACGAACAGGATGGTGCCGCCCTGTGCTGCGATCTCAAATACTGCCTTGTAAGCTTCGTCCACTTTGCCTACAGACTTCTGCAGGTCGATGATGTGGATACCGTTTCTCTCGGTGAAGATATAAGGAGCCATTTTAGGGTTCCATCTTCTGGTCTGATGTCCGAAATGAACACCTGCTTCAAGTAACTGTTTCATAGAAATAACGCTCATTGTTCTTACCTCCATTGGTTTTTTCCTCTGTGCCTTTTTAGAAACATCCTGTAAAGCTCAATTCACAGGATCCACCATTTCCACCCGCCAGCCATCCAAAGCGTTAAAGGACACCGGTGACGGAACCAGACACATGTTTTATGGTCACAACATTGTAATTTTATCATAAATGCTGATAACTTGCAAGACTATTATTTACTTCTTTTCCTTCATTTTGCGGATTTCCTCATAGGCAAATTCGTTGCAGACCTTGATATAAGTGCCTTTCATGCCGGAGGAACGGGATTCGATGATTCCCGCGCTCTCAAATTTGCGCAGCGCGTTGACGATAACGGAACGGGTAATGCCCGCCTGATCCGCAATTTTACTTGCGACCAGAATGCCTTCCGTCCCATGCAGCTCCTGAAAGATCAGGCTGATCGCTTCCAGTTCGGAATAGGATAAGGTTCCGAGTGCGGCGTGTACCACTGCGATTTTGCGGTCTTCCTCCGCACTCTCCTCGGTCACAGCCCGCAGCATTTCCAGTCCCACCACCGTGGAGCCGTATTCGCACAGAATGATATCGTCGATCGTATAGCTTTGCCCCCTGCGGTATAAAAACAGCGTGCCGAGGCGTTCCCCTGCGATCTCGATCGGTGTCACGATCGCGGAAAATTCCTCGTCCTCTTCGCCATCAAAGCCCAGCGTTGCAAGGCTTGCGTTTTCTTTGGTGGACAAAATTGAAAGCATTCTCTCATTCAGCAACGGATCAAGAAAGCTTCCGACGTTACAGCCGGAAAGCTCCCGGATTGCACCGCCGTCCTTGCCGGAAATGCCCAGTACTTTTCCTTTTCGGCTGATCACCAGCACGTTTGACTGCAGCGCATCCTGCATCACCTTGCAGATATCGTTAAAAACAACTTTGCTGGAATGGCTGTTATGCAACAGCTTCCCGATCTTTCTTGTCTTATCCAGCAGCTGAATCCCGCTCATCTTTTCTGTTCCTCCACAAATTTATCCCTGGCCGTTTTCTTCTTTTTCCTTCTCTTTGACAAAACCGCAGCCCTCCTTCGAGCATACGAGTTTGTTGCCCTTTTCCAGAAGAATGGAGCCACAGACCGGGCACTTTTCATTGGAAGGCCTCTGCCATACCATGAAATCGCACTCCGGGTTGCCGATACAGCCATAGTATTTTCTGCCCTTCTGTGTCTTTTTCAGGACGATATCCTTGCCACACTTGGGGCATGCTACGCCGATTTTTTCGTAATAAGGTTTGGTATTGCGGCATTCCGGAAAGCCCGGACATGCCAGGAATCTGCCGTGAGGTCCGTATTTGATGACCATGCGCCGTCCGCACAGCTCGCAAACCTCATCTGATTCCTCGTCTCCCACCTTGACCTCTTCCAGTTCCTTCTCCGCGTTCTGCACAGCCTCCTCCAGATCGGGATAGAAATTGGAAACAATTGTCTTCCAGTCTACGGTTCCTTCGGAAACGCCATCCAAAAGTGCTTCCATATTCGCTGTAAAGTTGACGTCCACAATGGTCGGGAACGCCTCCTTCATCATCTTATTGACAACCTCTCCCAACTCCGTCACATACAGGTTCTTGTTTTCTTTAATGACATAATGACGTGCAAGGATCGTCGTGATCGTCGGTGCATAGGTACTGGGACGACCGATACCCAGTTCTTCCAGCGTCCGGACAAGGGACGCTTCTGTATAATGTGCGGGAGGCTGGGTAAAATGCTGCTCCCCGTCAAATTCCTTTAAGGACAGCTTCGTATCCTTGTCGATGCTTTTTGCGAGGGTGCGGTTTTCTGCCTTATCCTCGTCGTCCATCGTGTATACACTCATGAAACCGTCAAAGATCACCTTACTGGCCGCAACCGTAAAACGATGTCCGTTGCCGTCAATCTTCACAGAGGTTGTCTCGTACTTGGCAGGCGTCATGCGGCTTGCCATAAAACGCTTCCAGATCAGCTGATAGAGACGAAATTGATCCCTGCTTAAGGATTCTTTGATTTCCAAAGGGGTCCGTGCAACATCCGTCGGACGGATCGCTTCGTGGGCATCCTGAATTTTCTGTCCGCCCTTTTTCACGGTGCCTTCTCCGGCATACTGTTCGCCGTATTTCTCAGTAATATAGCTGCGCGCCATGTTTTCCGCCTCTTCGGAAACACGCGTGGAATCGGTTCTTAAATAGGTGATGATACCGACTGTACCATTTCCCTTGATATCTACACCTTCATACAGCTGCTGCGCCAGACGCATGGTTTTCTGTGTGGAAAAATTCAGCACCTTACTGGCTTCCTGCTGCAGGGTAGAGGTGGTAAAGGGAAGCGGAGCCTTCTTGATGCGCTCGCCCTTTTTGACGTCGCTCACCTGAAACTCTGCCTTTTCGCAATCCTTTTTGACTGCTTCTACTTCCGCTGCGGTTTTTAAAATACGCTTGGTATCCTGCTCCCCGTAATATTTGGCTATCAGGGGTTTTCTTTCCCCTGGAATCTGGAATGCTGCATCAAGGGTCCAGTATTCCTCCGGAATAAACGCATTGATCTCTTCTTCGCGATCACAGATAATGCGCAGGGCAACAGACTGCACACGTCCGGCAGAAAGTCCCCGCTTCACCTTTGCCCACAGAAGCGGGGAGATCCGATAGCCAACCATACGGTCCAGCATCCGGCGCGCCTGCTGCGCATCCACTAAATTCATATCGATTTCTCTCGCATGCTTTAACGATTCCTTCACTGCTGTCTTCGTGATCTCGTTAAAGGTAATACGGTACACCTTTTTACCGGAGAGCTTAAGCGCTTCCATCAGATGCCAGGAAATCGCCTCTCCCTCCCGGTCCGGGTCGGTTGCGAGATAGATTTTTTCTGCTTTTTTGACCTCTTTGCGGAGGTTCGCCAGGATGTCACCCTTGCCGCGGATCGTGATATACTTCGGTTCGTAATCATGCTCCACATCAATGCCGAACTGGCTCTTGGGAAAGTCACGCACATGCCCGTTACTGGCTGCTACCTCATAGTTCGCCCCCAAGAACTTCTTGATCGTTTTGACTTTGGCCGGTGACTCCACGATCACTAAATATTTTGCCATATTTGATATCCCCAATTTTCATTACTGCTATTACGCACATTTCTGGTCCTGTGCAGTGATCGTGAACCACTATACACCATATCATCCGTCATTGCAAGCAAAAGTTTTCCTGTAATATCGCCCCATTACGCTTCCTGCAGCGCCCTCCAGCTCCAGAAAAACAAGCTCCTGCATCAGCATCTGCACATTTATGGATATCTTCTGTCTCACAAGGGTATCCGCAATTTCGTCCATGCTCTGCGGCATTGTATCCAGCGCCTGCCAGATCGTTTTGCGCAGAGGCGGCCAGGAGGATGAGGCGGTAGAGCCGGGAGTAGCTGCTACAGGGCACTGCAGTTCCTGCAGCAGCTGTGCCACACTTACCGCGATACCTGCGCCATTTCCGATCAATCGGTTGCAGCCACGACTACAGGTATCCGTAATGCGTCCCGGCACAGCAAACACATCCTTTCCCTGTTCCAGCGCCATATCCACGGTAATCAGCGTTCCGCTCTTTTCACGCGCTTCGATAACGAGCACGAGATCCGAAAGTGCGCTGATAATCCGGTTGCGGGGCGGAAACAGTCTTGAATGGGGCTGCGTCCCCGGCGGATATTCCGACAGGATACATCCGTTTTCCCACAGCTTTTCATACAGCGGCCTGTTCTCCTCCGGGTAGCAGATGTCCACACCGCAGCCCAGCACCGCAACCGAATATCCGCCTGCTGACAGCGCCGCCCGCTGCGCGATTCCATCCGCCCCCCGCGCCATGCCGCTGACAATTCCGATCCCCTCCTTCGCAAGTCCCCTGGCGAAATATTCCGCCATTTCTTTTCCATAGGAGGAACAGGCCCGCGCACCGACAATGGCTGCCATCTTTTTTCCCGGCTCCGGCAGCTTCCCGATCCTATACAGCACCAACGGTGGATCGGAAATTTCCTTCAACCGTTTTGGATACGCTTCTTCCCACAAAAAATCGAAGGAAATTCCTTTTTTCTTCCACTGCTCCTCCTGTCGCTTTGCCCGTTCCAGATTTTCGGGCGCGTCCCAGTTTTTCAAAAGCGCCGCTTTTTTCTCCCCCAGCAGCTTTTGCAGACTTTCCGCCGGCAGCTTTCGGATTTCGGAAACGTCTCCTGCCTTTTCCAAAAGCTTTCGAATGCTGACAGCGCCGATCCCTTCCACCCGGCAAAGGGCAAGTGCCAGAGTGCGCTCCTGCTCCATTTGACTTTTACAATTCTGTTGTTTTTCTATTCTATGCTCCCTTCTGCCCGCGGCGCTTCACTCCCGCAGCACATTCTGATTTCGGAAAAAGAGCGCCTGTCCCAGATGCTCTACACCAATCCGGTCTTTTCCTTCCAGATCTGCAATCGTCCGCGCCACACGGATAACGCGATGGCATCCCCGCATGGAAAGCCCCGCCTGCTCGCTGGCCTGTTCCAGAAACTCCTGTTCCTCAAGTCCCAACGGACAGTATTTTAAAATTTCCCCCGGACTCAACCGACCGTTTTCCCGCATTGCCGCACCACGGCATCGCATCTGCTGCCGCTTTCTTGCCTCCAGCACCTGTTCCCGCATCCATTTGCTTCCGTTTTTGTCGCTATCTATATAGGAAGCTTCTCTTTTTTCCCACAGCTTTCGAATCGGCGTCTGTTTGATCTGACAGCATAAATCCATCCGGTCGAGAAGCGGTCCCGAAAGTCTCGCCAAATACCGACGCACCTCCCAGTCCTGACATCTGCAGCGGTTTCTGTCCGGATAATAGCCGCAGGGGCAGGGGTTCGTCGCTCCTAACAGCATAAAATCCGCCGGATACACAAAGTTTCCCCGGCTCCGGGCAAGAAAAATCTTTCCCTCTTCCATCGGCTGCCGCAGGACGTCCAGCGTCTGTCGCTTAAATTCCGCCATTTCATCCAAAAACAACACGCCCCGGTGCGCCAACGTCACCATTCCCGGTTTTGGGACAGCGCCGCCTCCGGTCATTGCATAAACAGATACCGTATGATGCGGGCTGACAAACGGTCGCTCCTGAATCAGCGTTCCATCCTCCAGCTGCCCTGCCGCGCTGTAGATTGCAGACACCTCCTGCTTTTCTTCCTCGCTCATGGGCGGCAGGATTCCCGGCAGGCACCTCGCAAGCATCGTCTTTCCGGTACCGGGCGGTCCTGCCAAAAGCAGATTATGGGCTCCGGCAGCTGCAATCATTGCAGCGCGCTTTGCTTCCTCCATTCCGCACAGCAATGCAAAGTCCGGCGTTTTCTTTTCTTTTTCCATCCTGCCTTTTGCCTGACTCTGCCATCTGTCTTCCGCGTCCCGCCGCATCCGTTCCTGTTCCTGCGCAGACGCGTTTACATACTCCATTGCTTCTTCCAGGCTGCAAACGCCCATGACCGGCAGTTTCCCAACCGCAAGCCCTTCTCCCAGATTTTCAAACGGAATCAAATAGCTTCGAAAAGCGCTCTGATTTGCCGCATGCAGCATCGCCAGTACGCCCCGAACCTGCTTAATTCGCGCATCCAGCCCGACCTCGCCCACCGCCCAGAGCTCCCTCAACCGCTCCGGCGGCACTTTCCCCTGCGCTGCAAGGATGACGAGTGCAGTCGGCAAATCGAACGACGTCCCGGATTTCACGATTCCTGCCGGAGAATAATTTACCGTAATCTTTTCCGCCGGAAGCGCTGCGTTGATGTGATGCAGGGAAACGCGCAGACGTTCCCGCGCCTCCCGCACTTCACTGTCTAAAAGTCCTACCATATCAAAACAGGGCAGCCCTTTTGAAATATCGACTTCCACCTGCGCAACATAGCTCTGCAGGCCATAAAGTCCGCCTGCATTGATCTGACAATACATCTTTCCCCTTTCCGTCCCGGGAAATTCAGCCAACCAGAAAAAGGGCAGATTTTTCCTCTGCCCTCCAACTATCATAACTGTTTTAACCATACCGCATGCCACAGCATGCTGTCAACCGTTTTTTGTGCATTCCGACTCACTGCTTTTTGCACTGCTGCTTTTCAAAAATCAGCCTTTCATCCCCACGCCGCATCCCGTAAGCGCAAGAGCGCTCGTTTTTCAATCCGGCTGACATAGCTTCGGGAAATCCCCAGCCGCTTTCCCACCTCTTTCTGCGTAAGTTCCGTTCCTCCGGGCAGTCCATACCGAAGATACAGCACCTCCTTTTCCCGTAGGCTGAGCACGTTTTCCATCAGCTCATAGAGCTTTTGGTTCAGCCGCTGTTTTTCCATCTCTTCCACAATGTCCGGCTGTTTTTGTTCCATCACGTCCAGGAGGTTGATCTCGTTGCCCTCCCGGTCCGTTCCGATCGGCTCATATAACGATACTTCCCGCGATGTCTTTTTTTTACTGCGCAGCATCATCAAAAGCTCATTGTCGATGCATCGGGCGGCGTAGGCTGCCAGACGGCTGTTTTTCTGCGGGTCAAAGGTCTCCACCGCCTTGATCAGCCCGATTGTCCCGATTGAAATCAGGTCTTCCAGTTCTTCCTCGCTGCTGTATTTTTTTGCAATGTGCGCGACCAGCCTTAAATTCCGTTCAATCAGGAGCCGTTTCGCCTCGCTTTTTCTTCCGGCATCTTCTGCCTGCAATGCCTGTATGCAAAGGCTTTCCTCTTCCTTTGACAGAGGTTTCTGAAAGGTTTTCACTCCTAGCCCCCAGCCGTTGCCAACGCCCCGGCCTCCTGCAGTTTACTTTATTTTATGAAAACCCTTTTCGTCCCGTGCCTTTCCATCTGTCCCTATTTTTGAGCGGTGTGCTCGATTTCGGCGCACAGCAGCGGCTGTCTATCGACGCAGCTGTTTTTGACGCGCGGTATTCACGCGTCTTTGATCGGACAGTCTGCAAACAGCGCCGCCACTGCGGACTTGTATTCTGTCAGCTTCTGTGCCTTGCGGATTTTTTTGAGATATTTTTCGGAGCCTTCAAACAGCTGCCCCTGCCAGCTCCAGAGTTCCTTCATTTTAAATAGTACGTCCCGTTCCCCGGACAGCACCGCTGCGTAATCCTCCGCCAGCCGCCCATAAAAATCTCGGATATCCGATACTCGCTTCGCCGCGTCCTCCCAGACTGTGCTTTTGTTTTCCGGGCGCAGTTTCTTTGCAGCGTTTTTTCCCGCCGGATCAGCACTTCTGGCGCGCAGCCGCATCACCAGCGCCGGGTCAATCAGCATTCCCCTGCCGAACATCAGGTCATCCGAATCCGGATACTCCACCAAAAATCTCTCCGTATCGGAAACGCTGAATAAATCGCCGTTGTAGCAGACCGGAATGGTCCGTCCCACAGTTTCTACATCTGCTGCAGCTGCACTCAGCCTTTCTTTCGCCCGCACATAGGCTTCCCGGTGCACGTTTCCTTTATAAAACTCTTTCAGCACGCGGGGATGCACGATCAGCTTCTGAATCGGATACTGGGAAAAAATATCTAACAGGCGTTCAAATTCATCCGGGTTTTCCACGCCAATTCTCGTTTTGATCGAGATTTTCAGCGGGCTGTGTGCAAAAATTTCCTCCAGAAACGCATCCAGTGCGTCTGGATCAGCCAAAAATCCGGCGCCTTTTTTCTTCGCCGTCACGGTGGCAGACGGACAGCCAAGATTTAAGTTCACTTCTTCGTAGCCCTGTTCTTTGAGCATCCCCGCAACCT
>ERZ773192.3358-NODE-3358-length-12108-cov-4.788683_pt1 | contig 12108 bp, 8 predicted proteins | sample MGYA00581010_ERZ773192 | MGnify/ENA primary metagenome ERZ773192 (study PRJEB29015, sample SAMEA2737741) | human gut metagenome | biome: human gut; feature: human-associated habitat; material: faeces | place: China | collected 2012 ...
TGTTGCTCCAGGTCCACTGGTCGCAAAACACACCCCAACTTTACCAGTGGCACGCGCATATCCGTCCGCCGCATGAGCAGCACCCTGTTCGTGTGATGTAAGAATATGTTTAATCTCATCTTTATGCTTATATAATTCATCGTATACGTTCAAAATCGCTCCGCCAGGATAACCGAATACGGTATCCACTCCCTGCTCTTTCAAACATTCGATTACAATTTGTGATCCTGTTAACTGCATACCATTCATTCCCCTGTCATGATTTATTTTGCTTTTGGAACTTCGAGAATTGCTCCTCTGTTTCCAGAAGTAACCATTGCCGCATATCTTGCAAGATATCCAGTTGTAACCTTTGGCTCTCTTGGAGTCCAGTTTTCCTTTCTCTTAGCCAGTTCTTCATCCTTAATGTGATTGCATATATAATCCAGTTCACACTTTAACTTATCCAACGGTTTACCTGTTTCAGTTTTTTTTCTTTCTCCCAGCAATTGTATACCATTCCTGAAAAACTGGCGGTATTCCCAGAATTCATGAGCTGAAGGATCCTCCTGAAGCAATTCCGATACTTTCCGGTAATACCTTTCTCCCGGGGAATAACTTTTCAGGCGTAATAATCTGGCATGACGAAGGGGATAATCCAATAATGAATGGCAAGCCACATAATAAAGCCGTTTACGCTCCGATTTTTTAAAATCCGCCGGCAGAGGTAAAGAATCAAGATGTGATTGTAATCTGCCGGGCATCAGTGCCCATGCTTTCAAAAATTCTTCTTCCCCTTTTTCATACCCCGGATCCCGGTTATTCAAAAACGGACTGTTCAGATAGATATTGATCGCTTTAGCCGCTCCGGCAAATTTAATCTCTTGTCCGTTCAGCCGAGTAATTTCCTGTTGTTGTCCCGGTACAAGATAAAACGAATAAGCGTTGCGCGGACCATATAAAACTGCATATCCGGGAACCAGTGAATCCGGAATAGTTATCTTCCCTATGCCTGATTCATCTAGTTTCACTTTATAAGTTTGTTCCCGGAACCCGATCCGGATTTCCTCTTGCCCGAAAGTGGCGTCGAAGCGGACTCTTACCTGGGAAAAGGCTTGTGCTTCCCACAAAAAACAGCAGGAAAGCACAAAAACTATTTTCAAACCTCTGCTCATTTTAAGTACCGTATTTCGGGTAATTATATTCCATATCCAGGATTTCTCCGAAACCTTCGAATACTTTTTCCGAAGCAATATCGATCATTCCGTTCACCTCATTGATATAGTACATATAAATTTTCCCTTCTTTCTTACTCTCATTGTAAGTGGAAAGAATCAGCACTTTATTGTTATAGGGATGATTCGGAATAAAACGATGGATACAGGGTTTGAATATTTTCATTCCCGTTATTTTTTCATCAGCTTGGGCCAAAGTGTAAAGTTTTTCACCGGTATTCGTTCCATTGTAATCATACCGGTAAATATCCCGGTCGGTAGCATATAAAAAAACAGGACCGAGTGAACCTACTGCGAAATATTTCGCTTTCTCCAGTTCCGGACAATTGTCTGCCGGGTATTTCCCTACACCGATATTGGGCTTTGTGTCAAAATTGAAAACGCATAATGTCATTTTTTTCGTATCCCAATCCTCGAATAATCCGTATTCGTAATTATTGTATCCTGTTTCCATATAACGGAGGCTGGCATGCATATTTCCCCAATCGAAAGGCTGGGTTGTCGTGGCCACTGCCAATTCTTTCAAAATCCATGTATTCTTCTCGATTCCCAGAAAACGTCCGCCGATTTCATCATAAAGAATACCCTGATAATAATCAAACCATTTAGGGGCATAAGGCGATGCTTTATAAGTCAGGCCGTCTTTCAGGATCGGTTCGGTATAAGTTGTAAATCCCGTACTCCTGATCGCACTGTATTCATAAAAACGACCGTTCGACACGATCGCATCGTAGCCAAATCTTCCCGGGCTCCAGTAATATTGCCAGAAAATGTAACTTTCCGGTTTCCAGGATGATAGGTCAAGTACCAGGGTGGACATATCAAATGTTTTTTGCATGGTGATGGCCGACAGGCGGGCCCCGCCCTTATCGGTAAGCACAATCACATTCTGATATCTTCCGATACAATAATAGCTGCCGATGACAACACCACGTCCGGGCAGGGCTTCTCCATTGACTGTCTCGTATACATTGTGTAAAATTTCGTCATTTTCTACCCGGTTTGAGAAATAGGGACTCATGATTAAATCGAAATCCGTTTTGCCTTCTTTTTCTTGTAAAACCATCCAGCCTTCGGTAATACTTCCCTGTACCGCCAGGTAAATTTGCTTGTGGGTTTTCACTTCCGTTTTCTTATTGGTAACGGTTAGTACCAATGTATAAGAACCTGGAATTTCGGCTACTTCGTATGTCAGATTTCTGGAATTTCCTATCTCTTTTTGTTCCCAGACCCCACCAATTTCGTTGGACCAGATCCGCCAATTGAATTCATAGTCGCTTTCCGGAGCATCGTTTAAATCTACATCTGCAGTAAGTTCTAACGTCTTGAATTGAGTTGCATATACCGTATCTTGCATTTTTATGTCAACATCGGGTAAATCTGTGTAGTCATAATTCCCCGTATCATCATAGCAGGCAGCCAGATTGATCATGAGAGGAATGAAAAAAAATAAATATATGATCTTTTTCATTGTGCTATTCTTTTATCGTTGATATATCGTTCAGAATGTTACAACCAGACCGTTTTCATCGGTCAGGGGTTCTCCCGGGTGTGCTTTATTATATTTATATAAAGCATTTACCATTATACCCGTGTAGTAAATGCTTTCTGAAGTGCTCCACTTATCATAATCGGTGGCAATTCCCAGGGTTTGGATGACAAACTGATGTTTTATGCGGCTATATTCACCGAAAGGCCAGCCTGCCGGTTCTGTCAGATGATTGGTTAATACAATTTTATATGTATTCTCATTTACAGGAGCCGCTGCGAAGTTTTCATTGCCACAGAGCCGGAAGGTGGCTACCAGATTATGATTCTCCAACTCCGGGGTTTTCTTAACCTTTACTTTTAAAATTCCTTTTATCGAATCCGCCGGAAGTTCACTTCTTTCAATTATAAAATGGTCATTTTCCTGGGCTGTAGTTTCTTCTTTTACTACTTCAACTCCGATTTCCCGGACTTGTCCAACTGCCAGTCCGACAAGTTTAAAGGGGATTTCTACGATATCTTCTTGTTTGTCAGGATGCAATGCAAAAGAATAGACTATGCTGTCATTTCCCTCTGCTGCATAAATAAAACGTAAAGAGGCATATCCGGCGTCATATTGCACATAATTGTCTTTTTGACAACTGCCACATCCTATTGCGATCAGGACGGATAATAGCAGACCGTATTTATATATAAAATGTTTCTTCATAATCTTTTCTCATTAATTTCTATTTCCATATTCTAATTCCTGGTCAGGTATCGGAAGCACATAATAAGCTTTGCTGAAAGGTACCTGTACATTAGGTAGTGTTGCCTGGTCGGTACGCTTGCAATAAAAGAACCATTGCCCTTCTCCTATAAATTCTTTACGGTATTCTTTACCAATAGCTGTTTGTAATTTTTCATCGGTCGTATCTTCTTCTTTCAAATCATCAGTAACCTCGAAACCCCTGTGTTGGCGTAAGGTATTGAAATATTCAAGGGCTTCCTTTTTCGAACCTGCACATTCGGCAGCAATCAGATACATTTCGCTGATACGAAGCAAAGGTTGACGGTTATTGTAACTGGAAGAGACTTGCCATAATTTAGTATTGACATAATAAGAGTCGATAGGTTCGAAATAATAGATATACCGCCAGTCGCTGCCACCGTACAAAGTATTTTCAAAAATTTCGTCCCTCACTTCTGCCTGGGTGACAAGTAAATTACCCACCGTATTGTTTTCGCTTTTTTTCAGGTATGTTTCTGTTATCGTTTCTAATCTCGTATTGTTCAGCATGAGGATACATTCCGTCAGAAAGATTCCGTCACGGTTATCACGGGTCGTTGTCGCTACCTGGCCTTTCTCTACCCACGGATATTTGTGGGAAAGGATTACTTCCGTAGCATTTTTCAGGGCATTGACCTTATCGTTTTTATACAAATAAACACGTGCCATCAGAGCCCGGACTGCGTAATAGTTGAAATGAAAACTCCGGGTTCCCAAAAAAGATGTCGTCGCTTCTCCGGTTCTGACAGGATCGTTTTCTAATAGAAAGGCTGCTTTTTCCAAATCCGTAATTACGGAATCAAGGACTTCAGAAACCGTAGATAACGGAGTTATTTCTTTCGAAATTTTGCTGACATAGGGAATCGCTTTTTCACCGGCCCCGCTCACATAACTTTTGCCAAACAGACGGAGCAGATCGAAATGCAGAAAAGCACGTAATGCATAAGCTTCCCCTTCGTAGATTTTTTCTTCATCGGCTGCAAGAATTCCCCGGTGGTCTTCGATGCCCTGTAACAGAATATTGACGTTGGCGATCGCATTATACATGTTGTTCCAGATGCTGTTGATCACTTCTTCGCTTTTCGGATTGTCATAAACAAAACGATGCAGGTAATAATAAGTTCCGGCTTCCTGATTCCAGTAATATTGTTGTCCCAAAGCGTCCAACATTCCGAAACCGAGATGGGCACCATAAAGTTCTTCCGAACATAAAGCGGTATATACTCCGGTCAATTGATCTTTAAAACCGTTCTTATAACTGAACAGATCGTCATATTTTACTTCCGTACTCGGACTGACATCCAGCCATTCCTGACAGGAAACACTCAACAGGGAAAAGAACAAAATGCCGAGTATATTTTTTGTTTTTTGTATTCGTATCATTGTATTCATCGATTAAAAGGTTGCTTGTAAAGAGAACGAGAAAGTACGGGCGAACGGATAAGTCAACCCGCGTTCTGTTTTCACTGTAGAAGCCCGGAACACATCATCCATATAAAAACTGGCCTTTAATTGTTGCAACCGGCTCTTTTTCAGGAATGCACAATGCCGGAAATCATATCCCACGTTTAAAGATGACAAACGCAATTCGTTCAAATCCTGTACAAAACGGGAACTGGGTTTAGTCAGCCTGTAAGGATTATAAGAAAAATCGACCCGGTCACCCGGTTTTTTCCAAACGGCATTGTAAATTCGTTTGTCGACATTCAGTCCGACATTGGCATTCTCGACCCGGTCGACCAGAGTCTGGTTATAAGTCTGACCGCCGAATTGATAATAAAAAGACATGTTCAGGAAAATTCCCCGGTAATCCATATTTATTCCGAAAGTACCCGAACATTCGGGCATGGCGTCGCCACAAACCACCTGATCCTCGGCTTTCCATTCTGTCGTTGTTTCTCCATCCTTTGTCAGGAAAATCTCATCTCCTGTAGCCGGATCGATACCCAGGGAGCGGACAGCCCAGATAGCATTCATAGACGAACCTTCGATAAAACGGGTCTGGGGTCTGTTGGTATTTCCATCCAATATTTCGTTATCGACCTCGTCGTTGTAGCTTCTCAACGCATTCGATATTTTTTTCAACTTATTCGTATTTTTGGCAATAGAGAAAGAAGTACTTAAATAACGGTCGTTTTCCACATCATACAACAAATGGGCATTTAACTTCAGTTCCATTCCTTTATTTTCCGTACTTCCGATATTTTCCATATAGCTGGTAAATCCCATAGAAGGAGGAACAGTCAAGGCCAGTAACTGATCTTTGGTTTGCTGCACATAATAATCGTATACAATCATAAGACGTCCCCAGAGATTCAGGTCGAATCCGATATTGTAATCCTGGGTTTTCTGCCATTTCAGGTCATCGTTGGGCAGGGCCATTAAATGAGAACCGATCCAGTTGTCGTAGGCTTGGGTCTGATTGTAACTGAACATGGCTAAAGCCTGATATGGATTGAAGTTCTGGGCTCCGGTATAACCGGTTGAGGCACGTAGTTTAAATTGTTTCAGCCATTCTGCCTGCTCCATAAAATGTTCTTTATGAAAATTCCATCCGATACCTGCCGACCAGAACTGTCCCCACCGTTTATCTTGTCCGAAACGGGAAGACGCACTGGCACGCCAGGACAAATCGGCCAGGTAACGATCGTCGTACGAATAGTTTAAAGCGGACAAAACACCTATTTCACGACTGATGGACTCATTGCCGACAGGAGGATAATCGCTCTTGTTGAATCCGAGACCCGAAGTGATAAAACCGTTCTTGTCATTCGGAAAACCGACCATGGTGAAAGTAACTTTTTCAGAACGGCTTTGCTCCATCTTGTAGTTCAGGTTCAGAAAAAGTTGATGCTTATCTGATAATAAGGAATAATTGGCTGTTATATCCATATTGACATTGCTGCTTTCTCCCTCCAGTTTACCTTTTTCAAAAAATTTATCTTCCGAATATCCCAGGAATCTGGTATGTGAGGCCGGATAAAAGTCTTCCCTTGCATTGAGGGTTTTCGATAACCCCAAACGTCCGATAAACTTCAATGCGGTCAAAGCCTGCCATTCGATATAAAAATTATTGGTAATACTGGTATATTTACTGAAATTTTTAGTACCGATAGAAGCATTCCATAGCGGATTCCCGCAGGTTACCCCAACCAGGCCTCCTCCTCCGGTAGAACCGGCAATTTGCTTCAAATCCCCGTTTTCATCATAAGGTGTCCAATAGGGATTCAGTTTTGCATATTCGTCGAAAGAACCATAGGGAGAATCATTGGCCCGGTTAAGAGTGGTACTCAACTGATTTCTGAACAATAAGTCTTTATAACGGTAAGCCAGGGTAATTCCTCCCGTGAACGTTTGCCGGTCTGATCCTTTCATCACCCCCTTGATTTCATTATAAAGCAAGTCTACGCCATAGCGTAAATGTTCGTCTCCTCCATCCAAATACAGAGAATGCCGGTGTCCGATACCGGTATGTAAAGGTTGGGCCAGCCAATCTGTGTCCACGCCGCGTTCTATTTCCGATTTGATCTGGTTCAGATATTGTTCCCAAAACCAGGGATCTGAATAACGGCCGTGTGCCTTATCTACTTCATATTTTTCACGTGCATCACAAAGATTATAACCTGTCAGGTCGGGAATCGTCAGGCTCAGATCTCCTTTGTATGATATCCTCATCTTCCCGGCTTTCGGCTGACGGGTTTCGATGACCACTACGCCATTGGCCGCTTTGGCTCCGTATATTGCTTTGGCTGCGGCATCTTTCAGTAATACAATCGTTTCTACCCGGTTCATATCCAAATCGTAAACTGTTGTAATATCTGTTTCGAAACCGTCCAAAATGAAAAGCGGCTGATTGGGGTTACCATTATAAGTCCCTTTTATATCGGGCATGGATTGTTGGCCACGCAACTGAATTTGGGGGGCTTTGTTCGGATCCGAACCGAAATCATTGTTTTCTATAATATGAAAAGCCGGGTCTAAACTTTTCAGGGATTGTAAAACATTTTGGTTCCCCATTTTCTGTAGTTCTTCTTTCTTTATGGTCGTTGCAGCACCGGTATAACTCTCTGTTTTACGGGTAAAAATACCGGTAACGACAACCTGTTCCATTTCAGTTACGTCGGTTTGCAGGGTCACTTTTATTTCGGATTCGCCTTTATAAGGGACCTCTTTGGTTTGCATGCCGACGAACGAAAATACCAGGACTACATTTTCTTGTGAAGGAAGTGATAATTTAAATTTCCCTTCTGTATCGGTTGCACTTCCCAAAGAAGTCCCTTTTACCAAAACGGTCACTCCGGGTAAGGGTGCTCCATCCGTGTCGGTCACTACGCCGGAAATCGCCAGGGGCTCTACCGGTTGAACGATTTTTTCTGTACTTTTTTTGATGACATACACTCCGTCCACTTTCGAAAAAACAAACCCTGTACCTTCAAGGATTTTGCTCAGTATCACCTCAACAGGTTGATTTACGACTTCAAAATCATTACACTTCCGGTTCCCGATAAGTTGTTTGTTAAATAAAATATCGACACCGGTCTGATCTTTAAATTTAATCAGAACATCATTTAAATTTTCAGATTTCACGGCAAATGTGATCAGTTTGGTGTCATTATCTGCCGCCGCATAAGACAACGAAACAATGAACAGCAAGTACACTGCCGCTAACATTTTTCTTAAGAATTCAGGTAAGAAATACCTGTCAGGTGCTTTTTTTTTCATACATTTGTTATTAGTTCGTTAATATGAATGAATGTGTAGAGAATGTGCTCTAAAGTTTGCCGACTGCAGAAGCATTCTCTATTTTTTTATTTTCTTTTTACAGTAATTGTATGGTGATCGATCTCAAATGTAATATCTGCACTTTCTTCAAAAAAATGCAGTAAAGTCTCAATCTCTCCGTACCGGCTCAAAGAACCCGAAAATTGCAGCTGTTGCAATACCGGATCTTCGAAAACGATTTTTACATTATACCATCTTTCCATATCCCGGGCTATCGATTCCAGGGTTCTGTTTTCAAAACAAAAGCGTTGATCTTTCCAGGCTATTTCATTATATACCTTTACTTTTTCCACAGTAGGTTCACTTTTCCCTTCGGTAAGGCTTAACTGATAGCCGGGCTGAAGTTTCAGTTCTGCTACATGATCGTTACTGAATCCGATGGAGCCTTCCACCAGAGTTGCTTTCAATTGTCTGTCGGCGGAATAACGCTTTACATTAAACTCTGTTCCATAAACTTTTATATTCCCTAAATCTGTTTCGACGATAAAAGGTTTACGGTCATTTTTCACTACATCGAAATAAGCTTCTCCCGATAAAAAAACTCTTCTTTCGTTTCCCACAAAGGCCGTCGGAATTTTCAACCGCGAATCTGAATTTAACCATACCATCGTCCCGTCGCTCAGCTTCACCTGATATTCTCCTCCTATCGGTATAACGATCGTGTGATAATCTGTCCGGGCTTGCTGTTGTTTCATATATCTGATTATTCCGGAATCTTTTTCGACCGTAAAGCCTGCTGTCCGGTAGGATAAAGAATCGCTTAACGAAGCGATATCTACTTTTTCGCCGTTCGGTAGAAGAATAATGGCTTTCCCCTGGCCCGGCAAGATAGATCCGGCAATCCGGTTTGCAGTTTCCATTTCCCGTTTGTCTCTCTTCAACAACATGATCCCTCCACCTACAGTCAGCAGAATCAACAGGCAGGCTACCGAACGGTATACATTCCTCAGTATCTTCCGGCGCCTTACTTTCCGCTTATTCCGGACATAATCGTCAAAACGGACTATCATTTCAGCCACATCGGTATGCAAATCGTAAGTTGTATTGTCCGACGACCAAACCCGGCACATTTTCTCGTAATAGGCTTTATGTCGTATATCCCGGGCCAACCACTTTTGAAAAATGATTTCTTCTTCAGGAGACAATGTTCCGCGGGCGCCTTTCAATAATATTTCCCAACGAATCGAATTTTTTTCCATAGACCACGCTTTCTTTTTTATATAATTAACTTGGAATCTAAAAATGGAGGACACCGTATAATAGAAAAAAATTATCTTTGCCGAAAATATCATGGCAAGAATAGAGCAATACATAGAAAAAAGTAATTTAGGGCTTCGGATAAAAAAAAGAGATCTGGATGCTTTTCATGAATTGTATAAAACTTCGTTTCTGCCTTTGCAGCATTATGCCATGCGTTATCTTTACGACTGGAAACAAGCGGAAGACTTGGTACAGGATGCTTTTCTGTCTTTGTGGGATCACCTGGAAAGATATGATGAAAAACAACCTGTATTTTATTATATGCTCGGTATTATCCGGAATAATTGCCTGAATTATTTGCGGGATTTGGAAATTCAAGGTAAGCATCAGGATAAAATCATCGAAGCGATGTTGTTCTCCGGTATCGAAGATCCGGAAATCGATGAAGATATTCATGAACGTCTGAAAACTATTCTGGATACATTACCTGAAAAACAAAAGGAAGTCGTATTACTTCATATTGTCGAGAAGAAAAAGATCAAAGAAATTGCAACACAGATGGATATTGCAGAAACTACAGTGAAGACTCATTTCAAACGGGCCATGGCGATATTGCGGAATAATCTCAAACTTGTACTTTTCGGCGTATAGTGCGGTTGCAGGAATTTTGCCCGGCAGAAGGCCATTAAACCTTTCAGCCTTTCCTTCAATATTTGTTTCCCCCGTTTTTTGTGTGCTTTGACAGAATCGACGGTTAATCCGAGTTGTTCGGCAATTTCTTCATTGGAGAATTCCTGTAAAGTCAGTTCGTAAATTTTCCGCACAGGGTCGGAGAGTTCCCCGATCATTTTTTGCAGATGATAGTATACCTCTTCGCGGATGATATTGTTCAGGAAAAAACTTTCTTCTTCCACCGAAATACTCAGATAATGTTCTTGTGCCCGCTGACGGCGCAGGAAATTGAGGGCCCTGTTTTTTACGGACAGGAACAAAAACGATTTGAGGGCAACGGGGGTGTTGAACCGGAGACGCCGGCTGTATAGTTCCAGAATGATATCCTGCACGATGTCTTCGGCCACCTCTTTCTTTTATATATTTCATGGCAAATACACACAACATCTGGTAATATTCATCAAAAAGAATCCGGTAGGCTTCTTCTTTTCCGGCGTGTAATTGTTCGATCCATTTAGGGACAGGATATTGTGACGACATCGGATGATTGTTTCAATTTGTTAAGACATGTCCTAATTTCAGGTAAAAGTAGGAAATAAAAATAGATGAAAGAATATCTGTCGTTAATTTTTCCATAAGGAGAGGGGAGTTTGTTATCGGTTATGGCAAATCAGCGGAAAAATTATTATGAAATTCTGGAAGATTTTTATAACCACTTTATTAGCAAGCAGTTCTGAGGATAAGGTAAAAATGAGGTAATGATTTGGCAACCCTGTCTATTTCTACGTTCTGCTGTGAGTTGCTGTCAATGTCTCTCGTCTTGGTACAAAAGTAGCAATAAAAATCGGATACACATCAAAATGTCCCATGATTTTTATCACAGGACGTTTTTTATCTTCGCTGAATAATCCGGTTTAACCGTTACTTCTATTTTCGGCAAGTTGCGGGCTATGATTGCTGAAATTTATACTTTAATCCATACTCTTCCAACTTGCTATACAGCGTTGTACGTCCGATTCCGAGCAATTCGGCGGCAACCTTGCGGTTTCCGTTTGCCTGCTTCAACGCGCGTAAGATGCGTTCCTTGTCCTCCGCATCGTTTCGCAAGGCGAAGCTGACAGGTGAGGTCGGTTTCGTTACGGCAAGTTCCAGATGCTCTTTCATGACAACTCCCGTCTGTGCCTGCAACACCGCGCCCATTATCTTCTGCCGAAGCTCACGGACATTACCCGGCCACGGATGGGTCAGCAATGTCTTACGGGCTTCCGCATCGAACCCAGTCACGCTACATTCCAATTCATTGTTGGCAATCTCACGGAAGAACTCCGCCAACGGCATGATGTCCTCCTGACAGTCACGCAATGGCGGTACGGTTATCTCGAAGTCGTGCAGACGGTACAGTAAGTCCTGACGGAAACGCTTTTCATTGACCGCCTTTTCCAGATTCTCGTTGGTGGCTGCGATGATACGGACGTTGAAACTTCTATCCGTTTTATCACCAACGGGACGGTATCGCCGCTCTTGTATGGCACGCAGAAGCATCTGCTGGGTTTCCAGTGCAAGGTTGCCCACCTCGTCCAAAAACAGCGTGCCGCCTTCGGCTTCATGGAAATATCCTTTCTTGGCACTGTCCGCACCGGTGAATGCGCCTTTGACGTGTCCGAAAAATGCCGATGGAGCAAGCTCTTTGTTTAACGATCCGCAGTCCACAGGCACAAACGGTTTGCCAGAACGCTTGCTTTTGTCATGCAGATGGTGGGCGATATGCTCCTTGCCCGTGCCGTTCTCACCGAATATCAGTACGCTCATGTCAGTTGGTGCTACCAGCCTTATCCGGTGCATGATTTTCCGGAAGGCTGAACCGTCACGAGCAAACACGGGCATACGGCTCCGTCCGACATTGCGTTCTTTCAATATGGTGCGGAGTAATGGGACAAGTTTGTCCTCCACAAGCTGTTTGGGTATATAATCCAGCGAGCCGAG
>ERZ773192.3359-NODE-3359-length-12103-cov-3.294655_pt1 | contig 12103 bp, 8 predicted proteins | sample MGYA00581010_ERZ773192 | MGnify/ENA primary metagenome ERZ773192 (study PRJEB29015, sample SAMEA2737741) | human gut metagenome | biome: human gut; feature: human-associated habitat; material: faeces | place: China | collected 2012 ...
GATGTTCAGAGCCTGTTCAATGCCAAGAAAGGAAACTAAGCATCATGAAGAGAGTTCTGTTAAAGTTAAGTGGTGAGGCGCTTGCAGGTGATAAGCACACAGGATTTGACGAGCCGACAGTCACAGAGGTTGCAAAACAGGTAAAGCAGATTGTGGATGGTGGTACCGAAGTAGGCATTGTGATCGGCGGCGGCAACTTCTGGAGAGGACGCACCAGCGAGACGATCGACCGCACCAAAGCGGATCAGATCGGCATGCTTGCAACGATCATGAACTGCATCTATGTTTCAGAGATTTTCCGCTCTGTGGGCATGCAGACACAGATTCTGACACCTTTTGAGTGTGGAAGCATGACAAAGCTGTTTTCCAAGGATCGTGCGAATAAGTATTTTGCAAAGGGAATGGTTGTGTTTTTTGCAGGGGGAACGGGTCATCCATACTTTTCGACAGATACGGGAATTGTTCTGCGTGCGATTGAGATGGAGGCGGACGGAATCTACCTCGCAAAAGCGATTGACGGCGTGTATGACAGTGATCCGAAGCTGAATCCGAACGCAGTGAAGTATGATGAAGTCTCTATTCAGGAAGTAATTGACAAGAAGCTTGCGGTGGTGGATCTGACAGCCTCCATTATGTGTATGGAGAACCGGATGCCGATGTATGTATTCGGACTGAATGAAGAGAATAGTATCGTAAAAGCCATGACGGGAGAGTTTAGCGGCACGAAGGTTACGGTTTCTTAGAATTGATAGAAAGGCATGGTATATATATGGATCAGAGATTAGCGGTATTTGATGAAAAGATGGGCAAAACAATGAACAATCTTGCGGAGGAGTTCGGCGGAATCCGCGCGGGACGCGCCAATCCGCATGTGCTTGACAAGTTGAGAGTGGATTACTACGGTACTCCGACAGCAATTCAGCAGGTGGCGAATGTCAGTGTTCCGGAGCCGCGTATGATTCAGATTCAGCCGTGGGAGGCATCCATGGTAAAGGAGATTGAGAAGGCGATCCTTACTTCCGATCTTGGAATCAATCCTACGAATGATGGAAAGACAGTCCGTCTTCTGTTCCCGGAGCTTACCGAGGAGAGACGTAAGGAACTTGCAAAGGATGTAAAGAAAAAGGGCGAAAATGCGAAGGTTGCAATCCGCAATATCCGCCGTGATGCCAATGATTCCTTTAAAAAGCTTGCCAAGGAGGATGTCTCCGAGGATGAGATCAAGCAGCTGGAAGATCAGGCACAGAAGATGACCGATAAGTACATCGCAGATGTGGATCGTGCCGTTGAGGCAAAGACAAAGGAAATCCTTACCGTATAGTTTGGATAGATTTGAAACGAGAGGAGATACAGGTGTTTATGGAGGCATACATCTGTATCTTTTCCGTTATTTTGTATAGTTGATACTTCAGTACAGATACGAGGGAGAAGCACAGGTATGGAGACGGGAAGAAAGATTCCACAGCATATAGCGATCATACTGGATGGAAACGGAAGATGGGCAAAGGCAAAGGGAATGCCCCGGAATTACGGACACACAGCGGGAGCCAGGAATGTCGAGACGGTATGCCAGGCGGCACATGATCTCGGTGTAAAGTATGTTACCATGTACGCATTTTCGACGGAAAACTGGAACCGCCCGGAGGGCGAAGTGGAAGCGCTGATGAAGCTTTTGGAAAGCTATCTGAAGAACTGCATTAAGACAGCAGACAAAAACAATATGCGCGTGCGCGTGATCGGCGATACGACGAGACTCAGTGAGCGCTTTCAGGAGCGCATCCGTGAACTGGAGGCTGCCTCCGCAAAAAATGACGGCTTGAATCTTCAGATTGCCATCAATTACGGCAGCCGCGACGAGATGACACGCGCAATGCGCCGTATGAGCGAAGATGTTGCGGCGGGGAAGAGAAAGCCGGAAGAGATCACGGAAAGTGTGTTTGAGGAGTATCTGGATACCGCAGGCATTCCGGATCCGGATCTTTTAATCCGCACGAGCGGGGAACTCAGGTTGTCCAATTTCCTGCTCTGGCAGCTGGCGTACAGTGAATTTTACTTTACCGATGTGCCGTGGCCGGATTTTCACAAAGAGGAATTAGAGCGTGCCATTGAAGCGTATAATAAAAGAGACAGAAGATTTGGCGGTTTGACAGACAAGAAATAGGAAGGACTGCCGGATGGAGGAGATATGTTTAAGACGAGATTATTGAGCGGAATCGTTCTTGTGATTGCCGCATTGGTATTGATTATTACCGGCGGGGGTGTGCTGCTGGTGTCCACGTTGCTGATTTCCTGGATCGGGATGTTTGAATTATACCGGATTTTTCATATTGAGAAGTCTGCACCGGGCATTGTCGGGTATGCGGCTGCGGCGGTCTACTATGCGAATCTGCGCTTCGGCTTTCTGCCGGATCTGATGATGCTGGTTTTAGGGCTTCTGATCGTATTGATGTTCGTGTATGTGTTCACTTACCCGAAGTATCAGACGGAGCAGCTGCTCGCCGCATTTTTCGGCGTGTTCTATGTGGCAGTGATGTTGTCCTACGTGTACCAGACCAGAATGCTTAGCGCCGGAACCTACATTGTGTGGCTTATTTTTCTGTGTTCCTGGGGATGCGACACCTGCGCGTACTGTGTCGGCATGCTGATCGGGAAGCATAAGATGACGCCGAAGCTGAGTCCGAAAAAGTCCGTGGAGGGCGCCGTGGGTGGTGTGATCGGAGCTGCGCTTCTCACCGTGATTTACGGCATGGTATTTCGCGGGGCGATGGGAAGTGAGATGTCACATGTCTGGATTATGGCAGCCATCAGTGCGGCGGGCGCACTGGTATCCATGGTGGGAGATCTGACAGCTTCCGCCATCAAGCGTAATTACGGCATCAAGGATTATGGAAAACTCATTCCGGGACACGGCGGTATCCTGGATCGTTTCGACAGCGTCATTTTTACGGCGCCGCTCATCTATTTCCTTGCCGCTAATTTGATTGTATTGTAATTTTGGGAGAGACCTATGATGAAGATAGCTATTTTGGGATCGACAGGCTCCATTGGGACACAGACGTTAGATATTGTGCGGGAGCAGGGCGACATACAGGTGACGGCGATTGCGGCCGGAAGCAACATCAAAAAGCTGGAAGAGCAGATGAGAGAGTTTCATCCGCTGCTGGTATGCGTTTTTCAGAAGGACGCCGCCAAAGAACTGCGCGATCGCACGAAGGATCTGAATATCCGCGTGGTGTCCGGCATGGATGGACTTCTGGAGGTGGCGGTACAGCCGGAGAGTGAGATCCTTGTGACGGCGATTGTCGGGATGCTCGGCATAAGACCGACGATTGCAGCCATTGAAGCGGGGAAAAAGATTGCACTTGCGAACAAGGAGACGCTTGTGACGGCAGGTCATATCATTATGCCGCTGGCAAAAAAATGCGGCGTGCCGATTCTGCCGGTCGACAGCGAGCACAGTGCTATTTTCCAGTCGCTGCAGGAAGAAAACGGGAACCGCATTGCGAAGATTCTTCTCACGGCGTCCGGCGGACCGTTCCGCGGGAAAAAGCCGGAAGATCTGGCGCACATTCAGGTGGGGGATGCGCTGCGTCATCCGAACTGGACAATGGGACGCAAGATCACGATCGATTCGTCAACGCTTGTCAATAAAGGCCTGGAAGTCATGGAGGCAAAGTGGCTGTTTGATGTGGAGCTGGAGCAGATTGAGGTGGTTGTCCATCCGCAGAGTGTGATCCACTCCGCGGTGCAGTATGAGGACGGCGCAGTCATTGCGCAGCTCGGCACACCGGATATGCGTCTGCCGATCCAGTATGCGCTCTATTATCCGAAGCGCAGACCGCTCTCGGGCGACAGACTGGATCTGTTTGCATTGGGACAGCTGACGTTTGAGAGACCGGACACGGAGACGTTCCGCGGTCTTGCGTTAGCCTATCAGGCGATGCGCCGCGGCGGCAATATTCCGACGGCATTTAATGCGGCGAATGAAAAGGCGGTAGCGCTTTTCCTGGATCGAAAAATTGCCTATCAGCAGATCCCGGAGATGATTGAATCGTGTATGGAGGCAGCTGATTTTATTGCCAATCCGACGGTTGATGAGATCCTGGAGACGGAGGCAGCCGCATATGAACACATTGCAGGCAAATGGGGAAAGGTTTTTGCATGAAGATTATTATCGCAATTCTGATATTCAGTCTGATTATTATTTTTCATGAACTGGGGCATTTCCTTCTGGCGAAGGCAAACGGAATCCGGGTGAATGAATTCTGTCTCGGGCTGGGACCGAAAGTGTTTGGCATCACAAAGGGAGAGACGACATACTCCCTGCATCTGTTCCCGATCGGTGGAGCGTGCATGATGGAGGGAGAGGATACGGAGAGCGAGGACGGCAGGGCGTTCGGGAAAAAATCAGTCTGGGCGCGCATCAGTGTGGTGATTGCCGGGCCGGTATTCAATTTCCTGATGGCGTTTGTCTTTGCTTTTATTCTGTTATGCAATATCGGCTATGATCTGCCGGTGCTCGCCGGAGTGACGGAGGGATATCCGGCCGAGGAGGCGGGAATGCAGGCGGGAGATACAATCTTAAAGATTGATCACACCCGGATACATTTTTTCCGGGACATCAGCGCCTACACACAGTTTCATTCCGGGGACGCGGTCACAGTGACCTATGAGCGGGACGGAGAACGCTATCAGACGGTGCTCACGCCCAAATATAACGAAGAATACGGCTATTATATGTACGGCTTTCAGGGAAGCGCGCAAAAGACGAAAGGTTCTGTGCTTTCCAATTTAAAATACAGCGTATATGAGGTGGAATACTGGATCCGGGTGACGATTGACAGCCTGAAGTCTCTGGTGGGCGGAAAGGTGAGCGTCAATGACATGAGCGGTCCGGTCGGGATCGTCAATATGATCGGGGACAGCTATGAGCAGAGCGTGACGTACGGCTATTATATGGTATTTTTGCAGATGCTTTATATTACGATCTTCTTATCGGCGAACCTCGGTGTGATGAATCTGCTGCCGCTTCCGGCGCTGGACGGAGGCAGACTATTGTTTCTGATTGTCGAGGTGATCCGCGGAAAGCGTGTCGATCCCGACAAGGAAGGCATGGTGCATTTTATTGGCATGATGCTGTTGTTTGCACTCATGTTCTTTACATTTTTTAACGATATCCGCAAGCTGTTCGGATAGAAAGGCAAAAAGATGACAAAAGTAGTGAAAATTGGCGACCGGGTGATCGGCGGAGGCAATCCGATCCTGATCCAGTCCATGACAAATACAAAGACGGAGGGTGTGGTTGCAACTGTGGCGCAGATTCAGGCGCTTACCGCTGCCGGATGTGATATTATCCGCTGCGCCGTGCCGACTATGGAGGCGGCGGAGGCATTGACCGAGATCAAAAAGCAGGTGAGCATTCCCGTTGTGGCAGATATTCATTTTGATTACCGCCTGGCGCTTGCCGCGATCGAGCACGGTGCGGATAAGATCCGCATCAATCCGGGAAATATTGGAAGTACAGAGCGTGTGCGCGCAGTGGTGGATGCCGCAAAAGAGCGCGGGATTCCGATCCGTGTCGGCGTCAACAGTGGATCTCTGGAAAAAGATCTTGTGGAAAAATATCACGGTGTGACGGCGGAGGGGATTGTCGAGAGCGCCCTCGATAAAGTACATCTGATCGAGGATATGGGGTATGACAATTTGGTCATCAGCATCAAATCCTCCGATGTGATGATGTGCGTGAAGGCACACGAGCTGATTGCGACACAGACGGATCATCCGCTGCATGTCGGTATCACGGAGTCCGGCACCATCATCAGCGGCAATATCAAATCCTCGATCGGGCTGGGACTCATTCTGCATCAGGGAATCGGCGATACAATCCGCGTATCGCTCACGGGAGACCCGTTGGAGGAGATCAAGTCCGCGAAGCTGATCCTGCGTACCTTAGGGCTGCGCAAAGGCGGCGTGGAGGTCGTGTCCTGTCCGACCTGTGGCAGAACCAGAATCGATCTGATCGGGCTTGCCAACCAGGTGGAAAATATGGTGGCAGACATCCCGTTAGACATCAAGGTGGCGGTTATGGGCTGCGTTGTCAACGGACCGGGTGAGGCAAAGGAAGCGGATATCGGTATTGCCGGAGGAATCGGAGAGGGACTTTTGATCAAGAACGGGGAAGTATATAAAAAGGTGCCGGAGGGCGAACTGCTTGAGGCATTGCGCTATGAGCTGCTGCACTGGAATGAGCAGCAGAAGTAGAACAGACTGAGGAAGAAGTGAGAAAAGGGCATGGCAAAACGGTTTTTTGATGTATTTCCATCACTGAAGGTAGAAGGCGACATGAAAAATCTGCTGACGGAGACGGAAGTAACGAAGGTGGGTATGAATCATGAGCGCGATCATCTGCGCGTCTATTTAAGCAGCACGCGTTTGATTCACAAAAAAGATATCCGCCAGTTGGAATCTGCCATTGCACAACAGATTTTTAAGGGCAGGATGATGCAGGTCAAGGTCATTGAAAAGTATCATCTCTCGGAACAGTATACGCCGGAAAAGCTGCTTGATCTGTACCGCGACAGCATTTTAGAAGAACTGAAAGATTACAGCCTGATGGAATACAATCTTCTTCGGACGGCGAAGATGGAGTTTACGAGCGAAAGCCACATGCTGCTCACGCTGGAGAACACGATTATCGCACAGACACGTTCCCATGAGATCGTGGAGTTTTTAGAGAAGGTGATCTGTGAGCGCTGCGGACTCGATCTGGCGGTGGAGCTTGCCTATGAGGAGCCGAAGGAGAGCAAATATAAGAAAAACAGTGATCTGCAGATTCAGTTTGAGATTAAAAACATCATGAAAAAGGTACATATCCGCAATGACGACGGGGAGAGTGTGCCGGCGGTCGTAGAAGGCGGTGGCGAGGCGGTTTCCGATGGCACAACAACATCTGGTGGTACAGGCGGCAATGCCACCACAAATACCGTTTCTTCTGCAAAAAATGCTGCAAAACCTGCGGAACATGCAGGAAAAACTGCAGGAAATGGCGAAAAAGGGAAGAAGGAATTCAAGCGCAGATTCGAGGGCGGCGGCTTTAAAAAGTCGGACAATCCGGATGTGATCTACGGGCGTGATTTTGAGGATGAACCGATCGCGATCGAGAAGATTGTGGGAGAGATGGGAGAGGTGACGATCCGCTGCCAGGTCATGACGTTAGAGACCAGAGAGATCCGGAATGAGAAGACGATCGTGATTATGTCCGTGACGGATTTTACCGATTCGATTGTGTTAAAAATCTTTACCAGAAACGATCAGCTGCAGGAACTGCTTGACGGGGGACTCGCAAAGGGAGCGTTTTTAAAGATCAAGGGTGTGACGACGATCGACAAGTTCGACAGTGAGCTTACGATCGGTTCTGTGGTCGGCATCAAAAAGATTGCGGATTTTACGTCCACGCGTGCAGACACCAGCCCGGAGAAGCGCGTGGAGCTGCACTGCCATACGAAGATGAGCGATATGGATGGCGTCTCGGATGTCAAGGATATTGTAAAACGCGCCATGAAGTGGGGACACAAGGCGATCGCCATCACGGACCACGGCGATGTACAGGCTTTCCCTGACGCGAACCATGCGGTTCCGTCGGATTCGGATTTTAAGATCATCTACGGCGTGGAGGCGTATCTGGTGGATGACCTGAAGGATATTATCGTTGACTCAAAAGGACAGAGCTTAAATGACAGCTATGTCGTATTTGATCTGGAGACAACCGGACTTTCGCCGGATAAGAATAAGATCATTGAGATCGGTGCCGTCAAGGTGGTGGACGGAGCTATCACGGAGCGTTTTTCGACCTTCGTCAATCCGGAGGTGCCGATCCCGTATAATATTGAGCAGCTGACGTCCATCAAGGATGACATGGTGCTCGATGCGCCCAGGATTGAGGAGATCCTGCCCGAATTCATGAAGTTCTGCGAGGGAACCGTCATGGTGGCACACAATGCAGAGTTCGATACCGGATTCATCCGCAAGAACTGCGAGCGCATGGGACTGCCGTTTGATTTTACCATCGCAGATACCGTGGCGCTGGCGAGAATCCTGCTGCCGCAGTTAAACCGTTTCAAGCTGGATACCGTGGCAAAGGCGGTCGGTGTATCGCTGGATCACCATCACCGGGCGGTCGATGACGCGGCATGTACGGCGGAGATTTTTGTCAAGTTTATCGAGATGCTTCATGAACGCGGCATGGAGACGTTAGACGATGTGAACCAGATGGGCGCGACGTCGCCGGAACTTGTGAAAAAGTTAAAGAGCCATCACGCGATCATACTGGCGACAAACGATATCGGACGCATCAATCTCTACCGTCTGGTCTCCATGTCACACCTGACTTATTTTCACAAGACACCGCGTGTGCCAAAGAGCGAATTTGTAAAGTACAGAGAGGGACTGCTGCTCGGATCTGCCTGTGAGGCAGGCGAACTCTACCGTGCGATTTTAGACGGCAGACCGGAGGAGGAGATCATCCGTCTTGTGAAGTTTTACGACTATCTGGAGATTCAGCCGATCGGCAACAACAGTTTCATGCTGCGGGATGAGAAGAGCGCCATCAACTCTGTCGAGGAGCTGCAGGATATCAACCGGCGGATTGTAAAGCTGGGCGAGACATTCAACAAGCTGGTGGTCGCCACCTGCGACGTGCATTTCCTTGATCCGGAGGATGAGGTATACCGCCGTATCATCATGGCGGGCAAGGGATTTAAGGATGCCGATGACCAGGCACCGCTGTTCCTTCGGACAACGGAGGAGATGTTAAAGGAGTTCGAGTATCTCGGAAGCACCAAGGCGGAGGAGGTTGTCATCACGAATCCCGGCAAGATTGCCGATATGTGTGAGAAGATCGCACCGGTGCGCCCGGACAAGTGCCCGCCGGTCATTGAGAATTCCGATCAGATGCTGCGTGACATCTGCTACACCAAGGCGCACAGCATGTACGGCGAGGAGCTTCCGTCCATCGTGAAGGAGCGATTGGACCGTGAGCTGAATTCCATCATTTCCAACGGCTATGCCGTAATGTATATCATTGCACAGAAACTGGTGTGGAAGTCCAACGAGGACGGTTATCTGGTAGGCTCCAGAGGTTCGGTCGGATCTTCGTTCGCGGCGACCATGTCCGGTATCACGGAGGTCAATCCGCTGCAGGCACATTACCGCTGTGCCTACTGCAAGTACAGCGACTTTGATTCGCCGGAGGTCAAGGCGTTCTCTGGGCGAAGCGGATGTGATATGCCGGATAAGATCTGTCCGGTCTGTGGCAAGAAGCTGGTAAAAGACGGGTTTGACATTCCGTTTGAGACGTTCCTGGGATTCAAGGGAAACAAGGAGCCGGATATCGACCTGAACTTTTCCGGTGAATATCAGAGTAAAGCGCATGCCTACTGTGAGGTTATTTTCGGATACGGTCAGACATTCCGTGCCGGAACGATCGGTACGCTGGCGGACAAGACGGCGTTCGGATACATCAAGAATTACTACGAGGAGCGCGGTGTCCACAAGCGGAACTGTGAGATTGACCGTATTGTGCAGGGATGCGTCGGCGTCCGCAGGACGACGGGACAGCACCCGGGCGGAATCGTCGTGCTTCCGGTGGGAGAGGAGATCAACACGTTTACGCCGGTACAGCATCCGGCGAACGATATGACGACAGCGACGGTAACGACACATTTTGATTATCACTCGATCGACCACAACCTGTTAAAACTCGATATTCTCGGACACGATGATCCGACGATGATTCGTATGCTGCAGGATCTGACGGGAATTGACCCGACAACGATCCCACTCGACGATGAGTCGGTCATGTCCTTATTTAAAAATACATCGGCACTTGGTGTGACGCCGGATGACATTCATGGAATTCCGCTCGGATGTCTCGGTATTCCGGAGTTTGGAACCGATTTCGCCATGCAGATGGTTATCGATGCCAAGCCGCAGGAGTTCTCGGATCTGATCCGTATCTCCGGTCTGTCCCACGGTACGGATGTATGGCTCGGCAATGCGCAGACACTCATCGAGCAGGGACTGGCAACGATTTCCACCGCGATCTGTACCCGTGACGATATCATGATCTACCTGATCCAGAAGGGACTTGACAGTGAGCAGTCCTTCACGATCATGGAGTCGGTGCGTAAGGGAAAAGGCTTAAAGGAAGAGTGGAAGACGGAGATGCGCGCGCATGATGTGCCGGAGTGGTACATAGATTCGTGTCTGAAGATCAAGTACATGTTCCCGAAGGCACATGCGGCGGCATATGTTATGATGGCATGGCGTATCGCCTACTGTAAGGTATATTATCCTCTTGCTTACTATGCGGCATATTTCTCGATCCGCGCGACGGGATTTAACTATGAGATCATGTGCCAGGGCAAGGAGCGTCTTGAATATTTTTACAAGGATTACACGCGGAGAAAAGATTCGCTCTCCAAAAAGGAGCAGGATACTTACCGCGATATGAAGATCGTGCAGGAGATGTATGCCAGAGGATTTGATTTTACACCGATCGACGTGTACCGTGCAAAGCCGGACCGTTTTCAGGTGATTGACGGCAAACTCATGCCGGCGTTAAACACGATCGATGGTATGGGCGACAATGCTGCGATTGCGGTTGCCGAGGCGGCAAAGGACGGCAAGTTTTTGTCTAAGGACGACTTCAGGCAGCGCACCAAGGCGACCAAGACGGTCATTGATCTTATGGCAGATCTGGGACTGCTCGGCGAACTGCCGGAGTCGAACCAGCTGTCGCTGTTTGATTTTGCATAAATTGATATTAAAAATTCAATCTTCCGAAATTCCTTGAGTTTTCAAGGCTTACCGCCTATCAAATATCAAAACCTTATGTATTTTCCCTTGTTTTTGCCCTTATGAGCCGAAACAAGGGAAATTTTTTATGCTTCGCCCACAACCTTATCCAAGAGCCTTGCGGAAGTCCGCTTTGCTTCTCTGGTAGAGTGGGCATAAATGTTCATTGTGGTACTGACTCAGCGTGTCCGAGAAGTTCCTGCACATCTTTGGGTTTTGCACCGCCTGAAAGCAGATTGCTTGTGTAGGTATGGCGGAGTGTGTGGAAATGAAAGTCCTCCAATCCCTCGACCTCTGCCTTTGCCTTGCGGCAAATCTGACCGACTGCACTTGCAGAAACAAAAGCACCGTCCTCCTTTAAGCAGACAAAGGATAATTCCCTGTCATCTTCGGGCGTTCCCTGCGTCCTTTGCAGACTGTAAACCTCGTAATAGGTGCGCCCCTTTTCTTTGACTGTCTTACAGTAGTTCAGATGATACAGTTCGCCATAGCGGAAACGGTTTTTATGCTGTTCCGTCTTTGCTTTCCGTAAGATGTCTGCCAATGTGTCGCAGAAATCAACGGTACGGACTTTACTGCGTTTTGTCGTGCCGACTTCGTGCTTATGCCTTGTGCCATTGTACCGCATACTGCGTCTTACAGTTAGATATTGCTCGTCAAGGTTGATGTCCTGCCAAGTCAGACCGCAGACTTCTCCGATACGCAAGCCTGCATAATAGGCTATCTGCACCGCAAGCAGCGCTGGGTGTTTCTTCCCAGTTAAGAAGTCCGCCAGCTTTTGGTATTCCCCATGTGCAATCGTAGGAATAACAGTTTCTTCCTCGCTGTCCGAGAAAATATCTGTTTCCTCTTTTTTGCCACGCAGTTTTACATACTGCATCGGGTTAAAGGTTATCAGCTTTTTGGGAAATACCGCAAAACGGAATGAGTCTTGCAGCATCGCCGAGAATTGCAGCATATAGCCTTTGCTCATAGGCTTTGAAGTTGTACCGTCTGGGTTTATCCCGCCGTAGCTCATAAGGTCGATAAACGCCTGTAAATGGTCGGCGGTCACGGTTTTCAGTTTTCGGCTGCCAATGGGATATTTCTTAATCTTTTTGACTGCCGTCGTGTACGCCATGACCGTACCGTTGCTGAGATTGCCGGGCTTTAATTCTTCCTCCACCCACATATCCAGCATTTCGCCTACCGTGATGTTTTCGGCTTTCCCGACAAACTTCTTTTCCTCATAGTCAGCGATTGCCTTTCT
>ERZ773192.3365-NODE-3365-length-12081-cov-10.779228_pt1 | contig 12081 bp, 12 predicted proteins | sample MGYA00581010_ERZ773192 | MGnify/ENA primary metagenome ERZ773192 (study PRJEB29015, sample SAMEA2737741) | human gut metagenome | biome: human gut; feature: human-associated habitat; material: faeces | place: China | collected 2012 ...
CCGCCCCAAGCCCCACCCGCCTTCTCTTGCTGCGCGCGTTCAGGCTCTGACGACTTATCAGTCGACAGAGCCTGAACGAGATTGTCATTAATTTTCAGGGTGTTAGGAACTAAACGCAGTTTTTATACGCAGATTTCCTAGCGCTGTTTATTTACCGCAGGGTTAATAATTACTTGATCTAGGGAGGTTTTTTCTTTAATATTCACGCAGTTGTCGTAGAAATGACACTAGTTTTGCTGTTTGTTGTTCAGTGCCATTTTTAGACCCAGCGTCCGGTCATTCCGGCGCAAACAAGCAGCCCGGTGAGATGTAACTGTCTTCTCACCACGAGCGATAACTGTTCGCTCAGTTACGTTCAAATGTCTTATGCGCCGAAGGCGATAGGAGTTTGAATAGATTGAGTTTTCCGGTTTTCTTAAAACCGAGGAACGGCCCGACAGAGCCTGTCATTCTGTTATTACCCGATTATTTTCGGGAGTCGGAGCAGACTTAAAACGTTAGCTGTTGACCAACACGAGGGTTGGAAGACCACAGCGTCGCGCTCGAAGTAATTTCGTTCAGTGATACGTTTTCGCATTTTCCGTTTGATGAAAGGGCGTCGACTTCGAAGAAGTGCTCAAAGGCAAGCTATGCCGAGTCAGATGGAGCTGAGGCTCTAACTCTGGCAGCGAATAATCCTGAGGATTATCGTGTCGTCTCACAACCTGCCCTAAAGAATTCCTTTTTCTATGTACATCACCGAAGATTTTGATGCTGCAGCAGAGGTACAGCGACTCAATGAGATTCGCAGAGCTCGGCGCAAGCAATGTGTCACCCGAAGAAGCCGCCTCGATAAACACGGCTTTGAACTTATTCGCCTCTATCAGGAAGGCGCCACCTTTTCCGCGCTTGCGCTCGCCCCGCTTGAGGGCACGGAACAGGCCGGGGGCCAGACAGTGCGCCGGGTCGTGCCGGACGTGGCTGAGGCTGTGCTTGTTCTTAGGCTTCACCACGGGGCACCCCCTTGCTCTTGCGCTGCCTCTCCAGCACGGCGGGCTTGAGCACCCCGCCGTCATGCCGCCTGAACCACCGATCAGCGAACGGTGCGCCATAGTTGGCCTTGCTCACACCGAAGCGGACGAAGAACCGGCGCTGGTCGTCGTCCACACCCCATTCCTCGGCCTCGGCGCTGGTCATGCTCGACAGGTAGGACTGCCAGCGGATGTTATCGACCAGTACCGAGCTGCCCCGGCTGGCCTGCTGCTGGTCGCCTGCGCCCATCATGGCCGCGCCCTTGCTGGCATGGTGCAGGAACACGATAGAGCACCCGGTATCGGCGGCGATGGCCTCCATGCGACCGATGACCTGGGCCATGGGGCCGCTGGCGTTTTCTTCCTCGATGTGGAACCGGCGCAGCGTGTCCAGCACCATCAGGCGGCGGCCCTCGGCGGCGCGCTTGAGGCCGTCGAACCACTCCGGGGCCATGATGTTGGGCAGGCTGCCGATCAGCGGCTGGATCAGCAGGCCGTCAGCCACGGCTTGCCGTTCCTCGGCGCTGAGGTGCGCCCCAAGGGCGTGCAGGCGGTGATGAATGGCGGTGGGCGGGTCTTCGGCGGGCAGGTAGATCACCGGGCCGGTGGGCAGTTCGCCCACCTCCAGCAGATCCGGCCCGCCTGCAATCTGTGCGGCCAGTTGCAGGGCCAGCATGGATTTACCGGCACCACCGGGCGACACCAGCGCCCCGACCGTACCGGCCACCATGTTGGGCAAAACGTAGTCCAGCGGTGGCGGCGCTGCTGCGAACGCCTCCAGAATATTGATAGGCTTATGGGTAGCCATTGATTGCCTCCTTTGCAGGCAGTTGGTGGTTAGGCGCTGGCGGGGTCACTACCCCCGCCCTGCGCCGCTCTGAGTTCTTCCAGGCACTCGCGCAGCGCCTCGTATTCGTCGTCGGTCAGCCAGAACTTGCGCTGACGCATCCCTTTGGCCTTCATGCGCTCGGCATATCGCGCTTGGCGTACAGCGTCAGGGCTGGCCAGCAGGTCGCCGGTCTGCTTGTCCTTTTGGTCTTTCATATCAGTCACCGAGAAACTTGCCGGGGCCGAAAGGCTTGTCTTCGCGGAACAAGGACAAGGTGCAGCCGTCAAGGTTAAGGCTGGCCATATCAGCGACTGAAAAGCGGCCAGCCTCGGCCTTGTTTGACGTATAACCAAAGCCACCGGGCAACCAATAGCCCTTGTCACTTTTGATCAGGTAGACCGACCCTGAAGCGCTTTTTTCGTATTCCATAAAACCCCCTTCTGTGCGTGAGTACTCATAGTATAACAGGCGTGAGTACCAACGCAAGCACTACATGCTGAAATCTGGCCCGCCCCTGTCCATGCCTCGCTGGCGGGGTGCCGGTGCCCGTGCCAGCTCGGCCCGCGCAAGCTGGACGCTGGGCAGACCCATGACCTTGCTGACGGTGCGCTCGATGTAATCCGCTTCGTGGCCGGGCTTGCGCTCTGCCAGCGCTGGGCTGGCCTCGGCCATGGCCTTGCCGATTTCCTCGGCACTGCGGCCCCGGCTGGCCAGCTTCTGCGCGGCGATAAAGTCGCACTTGCTGAGGTCATCACCGAAGCGCTTGACCAGCCCGGCCATCTCGCTGCGGTACTCGTCCAGCGCCGTGCGCCGGTGGCGGCTAAGCTGCCGCTCGGGCAGTTCGAGGCTGGCCAGCCTGCGGGCCTTCTCCTGCTGCCGCTGGGCCTGCTCGATCTGCTGGCCAGCCTGCTGCACCAGCGCCGGGCCAGCGGTGGCGGTCTTGCCCTTGGATTCACGCAGCAGCACCCACGGCTGATAACCGGCGCGGGTGGTGTGCTTGTCCTTGCGGTTGGTGAAGCCCGCCAAGCGGCCATAGTGGCGGCTGTCGGCGCTGGCCGGGTCGGCGTCGTACTCGCTGGCCAGCGTCCGGGCAATCTGCCCCCGAAGTTCACCGCCTGCGGCGTCGGCCACCTTGACCCATGCCTGATAGTTCTTCGGGCTGGTTTCCACTACCAGGGCAGGCTCCCGGCCCTCGGCTTTCATGTCATCCAGGTCAAACTCGCTGAGGTCGTCCACCAGCACCAGACCATGCCGCTCCTGCTCGGCGGGCCTGATATACACGTCATTGCCCTGGGCATTCATCCGCTTGAGCCATGGCGTGTTCTGGAGCACTTCGGCGGCTGACCATTCCCGGTTCATCATCTGGCCGGTGGTGGCGTCCCTGACGCCGATATCGAAGCGCTCACAGCCCATGGCCTTGAGCTGTCGACCTATGGCCTGCAAAGTCCTGTCGTTCTTCATCGGGCCACCAAGCGCAGCCAGATCGAGCCGTCCTCGGTTGTCAGTGGCGTCAGGTCGAGCAAGAGCAACGATGCGATCAGCAGCACCACCGTAGGCATCATGGAAGCCAGCATCACGGTTAGCCATAGCTTCCAGTGCCACCCCCGCGACGCGCTCCGGGCGCTCTGCGCGGCGCTGCTCACCTCGGCGGCTACCTCCCGCAACTCTTTGGCCAGCTCCACCCATGCCGCCCCTGTCTGGCGCTGGGCTTTCAGCCACTCCGCCGCCTGCGCCTCGCTGGCCTGCTGGGTCTGGCTCATGACCTGCCGGGCTTCGTCGGCCAGTGTCGCCATGCTCTGGGCCAGCGGTTCGATCTGCTCCGCTAACTCGTTGATGCCTCTGGATTTCTTCACTCTGTCGATTGCGTTCATGGTCTATTGCCTCCCGGTATTCCTGTAAGTCGATGATCTGGGCGTTGGCGGTGTCGATGTTCAGGGCCACGTCTGCCCGGTCGGTGCGGATGCCCCGGCCTTCCATCTCCACCACGTTCGGCCCCAGGTGAACACCGGGCAGGCGCTCGATGCCCTGCGCCTCAAGTGTTCTGTGGTCAATGCGGGCGTCGTGGCCAGCCCGCTCTAATGCCCGGTTGGCATGGTCGGCCCATGCCTCGCGGGTCTGCTCAAGCCATGCCTTGGGCTTGAGCGCTTCGGTCTTCTGTGCCCCGCCCTTCTCCGGGGTCTTGCCGTTGTACCGCTTGAACCACTGAGCGGCGGGCCGCTCGATGCCGTCATTGATCCGCTCGGAGATCATCAGGTGGCAGTGCGGGTTCTCGCCGCCACCGGCATGGATGGCCAGCGTATACGGCAGGCGCTCGGCACCGGTCAGGTGCTGGGCGAACTCGGACGCCAGCGCCTTCTGCTGGTCGAGGGTCAGCTCGACCGGCAGGGCAAATTCGACCTCCTTGAACAGCCGCCCATTGGCGCGTTCATACAGGTCGGCAGCATCCCAGTAGTCGGCGGGCCGCTCGACGAACTCCGGCATGTGCCCGGATTCGGCGTGCAAGACTTCATCCATGTCGCGGGCATACTTGCCTTCGCGCTGGATGTAGTCGGCCTTGGCCCTGGCCGATTGGCCGCCCGACCTGCTGCCGGTTTTCGCCGTAAGGTGATAAATCGCCATGCTGCCTCGCTGTTGCTTTTGCTTTTCGGCTCCATGCAATGGCCCTCGGAGAGCGCACCGCCCGAAGGGTGGCCGTTAGGCCAGTTTCTCGAAGAGAAACCGGTAAGTGCGCCCTCCCCTACAAAGTAGGGGAGGGATTGCCGCCGCTGTGCCTCCATGATAGCCTACGAGAAAGCACATTAACAATGGGGTGTCAAGATGGTTAAGGGGAGCAACAAGGCGGCGGATCGGCTGGCCAAGCTCGAAGAACAACGAGCGCGAATCAATGCCGAAATTCAGCGGGTGCGGGCAAGGGAACAGCAGCAAGAGCGCAAGAACGAAACAAGGCGCAAGGTGCTGGTGGGGGCCATGATTTTGGCCAAGGTGAACAGCAGCGAGTGGCCGGAGGATCGGCTCATGGCGGCAATGGATGCGTACCTTGAACGCGACCACGACCGCGCCTTGTTCGGTCTGCCGCCACGCCAGAAGGATGAGCCGGGCTGAATGATCGACCGAGACAGGCCCTGCGGGGCTGCACACGCGCCCCCACCCTTCGGGTAGGGGGAAAGGCCGCTAAAGCGGCTAAAAGCGCTCCAGCGTATTTCTGCGGGGTTTGGTGTGGGGTTTAGCGGGCTTTGCCCGCCTTTCCCCCTGCCGCGCAGCGGTGGGGCGGTGTGTAGCCTAGCGCAGCGAATAGACCAGCTATCCGGCCTCTGGCCGGGCATATTGGGCAAGGGCAGCAGCGCCCCACAAGGGCGCTGATAACCGCGCCTAGTGGATTATTCTTAGATAATCATGGATGGATTTTTCCAACACCCCGCCAGCCCCCGCCCCTGCTGGGTTTGCAGGTTTGGGGGCGTGACAGTTATTGCAGGGGGGCGTGACAGTTATTGCAGGGGTTCGTGACAGTTAGTACGGGAGTGACGGGCACTGGCTGGCAATGTCTAGCAACGGCAGGCATTTCGGCTGAGGGTAAAAGAACTTTCCGCTAAGCGATAGACTGTATGTAAACACAGTATTGCAAGGACGCGGAACATGCCTCATGTGGCGGCCAGGACGGCCAGCCGGGATCGGGATACTGGTCGTTACCAGAGCCACCGACCCGAGCAAACCCTTCTCTATCAGATCGTTGACGAGTATTACCCGGCATTCGCTGCGCTTATGGCAGAGCAGGGAAAGGAATTGCCGGGCTATGTGCAACGGGAATTTGAAGAATTTCTCCAATGCGGGCGGCTGGAGCATGGCTTTCTACGGGTTCGCTGCGAGTCTTGCCACGCCGAGCACCTGGTCGCTTTCAGCTGTAAGCGTCGCGGTTTCTGCCCGAGCTGTGGGGCGCGGCGGATGGCCGAAAGTGCCGCCTTGCTGGTTGATGAAGTACTGCCTGAACAACCCATGCGTCAGTGGGTGTTGAGCTTCCCGTTTCAGCTGCGTTTCCTGTTTGGGGTCGTTTGCGGGAAGGGGCGGAATCCTACGCTAAGGCTTTGGCCAGCGATATTCTCCGGTGAGATTGATGTGTTCCCAGGGGATAGGAGAAGTCGCTTGATATCTAGTATGACGTCTGTCGCACCTGCTTGATCGCGGCCGCGATAGCTAGATCGCGTTGCTCCTCTTCTCCATCCGCGTTCCAAGCTGCGGAAAGGCACCCATAAGCGTACGCCTGGTCGAGCAGGCGACGCGGATCGACGTCCAGCGCACGAGAGAATGCGTCCGCCATCTGTGCAATGCGTCTAGGATCGAGACAAAGGTCGTCTCTGTCAGCCGGATCGTAGAACATATTGGCGGCGCCAAAGCCCACTTCACCGACCAGACCGACGGGATCTATCACCAGCCAGCCGCGACTGGAGAACATGATGTTTTCATGATGCAGATCGCCATGTAGCCCACGCAGTTCCGAGGCATTGCTCATCATTTGATCGGCTATAATCGCCGCGTGGACGTAGTCAGTTTGACAACCTGCGTTTTGATCATCGCGCGCCCGCTGAAACAAAGCTGCAAAGCGATCCCGGATCGGGAGAAGGGCAGAAGGCAGGGGTTCCTCAGATGCGGCATACAGCTTCGCCATTAGTTCCGCTGCAATTTCGGTCGCCTGGTAGTCGCCGTGCTCGGCAACGATGTGAGAGAGCATTCGCTCCCCGGCATATTCGAGCAACATCAGATTGTTCTCACGACCGAGCAACCGGACTGCTCCCCTCCCATTGCGCCATACCAGATAGTCGGCCCCGCGCAGTTCATCAGCAATGTCTTCTATAGGTTTCAATCCCTTGACGATTGCAGGAGTCCCGTCTGGCAATGAAACTTTCCAAACGAGGCTGGAAAAGGTGTCCGCAATGAGAACAGGTTGCGAAACGTGCCAATGAGCAGGAAAAACAGGCGGCATGAACATCAACCCCAAGTCAGAGGGTCCAATCGCAGATAGAAGGCAAGGCGTTCGCGGTCGGGGGCTTCGATCCCCAATACATTGAATAGGACAGCGAAGGCGCGCTCTGCTTCATCTGGCGCTGCCCAGTTCTCTTCGGCGTTAGCAATCATGAGTGCCAAATCGGCATAGCGATCTGCTGTTCCGAGCCGCCCAAGGTCGATCAGACCCGTGCATTGAAGAGTTTTAGGGTCCACCATGAAGTTCGGCATGCAGGGATCACCATGGCAAACAACCATATCGGTGCGCTCTTGGTCGAGCCGCACCGGTAGCTCTCGTTCGACACGAGCCAAAAGATCGAGCTGCGGCGTACTCTTGTCCTCGTCCGGTAAGAAGTCGGGATTGACGGCATTGCGGGACACCACATCAACGGCGCGTCCGAACATTCGCGACAGCCTGCGCTCAAACGGACATTGATCAACCGATAGGCTGTGAACAGCGCCAAGTTGCTGCCCCATTGACGGCCACGCTTTGAGCAAATCCGCTCCAGACAGATCAGCCGCCGGTACTCCCGGAATTGCCGTTATCACCAAGCATGCACCCTCCTGTTCCTCCTGCCAGTTGATGACCTCGGGGCAAGCCACACCTCGACCTTTGAGCCAAATGAGGCGGTCACGCTCTCCAGCGAGCTCACCGCGGCGGGAAGCAGGTGCGATTTTCGCGAAGGCATGCCCGTCACCACGTCGAAAAACAAAATCACCAGATTCTCCGCCTCTGACAGGCAACCAGTCAGAATGCGATTCACCAAAAAAAATATTAGTTCGATTCAATGGAGGTTCCTTCAGTTTTCTGATGAAGCGCGGAGGTGGCTCAACTTGCGAAAAGAAACGAGTTGCGACGTAAGTCCGAGAACATGCTTTCCATGGTCTCTGAGCTCGCCTTTGGGACCGACATATCGGTAGAGAGTGACGCGCTCGATGCCGAGTTCCTTGCAGAGATCGGAAACTGAAGTATCGCGCTGGGCCATGGCGGCTTGCGCGAGACGCACCTGAGCTTTGGTGAGCGCGAATTTTCGTCCGCCCTTGCGACCGCCTCATGTGCGGATCGGATTCCACCCGCGTGAAGAAGTGGCGCGAGCAGGTCGGCGAAGCCTGCGAAGAGTTGCGAGGCAGCGGCCTGGTGGAACACGCCTGGGTCAATGATGACCTGGTGCATTGCAAACGCTAGGGCCTTGTGGGGTCAGTTCCGGCTGGGGGTTCAGCAGCCAGCGCTTTACTGGCATTTCAGGAACAAGCGGGCACTGCTCGACGCACTTGCTTCGCTCAGTATCGCTCGGGACGCACGGCGCGCTCTACGAACTGCCGATAAACAGAGGATTAAAATTGACAATTGTGATTAAGGCTCAGATTCGACGGCTTGGAGCGGCCGACGTGCAGGATTTCCGCGAGATCCGATTGTCGGCCCTGAAGAAAGCTCCAGAGATGTTCGGGTCCGTTTACGAGCACGAGGAGAAAAAGCCCATGGAGGCGTTCGTTGGTCGGTTGACCGGTTTTTTGCAAAGTGCCTTTAGAGGCCACCTCTTGGGCCGGGGGTTCCCGGACGGACGTCTCTTTCTTTATTTTTCAGCCCGATTTTTTACTAGCCACTTGCTAACCCATTTCCCGTTAGCTTCCTGCTCTAGTAAAAAACCTAAAACTTCATCAATTCTCTTGACTTGGATTCCTGATTCTTTCAGGGATGAATTCAGAGATCTTAAATAGGCATTACATGCCTTAATCATCTGTTGATTTTCAGCTGTTTTTTTCTTGCGTTTTAATTCGCGAATTTTCTCATCAATTTTTGCGATATTTTCAGCCATTTTTTTTTACCTCAAATACAACTGAACCACCGTTAATTTTAACGGTTTTATAAGTTTCACCAGTGAAACTTTTCGGGGTTTCTGGAGAATCCAAAGAGGGCGCAGCGCCTCGTTGGCACGAGCCATTTTTTAGACTGCGGAGCGGGCGTCAAAAAAATGGTATATCGTGCTACACCATTTTATAATATCCTTCTATAGTTCCTATCTCCGGACAAAGTAAATGGCTCACCTCGCTAAGTACACTCTGAATTCTGCTCAAGCGCTGTTTCATCACAACCTAAGACACAAAGATCGAAAAGGTGAATATGTGGCCTACGGTGGGTCGAAAATTGACACCACAAAAACACATCTGAATTACCGATTAGATCCGAATACCGATCCGAATGAATTTATTACTCAAAGATTGTCTGAGATTAAAGTTCAGAAAAGAGCCGATGTTAAAGTCTATTGCTCATGGGTACTAACGGTTCCTCAGAATTTACCGACAGAAAAGCACCGAGAATTCTTTGAATCTGCTTACCGATTTTTCTGTCAGGACTACGGGAAGGAAAACATAGTCATGGCCTCCGTCCATCTGGACGAGACCACGCCTCATATGCACCTCGGTTTCGTTCCAGTTGTCCGGGAAACAAAAAATCAGAAAAAACTCGGACAGGAGAAAGTCTCAGCCAAAGAACTCCTGACACGCTCTTACATGAAAAACCTTCACAAACGCCTAAAAAACGTTTTAGAGCGCGATTTGAACTGTCGGGTAGACATAACCATTGATCGAGACGAAGATGTGCCAAAACGCGAATACGTGCCCCTAACGAAGCTCAAAAAACAAACCGAGGCCGAAGCCAAGAAACTCGAGAGCCTTAAAAAGCAATCTGAAGAGCTGCAGGGCGAGATTGATTCCCTGAAAGAGCTACAGAAAGGCCAAGAACAGAAATGCCGGGAATTGACTGATAGGGAGTGCGGCATTCGCGCTGAAAACGCAAAGCTGGAGAGCCACCGAGCCGAATTGCTTCAGGAAATCAATCAGCTTGCTCCAAAAACAGTGAGCTATTGGAAGAGCTTTCACGACTACACAAAGCGTTGGTTCGAAAAAATTCAGCGCCCAAAGCTTTTCGAGAAAATCTTCAACGACTTTCATCTGAACTACTTCAAATCAATCACAGAACCGAAAGTCAGCACAAAACAAAGAAGCGAACCTGAGCGCTAGTCAATGCGCACCGTGGAATAAACAGTAACGGAGCGAAGCGAGGTTACTGCTTTATGCCGCGAAAGGCGCTTGACGAGCAAGCGAAGGCAAATGACGCTGGACGGCAGGGAGCAGAGAGAGCTCGCCTCGACCTGCTCCCTTGACGTCAGAGGGCGACTCGCTCCTCCCGGAGGGAGGCGGGGGAGGGGGATTCCAAACCCAGCGGAGCCGGAGGCGGAGCTCACTTTTCACGTAAAAAACGAGGCTTTTAGCCGAGTTTTGAGCGTGTGATGCTTTTAATAGTTTTATTATCTTTTAATAACTTTTAGACTCGAAAAAGCTATTTAAAATCAATTGGTTATAACGACATAATACACCAATCTTGCAACGTTAATATACCAATCTTGCAACATAAACATACCAATCTTGCAACGTTAATATACCAATCTTGCAACGTTAATATACCTTACAATAGAATGGTATTTAATACTATTCAAACAAAAGGTATCTTTATGGCAAAAGAGCTTGTTACTAAATCAAATTCGCTCCTCAACGCTTCGTACTACCTTGATCTTGGAGAGTATCGGCTCATCACAGCTAGTGTTGCCATGGCACGTAAAACCGGAGTAGGCATAAGCGCTGAAAATCCTTTGACTATCTCCACTGCTGAGTTTGCTTCTCTTTATGACCTTGATAGAACTACGGCATACAAGATGCTAAGGACGGCGTGCGATACCTTGTTTGAGCGACAGATTTCTTATCTGGAGACCCTTAATGGCAGGAAGATGATCAGTCGCACTAGATGGGTACATAAAATTTCATACTCTCCAGAGGAAAATTGCGTTGCACTAGCTTTTTCCCCCGATGTCGCCCCTCATATTGCAAACCTCTCAAAGGACTTTACAACGTACTACATCGAGAACATAAAAAATCTAAAAAGTCCCTATGCCGTCAGGCTTTATGAACAGCTGGCTCGCTGGAAAAATGCCGGGCAAACGCCAGAAATTGAATTGGACGAGTTAAAGCGATTGATGGGCATTGAGCCTCACCTGTATACCAAACTGTTAGTTTTCAAAAAATTATTGAATTCGTGTTTGGAAAAGATTAACGAGCACACTGATCTCCGGGTAACGTACCAACAGAAAAAACAAGGGCGCTTCATCAAGGCCATTCGATTCCTTATCAACAGCCACGACTTCGAGAAAGGGCCAGTTTCCCCGACAAAAATCCGGCTAACACCCGGACAGCGAGATAGTTATGCCCGGAAACTAGTAGATGCCATGGCAGGCAACAGGGATATCAATAAGCGTCTATGCCGTTTCCCGGAGTCTCAAATTTCTTCTTTCGCCCTGCAAGTGGCCGTATCCAACGCACTGTCAAAGCCTGAGACGGTAGTCGAGTTTTTACCTTTGCTCAAACAGGTTGGCTTCCGACAAAGGAAACGGGTTCCTCGTGACGAAGACGGAAAACCGATCATTGAAGATACAATTTCAGGCGATTTCGACTTCTGAGCAAGTGTTCAGTTGTCAAAAACCGGATTGGCCGTGGCGGGCCGGTCGGCGCTGTGAATTTTTCCGGCGCTGAATAAAGCTAAAGCCGTCGAGCCCTGTAGCGAGGGCGAAACGGCTTTATCAAGGGAGAACGTTATGTCGTACCATAACATTCTTGCCTGCATTTTAGCATTCGTGTGGAGACACCGTCAGTTCCTTTTGAAACTGATAGTTGCGCTCCTGTTGATGCTGACTTGCTAGCGTGAAAGAGCCTGCCCGGGTAACCGGGCAGGACACGTTAAAATACTAATCGTCCTCGTGCGACGTACTCGGTCGGGGCTCGATTTGCAGTTCTCCGATGGCTGGTGCAAAAGAGGGTAGATTAACGAGAAGTCTAGGGTCGGGAAAGATGAGCGCGCCCGGCCACACCTTTCAATGAGGCGTTCGCTGAACGGTTGCGAGATGCCGTGGCATTCGGCGCCTACATCGACGGCGAGATCATTGGGCTGTCGGTCTTCAAACAGGAGGACGGCCCCAAGGACGCTCACAAGGCGCATCTGTCCGGCGTTTTCGTGGAGCCCGAACAGCGAGGCCGAGGGGTCGCCGGTATGCTGCTGCGGGCGGTGATAGACTATGGCCGCGAGCATGTGGAGCAGATCATGCTGACGGTTGCGGAAGGGAACGAAGCCGCTATAAACCTCTATCAGCGATCGGCTCGTTGCCCTGCGCCGCTCCAAAGCCCGCGACGCAGCGCCGG
>ERZ773192.3368-NODE-3368-length-12074-cov-6.260421_pt1 | contig 12074 bp, 9 predicted proteins | sample MGYA00581010_ERZ773192 | MGnify/ENA primary metagenome ERZ773192 (study PRJEB29015, sample SAMEA2737741) | human gut metagenome | biome: human gut; feature: human-associated habitat; material: faeces | place: China | collected 2012 ...
TCCCTGTCGGGGGCTTCGCCCCTGCGACCCCATTTTTTAATAAGCAAGAGGTTTATCGACAGTCTGAACAGTCTGAGGAAACTCAGGCTGTTTTTTTATGTCCGTATCACAAACCGACACTTTTTTACTTCCGTTTGTCCTATAATAAACGAGGGGCATAAAAATGGTTATTTATCTTGATGTGCTGATTCTGATAAATCTTTATGTTACATATTTTCAGATTCTTGCCGTATCCGCATTTACTCACAGAAAAACAGTATGGTACAGAAAGCTGTCTGCGGCAGGCATAGGTGCGGTGGCATCACTGAGTATTTTCATTCCGCAGGAAATGGTTTTGACTCTTACTTTACTTAAGATATTTCTTTGTGCTTTGATTGCTTTTGTTGCGTTCGGTTATACGGGATTTCGTGAATATGCGGTGAGCGTGCTGTTTTTGATGCTTGTCAGCTTCGTCTTTTCGGGGCTGATGCTTTGTGTGTGGCTGTTTGCCGCTCCTATGAAGATGCTGTTTATAAACGGCACTGTATATTTCGGTATTGATACGATGACGATAATTCTGTCTACCTGTGCGGCTTACGGAGTTGTCAGAATAATAAGATATATACTCGATAAAAACGGAAAAACCGATGGCAAGTATACTGTTATCATAAAAAATAACGGCAGGGAATGCAGGCTTTCGGCACTTGCAGACAGCGGAAACGGAATGGTTGACTGTTTCAGCGGATTGCCTGTGATAGTGTGCAGACGTGATATGTGCGCCGATGTTTCACCTCCTGCGATTGATATGATTGAAAATAACAGCGATATTTCGGATATAGGCACGCAGATGATAAAGGGTGTCAGGATAATGCCGTTTTCCACAGTTGGAAAGGGTGGACTTATCTGTATGTTCAAAGCGGAGAGCGTTGTTATTGACGATGAAACGAATGAAGAAAAATATCCTGTCAATGCGCTTATCGGCATAGTGATAGGCGGAAGACAGGAATATGAAGCGATATTCAATCCGAAAATACTTGTGTGAGGTGTAAAATGCTTAAGATAATTGAAATTGTCAGCAATCTTATTGCAAAACTGCGTAATTCGGCAAACGGAAAATGCGAGTGCGATTATATAAACGGTGCGGAAACCTTACCTCCTCCGCTTTCAAAGGAAGAGGAAGCAAAAACGCTTGCAAAGCTGAACACGGACTTTGAAAACGCAAGGGAAACATTGATCGTGCATAATCTGAGGCTGGTAGTTTATATCGCAAAGAAATTTGAAAGTACCGGCATAGGAATCGAGGATCTTATTTCCATAGGTACTATAGGGCTTATCAAGGCGGTAAACACATTCAGCGTGGAGAAAAACATAAAGCTCGCTACTTATGCCTCAAGGTGCATAGAAAACGAAATACTTATGTATCTGAGGAAAACGAATCCGCAGAAAATGGAGGTTTCAATAGATGAACCTCTTAATGTTGACTGGGACGGAAACGAATTGCTCCTATCCGATATTCTCGGAACGGATGATGATACTGTCAGCGTGGATATAGAATCTGAGGCAGAGAAAAGAATGCTTCTTGAGGCGGTGGAAAAGCTGGACGAAAGGGAAAAGCTGATAATGGAACTTCGTTTCGGGCTTAATAACCGCCCCGAAAAAACACAAAAGGAGGTCGCCGATATGATCGGGATCTCCCAGAGTTATATATCACGTCTTGAAAAGCGTATTATAAAAAGGCTCAAAAAGGAAATGGAAAGCCTGTGCAGTTAGGTGCTTCTGCTGTTCCTGCCAACTGCCGCCATTGCACATTTAAGTCCGTCCATTGCCGCTGTCACGATACCGCCGGCATAGCCTGCACCTTCGCCGCAAGGATACAAGCCTTTCACGCTGACCGATGAAAGTGTTTCATCTCTTACTATTCTCACAGGCGATGAGCTTCTTGTTTCAGGACCTGTCATAACCGCATCAGGAGAGCCGAAACAGCTGATTTTCTCGGCAAACTGCGGCAAAGCGTATCTTAAAGCGTCGCATACGAAATCGGGCAGGTATTCATCGGGTGGCACAAATGTTGTGCCTATAGGATAGGAAGGAGTTACGTTGCCGAATTTTTCGGAGGTGCGTTTACTGAGAAAGTCGCCTACAAGGCATACAGGTGCGCTGTAATTTGCCCCTGCCGCTTTAAAGGCGGCTTTTTCTATCTTGCGCTGAAATTCTATTCCTGCCGTAATATCATCATTTTCAAAATCATCCGGAGTTATTCCGACAAGGACGGCACTGTTTGCGTTTTCTCCGTTTCTTGCGTAATAACTCATACCGTTTGTAACGACCGTGTTTTCTTCGGAGGAAGATGCAGTGACCACTCCGCCCGGACACATACAGAATGTATAAATGCCTCTGCCGTTTTCGTCGTGAACAGACAGCTTATAATCTGCGGCGGGAAGTGACGGGTGACCGCTCATTTCCCCGTACATACTGCGGTCAAGGTCGGATTGCTTATGCTCGATTCTTACTCCTACGGAGAAGTTTTTGGGCTGCATAGTAACGTTGCGGTTTTTCAGCATATAGAACACATCTCTCGCACTGTGACCTATGGCAAGAATCACATTGTCGGTTTCAATGGTGAATTTGGTGCCGTTTTTTATATAGCTTATGGCTTTGATTCTGCCGTTTTCGGTATCATAACCGCAGAATTTTGCTCCGAATATTACCTCTCCGCCAAGCGATATAATATCGTTTCTTATGTTCTTAACGGTTTCGGATAATTTGTCTGTGCCAATGTGCGGCTTTGCCTCATACATGATTTCTTCGGGTGCGCCGTGACGGACAAATTCTTCAAATACCGTTTTTGAAAGCGGATTGTTGACACCCGTGTTCAGCTTTCCGTCTGAAAAAGTGCCTGCACCGCCCTCACCGAACTGAACGTTGCATTCTGTATCAAGTATTCCTTTTTCCCAGAATATCCTGACTTTCTCTTTACGGCTGTCAACATCAAGACCACGTTCAAGAACGATCGGACGTACTCCGCACTGTGCAAGATAGAGCGCCGCAAACATACCCGCAGGACCGAAACCGACTACCACGGGACGCTTTGACAGCTTTGCTCTTTGAGGCAAAGAATAAGGTATTTCTTTATATGACGAAATGTTCTTGTTGCCTGAGTTCTTCTTTAATACTGCGTTTTCGTTTTTGCAGGTAAACGCAACGGTATAAACAAAGTGTATATCGTCCTTGTGCCGTGCGTCAACGGATTTTTTTATAATTTTCAGCCGTGACGGGTCAGGCTGTGATGTTCTGAGCTTTTTGCCGATAAGTGCCGTTATGTCGTTTATTGTATGCTCCGGCGGCATTTTGATATTGCTGTATTTTATCATTTTCTACTCCGATAAAGAAAGACTTGCGTTCATGCCTGCAGTATATCCGCTTTTCCACGCCCAGTCAAGATTATATCCGCCGCATTTGCCCTGGATATTGAGTATTTCACCGCACAGATACAAGCCGCTTGCCTTGAGGGATTCCAGCTTGTCGGAAACCTCGCTTGCAGGTATACCACCGCAGGTTATCTGTGCAAGGCTCCAGTCCGATACGTTTCTTATGGGGTAGCGACTATCCTTTGCAAGATTACATAACACTGAAATGTCCTTATCCGATATTTTGCCGCAGGTTTCAGAAAAGGGAATACCTGCTTTTTTCAGCATTGCCTGTCCTACACGTTTGTGATATATTCCCGTGAGAAGCTCTTCACACGGCAGTGACGCTCTTATTGCGGCTGTGCTTTTTATAAGCCCGTATAACTCGTCTTTGCCAAGCGTTGGGGCGGTATCGAGTGAAATTTCACCGTTGTTTATATATTCTGCGGCTTTTGCCGACAGATTGAAAATACAGATTCCCGACAATGCGCCGTCGGTAAACTGTACCTCTCCGGATTGCCTGTCTATTACCTTTCCGCCCGAGATAAGCGTAGCGTCAGCCGCCACACGAAGTCCCTTAAGCGATTTTACAAGTTCAATATCCGTTCTTACAGGCGCAAGGGCAGGAAAGAGCCTTGTCACCGAGTGACCTAAGCTTCTGCAAAGCTCATAGCCTTCGCCGCTTGAGCCGAGTGACGGAGCCGCTTTTCCTCCTGCGGCAATAATTACACGCTTTGCTTTTACCTGTGTTTCGCCGTCTGTTATGATAAAACCGTGTTTGGTTTTTGTTATTTCAGATACCGTAAAGTCGCATACTGTTCTGATGCCGGAAGAATCAGCTGCAAATCTGAGAGCGTCAAGCACAGAGGTTGCGGCATTGCTGTAGGGATATACTCTGCCGTTATCATCCGCACGGCAGATAAGCCCGAGGGAAGAAAAGAAATCCTCCGCATTGTCAATATCGGGGCTGATGTATGATAGAAGCTCCGTATCGCCGGTATAATCCGCAGGAGATATATTGCGGTTGGTGAGGTTGCATCTGCCGTTACCGGTTGAAAGTATTTTTTTGCCTACCCTCTGCATTTTTTCGAGTACGGTCACATTGCCGCACCCGTAACGAGAAGCGGCGATGGCGGCGGCAAGCCCCGATGCGCCTCCGCCTATAATTGCTGTTTCGGTATCAATTATTTTCATTTCTGCTCCGTTCAAAGAAGTTAATTAAATTTATAATCTGTTAACATAAGAAGTATACCATATTATCATCAGGTAAGCAAGTGGTTTACCTGATTGAGGAATGATTGATTTTCGCAGGTAGTATGGGAATAACTGTGAGAAATACAAAGGAGAAGAATTATGGACAACAGAATAATGAGACTTATAATAGCACTTGGTAAATTTTCCGCACAACCAAGACAGTACAGAATAATGGAAGGGCTTAACGCCAGTGAAACAGGCGTTTTCTGGGCAATGACGCAGATTATTGCGGAAAAACCCGATACCGAGCTTTTCGGACTGAGCGAGCTTAACAGCTATCTTAATTTTACCAGACCGAATCTTTCGCAGACTATCAATAAGCTTGAGGACAAGGGCTATGTTGAGAGGGTCGTACTTAAGGATGACAGAAGGGTAACATATATCAGGCTCACTGAAAACGGCAGAGCGACGGCAAAAGCAAAATATGACGAGATTTTTGTAAGACTTGAAAATATAGCTAAAATACTCGGTGAAGAGGACACGGATAAGCTGATTGAGCTTGTTCTGCGTTTTGCAGACGCTTATGACAAGTCGGCTGAACTGAAGTAAAGGAAAGGGAGCATAGTTTTTGTTTAAAATATTCGGGTATCTCAAAAACAGCATACCGCAGGTTTTGTTGATAATTGTACTGCTTATAATTCAGGCATGGGGCGACCTTACTTTACCGCAATACACATCGGATATCGTGGATATAGGTATACAGAACGGCGGTATAGAAAATGCGGCGGCAGATGCGCTGAGCGTTGACGGCTATAATGCGCTTGAAGCGTTTATGAATGACGAGCAGAAAAGCATACTTGCAAAAAGCTATACTCTTGTGAAAAAAGGCGAAGCGACCGATTCTCAGAAAGACCGCTTTCCTGCGTCTGCCGATAATGACGTTTATTTTCTGAACGAACTTACGGAAGATGAAAAACAACAGCTCATTAATACTGTCGATATACCTATGACGGCGGCTGAGATGATGAAAGAGCTTTCCTTTGAAGATTTGTCCTCTATGACCGAAAAGCAGGGGATTAAACTGCCTTTTACTTCTTTTGAACAGGCAGGAGAAATGCTCGGTATTTCTTCCGGAAAAGCAAATGCACTGACGATTATTACGGCACTTGCGGAAAAAGGCGGTATGGGAGATGCCGATCTGTCGGCATTGTCTGACAAAATATCAGAAATGCCCGGAACTATAACAGAGCAGTCCGCAGTACGCTTTGTAAAAGACGAATATTCATCGCTGGGCGTTGATATGAACGCATTACAGCAAAATTATCTGCTGTCAGCCGGCGGAAAAATGCTGCTTATCGCACTTCTTATGATGGTGGTATCCGTGACGGTAGGTTTCTTTGCGGCGACAACAGCGGCGAAGGTCGGCAGAGATCTAAGAGCCGGAGTGTTCAGAAATGTTGTCAGCTTTTCAAGCGCCGAGATTGACAGATTTTCCACTGCCAGCCTTATCACGAGAAGCACGAACGATATACAGCAGATACAGATGGTTATTGTAATGCTGCTAAGAATGGTTATATATGCGCCTATTCTTGGCATTGGCGGTGTATTTATGGTACTGACTACCGGTACGGGTATGGCGTGGATTATCGCCCTTGCCGTAATTGTTATTCTTACGGTGGTGCTTATTCTGATGAAGATTGCGATGCCTAAATTCAAGCTGATGCAGAAACTGGTCGATAAGCTGAACCTTGTTGCAAGGGAGATACTTACCGGTCTGCCTGTTATCCGTGCCTTCAGTCGTGAAAAATATGAAGAAGAACGTTTCGATAAAGCCAATAAGGATCTTACATCCGCAATGCTTTTCACAAACCGTACAATGACATTTATGATGCCTCTTATGATGATGATAATGAACCTTGTCACCGTTCTTATCATATGGGTAGGTGCAGGACAGATTTCGGACGGCTCTTTGCAGGTTGGAGATATGATGGCGTTTATCACATATACGATGCAGATTGTAATGTCATTCCTTATGCTGACAATGATCTCAATAATGCTTCCGAGAGCGGCAGTTTCCGCAGAGAGAATAAACGAAGTCATTTCAGCCGAAAAGAGCATCACTGATAAGCCCGATGCGGCAACATTTGATAAAGCGTCGCTCAGGGGCGATGTTACTTTTGATCACGTTTCATTCCGCTATCCCGATGCAAAGGAAGATGTTCTTACCGATATATGCTTTACTGCAAAGGCAGGTGAAACGACCGCTGTTATCGGCAGTACGGGCAGCGGAAAATCAACGCTTATAAATCTTATACCGAGATTCTTTGACGTTACCGAAGGCAGTATTACTATAGACGGAACCGACATCAGAGATGTAACACAGCATTCTCTCCATGACGTTACAGGCCTTGTGTCGCAGAAAGGCGTACTGTTCTCGGGAACGATAGACAGCAATATAAGATTCGGTGCGGAAAATGCCGATGATGAAACTATCAGACTTGCCGCAGAGATTTCGCAATCGTCAGAATTTATCGACAGCAAGCCGCAAAAATACAACGAGCCTGTTTCACAGGGCGGCACGAATGTTTCGGGCGGACAGAAACAGCGTCTGTCTATCGCCCGTGCAATTGCCAAAAATCCTAAGATATATCTGTTTGATGACAGCTTCTCCGCACTTGATTTCAAGACAGATGTGAAGCTGAGAAAAGCACTTGCTGACAATATTCACGATTGCACGATAATAATCGTTGCACAGCGTATCAGCACGATATTGAATGCCGATAAAATAATAGTGCTTGACGAGGGCAGAATAGCAGGAATCGGAACTCACAGCGAGCTTATGGAAAACTGTGAGGTATACAGGCAGATAGCACACTCGCAATTGTCGCAAAAAGACCTTGCGGCGATAGATAACGCAAAAGGGGGTGCTGTAAATGCGTAATTCTCACAGAGGAGGACCCGGCGCTCCTGTAGAAAAGGCAAAGGATTTCAAGGGCAGTATCGGAAAACTGGCAAGGTATATGAGCGAATATAAGATTTCGCTTGTTTTCGTTGTGATATTCGCAATTACATCAACCGTATTCAATATTATCGGTCCTAAGCTGATGGGTAATGCCACAACGGAGATTTTCAACGGCATTATCGCAAAGGTAAACGGTACGGGCGACGTGAACTTTGATGCGCTCGGTGCTATACTTCTTTTGCTTATAGGATTTTATCTTATCAGCAGTATCTGTTCGTTTATACAGGGCTGGCTGATGACGGGCGTTTCACAGAAGGTCAGCTACAGACTACGTAAGGAGCTTATCGCAAAGATAAACCGTATGCCGATGAACTATTTTGACAAAAGCACGCATGGCGAGGCACTGTCAAGAGTAACAAATGATGTGGATACTTTGGCACAGAATCTGAATCAGAGCATTACACAGCTTGTTACCTCGGTTACCACTATCATAGGTGTAATGGTAATGATGCTGTCGATAAGCCCGCTTATGACGCTTATCGCCGTTCTTATTCTTCCTGTTTCGATGGTACTTGTGCTTTTCGTTGTAAAGATTTCTCAGAAGTATTTCAAGTCACAGCAGGAGTATCTCGGTCACATAAACGGACAGGTCGAGGAAATCTACAGCGGTCACAATATCGTCAAGGCGTTCAACCGTGAGGAACGTGTTATCGAAGATTTTAACGAGGCAAATGATATTTTATATAAGTCTGCGTGGAAGTCACAGTTTTTCTCCGGTGTTATGATGCCTGTTATGACCTTTGTGGGAAATCTGGGATACGTTGCCGTTGCTGTTGTCGGAGGTTTACTGGCTGCAAACGGAACTATAATGATCGGTGACATATTATCGTTTATCCAGTACGTCAAGAGCTTCACACAGCCTATAACACAGCTGGCACAGGTATCAAGTATGCTTCAGTCGACCGCCGCAGCCGCCGAGAGAGTATTTGAATTCCTGGCAGAGGACGAAGAAGAGCAATGTGCAAAGGAACACGCAATGCTTACCGATACCTCAGGCAATACCAGAAATGTAACAACACTTGATATCACCGGTGATGTAACGTTTGAACACGTCCGTTTCGGCTACACCCCCGAAAAGATAATAATCAATGATTTCAGTGCAAGGGTCAGACAGGGACAGAAGATAGCTATAGTCGGACCTACCGGAGCAGGAAAAACAACCATTGTAAAACTGCTTATGCGTTTCTATGAGCTTAACGGCGGAAGGATACTCATTGACGGGTATGACATAGCAGACTTCGACAGGAGTGAGCTTAGAGAGCTTTTCGGAATGGTGCTTCAGGATACATGGCTGTTTAAGGGCAGTATTATGGAGAATATCAGATATGGAAAGCTTGATGCGACAGATGATGAAGTTATTGCCGCCGCAAAAGCGGCTCACGTTGACCATTTCATAAGGACGCTTCCCGGCGGTTATGATATGGAGTTAAACGAGGAAGCATCCAATGTATCGCAGGGTCAGAAACAGCTTCTGACAATAGCAAGAGCGATTCTTGCAAATAACAAGATACTGATTCTTGACGAGGCTACAAGCTCGGTCGATACCCGTACCGAGATACAGATACAAAAGGCTATGGATAATCTTATGAAGGGCAGAACTAGCTTTGTAATAGCACATCGCCTGTCTACGATAAAAGATGCCGACCTTATACTCGTTCTTAAGGGCGGAGATATTATCGAGCAGGGTAATCACGAGGAACTTATTGCAAAGAACGGTTTCTATGCCGAACTTTACAATTCACAGTTTGACAGCTGATACCGCTGAGGTTTGGAGGTTTATTAAGAATTTGCAAAGGTGCAAAGCAGAAATGTTTTGCGCCTTTTGCTTTTTTGCCCGGAGAATTAATTGCAAATCGTGCTGTTTCGCTTTATGCGGCGATAAAATCAACACAGTATTTTGCCGTAAAATTAATATACCTGCCTTGTTGTTTCCGACCTTGACAATGAATTTAAAAGGGAATATACTTATATCAATGACAGATTTCGGAGGTGTCTATTTGTTACAGGACGTTGTATCCGTTTCACTCCCTGTGAATGAGCGGATGATGATAAAAAAGAACCATTTTGAGCCGTACAACCTTACAGGCAACGAAAAGCGTATATGTATAGTTACAGGTATTCACGGCGATGAACTGGAAGGGCAGTACGTTTGCTATGAACTGATAAGAAAGCTCAGCGAAAACAGGCATTTGCTCAGCGGTATAGTTGATATATATCCATCTATGAATCCGCTCGGAATGGATTCGATAAAGCGAGAGATGCCGATATTTGACCTTGATATGAATATGATATTTCCGGGCTCGGAAACCGGTGCGGTGGCTGAGCATATTGCCGCCGCTATCATGAACGATATAAAGGGTGCGGATATATGTATTGACATTCACGCAAGTAATATATTCCTGCGTGAAATTCCGCAGGTGCGTATTTCGGAAGAAACTGCGCCGAAGCTGTTGCCCTATGCCAAAATGCTGAATGTTGACTTTATATGGGTACACTCCAGCGTCACTGTTATGGAGGCTACTCTCTCGCACAGCCTTAACAAAGAAGGAACGCCGACACTTGTTGCTGAAATGGGTGTTGGAATGCGTATAACCAAGTCTTACGGCGATCAACTCCTTGACGGAATATTCAACCTGATGGCTGAGATGGGAATATGGACAGGCGAAACGAAGAAGGTTTCTCATCCTATTGTTTCCACAGACGGAAACGTATCGTTTATATATTCAGATACATCCGGTATTTTTATGCCTGCAATAAAGCACTGGGCAGGAATATCCAAGGGAGATCATATAGGCGATATACTCGATCCGCTTTCGGGTGCGGTCGAGCAGGAAATATTCGCACCTTGCAGCGGTATTGTATTTACGTTGCGTGAGTACCCCGTTGTATATGAAGGCTCGTTGCTTGCAAGAATACTCGGAGGGTGCTGAAATGAATAAAGAAAACATAGTTACATTGAAATCGCCTTACCGTGATGATTTTCAGATAAACGGATACAGATTCGGTAAGGGCGATAAAACCTGTTGTATAGTCGGTGCAATGCGTGGCAACGAGGTTCAGCAGTTATATGTATGCTCACAGATCATAAGAGCTCTTTCAAATATTGAAAAGAAGGGTGATCTTGCTTACGGTAAGCAGATAATGGTCATCCCTTCGCTGAATCCGTTTTCGATGAATATTCAGCGCCGTTTCTGGTCAGTAGATAATACCGATCTCAACAGAATGTTTCCGGGTGACGCACACGGAAAGACCACACAGAGAATAGCCGCAGGCATATTCGATTTTATAAAGGAATATCAGTACGGCATTCAGTTTACTTCATTCTATATTTCCGGTGACTTTATACCTCATGTAAGAATGATGGATACCGAGCATAAAAACATAGGACTTGCAAATTTATTCGGTCTTCCGTATATACTTCTAAGAAAGCCCAAGCCGTTTGACACGGCAACGCTGAACTTCAACTGGCAGAACTGTGATACGAGCGCATTTTCCGTATATACAAACGAAACAGAGCATATTGACGAGGAATCGGCAAATATAGCGGTAAGCGCTGTACTTCGTTTTTTGTCGAGAATGGGCGTCATAAAGTATCAGAGCCACGGCGGTTATATGGCAACTACGCTTGAGGAAGAGCATCTGATGTCGGTGCATGTTAAAAGCGGCGGAATATACCGCAGGATAAAACAGCCCGGCGACGAGGTGGAGCAGGGCGATGTAATGGCAGAGATACTCGATCCGTTTGAAGGCACGGTCAAGGAAGAAATCAAGTCGCCCGCAAACGGAATTGTGTTCTTTGCGCATAAATCACCGCTCGTGCTTGAAAACTCGGTCGTTTATAAGATAATCAAAAGATTGCATATATAAAAAATAAGCCGTACAGAGCAGGTGTTCTCTGTACGGCTTTTTTAGGGACGTTTAGACTGAAATGTTATAGCTTGTTGTGTGTGTCATCGGCAGAGGTGTTTATCTGATGGGAATTTCAAATTTTTTTGTTTTTTGCCGATGAAATTATAACATTGAAAATACGCTTTTTAAAACGCCCTTCATATATATAAACGTTTGAAACGAGAAAATGTGACATCAAAAATTATGATTTTTTAAATCAGTTACAAAGTTTGTTACATATAAACAAAAAGTGGGATAATTTTACTTGTTGATTTGTGTATTAATCTATCATAAAAAGTTATAAATGAGAAAAAATTCAAATAGCATTTTAAATGGTTTTGGCACTGTATATGACAGAAATTTGAAGTCGCTTTTTAGATAATTCCGTAAGCAGTGCGTCTTTATTCTTCGAAGATATTTCATTCTATATGAATTCTTCGCACTGCTTCAGCTCTCTTGACATATATTTCAATTCACGGTATAATAACCTCAGACTTAAAATCCGCAGGGAGCGGATTTTGCCGTGCAAAAGCACGGCTTGCGGCGCACCGCACGTCTGAGAACATTTTACCATTAAATCTTTT
>ERZ773192.3377-NODE-3377-length-12026-cov-7.076602_pt1 | contig 12026 bp, 9 predicted proteins | sample MGYA00581010_ERZ773192 | MGnify/ENA primary metagenome ERZ773192 (study PRJEB29015, sample SAMEA2737741) | human gut metagenome | biome: human gut; feature: human-associated habitat; material: faeces | place: China | collected 2012 ...
TGCCCTGCACCTGCGAAGGGTCTTCGACCCTCTCGACACCCTTTTCGCGATTGAGATGAGCGCATCTGCATACTGTATGCGCGTGTTGCTCCCAAAGATCTACGAACGAAAATGCACCCCTCTTTCGGTGATTTGCCGAAGGAGGGGTGCTTGCTATCAGAAATCAGCAGTATCAGTAGTTTTCCGCCTTGACCATGAAGTAGCTCTGCGGATGCGCACACACCGGGCAGATTTCCGGCGCTTTCTTGCCCACAACGATATGGCCGCAGTTCGCGCATTCCCAAATTACGTCGCCGTCCTTGGAGAACACAAGGTCATTTTCCACGTTCGCCAGCAGGCGGCGATAGCGTTCTTCATGCGCCTTCTCGATGGCGGCGACCATGCGGAATTTATGCGCAATCGCCGGGAAACCCTCGGCGTCCGCTTCCTCTGCCATGCGGACGTACATGTCTGTCCATTCGGCGTTCTCGCCCTCAGCGGCGTGCAGCAGGTTCGCCGCGGTATCCTTGATTTTGCCGCCCTCCAGCAGCTTGAACCACATTTTGGCGTGTTCCTTCTCGTTCGCCGCGGTTGCCTCGAAGAGTTCGGCAATCTGCACATAGCCGTCCTTGCGCGCCTTCGATGCAAAGTAGGTGTACTTATTGCGCGCCATAGATTCTCCCGCGAAGGCTTCCAGCAGGTTTTGTTCGGTTTTCGTGCCCTTAAGTTCCTTAGCCATGGTAAGAATCCTCCTAATCGTTGGTTTCACGTGCATTTTGCAGAAGTCTGCTGGAATCATTATACCACAAAATTGAGGAATTTGAAACAGAATTTTTGCCTCCGCAGAGGCGAAATCCCTGCGCTGCACGCGCATATAGCATAGAAGTATGAAAGCAAAGTCAACTGAATCGCGAAAACTTGACATTGACGCGGCATGGAGTTCGTGGTATAATTCACAATGTATTCATATGCCAAGATAAAGGAGCAGTATGGATAAGAAGAACTATTGGGTCATTGCGCTGATGGTCGTACTTGCCGTCGGATTGCTGGCGGCGGTAACGCTGCTGCGTCCGAGCGGGGGTCAAAATGGCGAAATCGTCGTGACGGTGGATGGCGCGGAGTACGCCCGTGTGCCGCTGGGGCAGAAGCAGACATTGACCGTCACACAGGAGGACGGCAGTGTCAACGTGATTGAAATCAGTGAGCGCGGCGCAGTGATGGCGTCCTCAACATGCCATAATCAGCTGTGCGTCCAAATGGGCGAAGTGACGCTGGACAACTGGGAGACGCGCCCCAATCAGCAATTCATTATCTGTCTGCCCAATCGGGTAAGTGTGGAATTGGTGGTGAAGGAATGAAAAAAACAGCGGTGCTTTCGGGGCTGATGGCGTTGACGCTGCTGCTGGGCGGATGCAGTGCGCAGCAGGCAGGCGGCGAAACCCCGACGACACCCCCCGCCGCGGCCGCCACGGTTGACCCGGCAGAAAAAACAACGGGTGTGGGTTTCTACTTCGACACAGTTGTGACCATCACGCTCTACGGCGCGGACGACACCCTGATGGAGGACATCTGGGCGGCTTGCAAGCGTTACGAGAACATGCTCTCCAAAACGGTGGAGGGCAGCGACGTCAGCCGCATCAACAACGCTCATGGGCAGACCGTGACCGTTGATGCGGAAACGTGGAACGTCCTCAGCGAAGCGAAGAAGCTCAACCGCTTGACCGGCGGCGCGTTCGCCATCACGATTGCGCCCCTGACCGCGCAGTGGGACTTCACCGGCGGCACGAACCGTATGCCGACCGATGAGGAGCGAATTGCCGCCCTGCCGCTGGTGGACGACGAGCAGCTCACGCTGGGCGAGAACAACACGGTTACGCTGCCCGCTGGAATGCAAATTGACCTCGGCGGCATTGCGAAGGGCTACATTGCAGACCGAGTGGCGGCACTGGTGCGTGGGCGGTGCAGCGGCGCAATGCTGAATTTCGGCGGCAATGTCTACGCCGTTGGGACGAAGCCGGATGGATCGGCATACCGCGTCGGCGTACAGGATCCGGACGAGCCGAACAGCAGCATCCCCACCGGCCTCATGTCCGTCACGAACAGCAGCAGTCCTATCGGCGTCGTATCCGTCATCGACCGCAGCGTCGTGACCAGCGGCATCTACGAGCGCGGCTTTACCATCGACGGCGTGCGGTATCATCATATCCTTTCGCCATGGACGGGACTGCCGTCCGATTCCGACTTGGCGTCGGCAACCATCATTGCAGAAAGCTCCATGGACGCGGATGCGCTGGCGACAGCGTGCATCGTCCTCGGCAGCGAAAAGGCGCTCCAGCTCACGCAGGAGAACGGCTATCCCGCGCTGATGATTCTGCGCGATGGCACGGTGATGATGAACGACCAGATGAAGCAATGGGGCTACACGTCCCTGCGATGATACGCTATTTTCCTCTGAAAATAGTATCAGCTTTCAATTTCACTTTTTCATAGTTCTCAGGAGGAGGCAATAAACCATGAGTGAAACCAAAACAACTCGGAAACAGCTTCCGGCGTACCTGATTCTGGCGCTGATTGCGCTGGCGGCGGCGCTGCTGCTGGCGGTGACGAATGCGATTACGGCGGGTCCCATCAAGGCGCATGAGGAAGCGGCGCAGAACGCGGCGTTCCAGAGCGTCATGACGGCGGATTCCTTCAGCACCATGAGCATTCCGGATGGCTGCAATGTTACATCGCTGGTGGAAGCGAAGAAGGACGGCAAGACCATCGGCTACTGCGCGGTGTCCTCCGCCAAGGGCTACGGCGGCAATGTCGCTGTGACGCTGGGCGTTGATATGGATGGCAAAATCGTCGGCTGCCAGATTGGCGACACGAACTTTGCCGAGACGGACGGCTTCGGCGCACGTTGGAAAGAACCGGCTCGTGCGGAGACGTTCATTGGTCTGAGCGCGTTCGGCGGCGACACCATCGAAGCGATTACCGGCGCGACCGTCACCTCCAAGGCGGTGCTGGCGGCATCCAATGATGTGCTGAAGTGCATCAGCCATGTGCTGGGCAAGGACGTCGAAGGCGACGTGCTGGCGTTCGGCGTGAAGGAAGAAAAGCCTGCGCAGACGGTTGAGCTGACAGGCGACGTGCATCAGGGCAAGGCTGTTGGCTTTGGCAACGGCGAAGTGACCGCGCGTTTGACGCTGAATGATGATGGCACGATTGCGGCGCTGGTTATCGACGCTTCCACGCAGACGCCCGGCTTCGGCACGCGCTGCGCGGACGAAGAGTTCACGGCGCAGTTCATCGGCAAGAACGGTCCGTTTACCCTGAATGAAAATGTGGACGGGCTGACCGGCGCGACCATCACCTCGACGGCAGCGGTGGAGGCCATCAACGCGGCGCTGACTTCGCCCGCCATGGCGGCGGAGGATCTCGAACCTGTGGCGACGGAAGCACCTGCTGCGACGGAAGCACCCATGGTGCTGGAAAACGCAAAGACCGCGACGATTGCGGGCTTCGGCGGCGAGAACATCACGGTCAGCGTGACGGACGACAATGGCGTGATTACCGCCCTGACGGTGGATGCGTCCACGCAGACGCCGGGTCTGGGTCAGAAGTGCGCGGAGGAAGCGTTCACGAGCCAGTTTGTTGGCAAGAGCGCGCCGCTGACGCTGGGTGAAGGCATTGACGCGGTGGCAAGCGCAACGATTACGTCTCAGGCGGTCGTAGACGCGGTGAACAGCCTGTATGCAGCGGCTGAACCTGTGGAAGAGCCGACGGAAGCACCTGCCGCGACGGAAGCACCCGCGAAGGCGCAGTCGCTGACGGTCAAAGGCTGGCATGACGGCGTGGTGGTGACGGTGGAGGTCGATCAGAACCTCGTCATCACGGCGCTGACGGTGGATGCCTCCGGCGAATTCTACGCGCTGGGCGGCAAGTGTGCCGACGAAGCGTTCACGGCGCAGTTCATCGGCAGGAAAGCGCCGCTGACGCTGGGCGTGGACATCGACGCGGTGACGGGCGCGACGCTGACCTCTCAGGCGGTTGTCGATGCGGTCAACCAGCTGGCGAAGTAATACATGAAGAACGGGCAGGACGTGTGTGATGCGTCCTGCCCGTTTTGTGTTGCGGTGATATGCGGTTATCAGGCTATTTGGTCGCGCCCATCTGGCGCGACACAGCATAGGTGATGGAAAGAGTGGCTTGGGGGCGCGTCTGAGAACGCGCGAAGTTACTGGCAGGGACGCTTCGCTGCCTGCGACTTGTTGGCGGCTTCCTTGGAGTTGAGCGTCCGAGGAACGGTTGGGGCGTTGCCCCAAACCCCACCAGAGGCGCTGCCTCTGGACTCCGCAAGGGGGGATCCCCCCTTGACCCCTCCGCGCGATTGAGTTGGTTTCACTCCCATACTGCTTCCGCGTGTTTATTTTTTCGGTGTCAAGCCCAGTTTCGCCGCGCATTCATCCATATCCAGCGTTGCGAAATAATCCTGCGCCGTCTCCGCGCGGCGAATCAGCTTATAGCCGCCCTCCTGCGTATACAGCACCTCTGCCGACCGCAGCCGCCCATTATAATTATACCCCATCGCATGACCGTGCGCACCGGTGTCATGAATCACCAGCAGGTCGCCGATCTTGATTTCCGGCAGGGCGCGGTCGATGGCGAACTTGTCGTTATTTTCGCACAGACTGCCGACGACGTCATAGATGTGGTCATGCGGCAGGCTTTCCTTCCCGCAGACGGTGATGTGGTGGTACGCGCCGTACATCGCAGGGCGCATGAGGTTCGCGGCGCAGGCATCCACGCCGATGTAGTCCTTGTAGGTGTGCTTCTCGTGAATCACGCGCGTGACAAGCCAGCCCATGTTGCCGGTCATCCAGCGGCCGAGTTCGGTTTTCAGCGCGACGCCGCCGTTCGGGAAGATTTCCTCGTATACCTTGCGGACACCTTCGCCGACGGCGAGTACATCCGTCGCGGGCTGGTCGGGGCGGTAGGGGATGCCGATGCCGCCGGAAAGGTTGATGAACGCCAGCTCCAAGCCGGTTTCGGCAGCGAGGTCGCGGCCGCAGGTGAAGAGAATCTTCGCCAGCGCGGGGTAGTAGCTGTCGTCCGTGTTGTTGGAGGAGAGGAAGGCGTGAAGCCCGAAGCGCCTTGTGCCAAGTTCTTTCAGGCGCTTCAAGCCCTCCTGCAATTGGGCATAGGTGAAGCCGTACTTCGCGTCGCCCGGATTGCCCATGATTTCGTTGCCGATTTTGAAGTCTCCGCCGGGGTTATAGCGGCAGCAGATGGTTTCGGGAATGCCGCCGTGCTGACGGAGAATGTCAATATGGGTGATATCATCGAGGTTGACGAACGCGCCGAGACGGCGGGCATCGTCGAACTCATGGTAGGGCATGGCGTTGGCGGAGAACATGATGTCCCGCCCGGAGAATCCGCAGGCGTCCGCGAGCATCAATTCCGTGTCGCTGGAGCAGTCCACGCCGCAGCCCTCTTCCTTCAGAATGCGGAGGATAGCGGGGTTCGGCAGCGCCTTGATGGCGAAATATTCCTCAAAATCTTCGCACCATGCAAACGCCTGTTTCAGCGTGCGGGCATTGCGGCGGATTCCGGCTTCGTCGTAGAGGTGGAAGGGAGTCGGGTACTTGGCGGCGGCGTTTTCAAATACCGCGTCAGAAAGCGAAAAATTCGGCATGGCAGTTCACTCCGATTAACTTATTGGATTCCGCGTCAATATAGCACAGAATGCGGGGGAATGCAAGTTTTTCTGCTGTACAGGCGAAGAAAAGGAAAAAATGCGGCGGGAAAAATCGAATTCGGGTATGATTCCGGCGAAACCCCAGCAAAATACTCGATTTTTTCCGGGAACCCTTGTAATTTCGGGGGAATGCCGTTATAATGGTGCAATGCCCGGTATCATATTTTCTCGGGTGATACTACTTCCAGATTCGCCCGCGCCATCTGCTTGCGCTTTTTTGACGCTGGAATAGTATAGAACGGAGAAGGAGGAAACGATTCTATGGAAGAAGCAACGACTCGCAGTAATTTTGTCTGGGAGGCCGTCGAACAGGATTTGAAGGATGGTCGCTACACGCAAGTGCATACGCGGTTTCCTCCCGAACCCAACGGCTATATGCACATTGGCCACTGCAAGGCGCTGATTACGGACTTCCTGACGGCGGAGAAATTTGGCGGCAAGTGCAACCTGCGCTTTGACGATACGAACCCCGCGAAGGAAGACACCGAGTTTGTCGAAGCCATCAAGAACGACATTCACTGGCTGGGTTTTGACTGGACGGGCGGTCTGTATTACGCTTCTGATTATTACGATAAGTGCTACGAAATCGCGGAGGACTGGATTCGGCGCGGTCTGGCGTATGTGGACGAGCTGAACAAGGAGCAGATGCGCGAATACCGCGGCACGCTGACCAAGCCCGGCAAGAATTCGCCGTGGCGCGACCGTCCCGCCGAAGAGAGCCTTGACCTGTTCCGCCGGATGCGCGCGGGCGAATTTGCCGAGGGACAGTACACCCTGCGCGCCAAGATTGACATGGCGTCGCCCAACATCGTCATGCGCGACCCCACCATGTACCGCATCCTCTACAAGGAGCACTGGCGCACGGGCAAGAAGTGGTGCATCTACCCGATGTACGACTTCGCGCACCCGATTGGCGATGCGCTGGAGGGCATCAGCCACTCCCTCTGCTCACTGGAATACGAAATTCATCGCCCGCTGTATGACTGGGTGGTGGAGCATAGCCAGTCCATGCTGCCTGCGCGTCCCCGCCAGATTGAGTTTGCCCGCCTGAACATGACCCGCACCGTGATGAGCAAACGCAAGCTGCGCGCGCTGGTCATGGGCGGCTACGTCAAAGGCTGGGATGACCCGCGTATGCCCACGCTGTCGGGTCTGCGCCGCCGCGGCTGCACTGCCGCTGCGATTCGCGATTTCGTCAGCCGCATCGGCTTGAGCAAGGCGGATTCCACCGTGGATACCGCGCTGCTGGATGCCTGCATCCGCGACGATTTGGGTGAAAAAGCGGCGCGCGTGATGGCGGTGCTGCACCCGCTCAAGGTGGTGCTGACGAACTGGGATGCCGACAAGACGCTCACGCTGACGGTCGAAAATCACCCGAAGCACCCCGAAATGGGCAGCCACACGGTCACGTTCGGGCGCGAGCTGTACATTGAGCAGGAGGACTTCATGGAAGTGCCTGCGAAGAAGTTCCAGCGCATGTACCCCGGCTTTGAGGTGCGCCTGAACGGGGCGTACATCGTCAAGTGCGAGGGCTGCAAGAAGGACGAGAACGGCAATGTCACCGAAGTGTACTGCACGGTGGACATGGACAGCCTGTCCGGCAGCGAGGGCGCTGACCGCAAGATTAAAGGCAAAACGCTGCATTGGGTGAGCGCGGCGGACGCTGTGCCGTTTGAGGCGCGCCTCTACGACCCGCTGCTGGCGGATGACAGCGCGCTGGAAGATGAAACCGAGCCGACCGCCGAGGATGCGGTGGATGCGGAAGAAACCGAAGAGGCAGAGGAAGCGGACGCGAATCTGTCCCGCGCGGATTATGACTTCCTGAAGAAGCTGAATCAGCATAGTCTGACGGTGGTGCGCGGCGTGATTGAGCCGTACGCGAAGGAATGCGCGCCGGGAACGGCATTGCAGTTCCTGCGCACGGGCTATTTCTGCAAGGATCCGGATTCCACGGCGGAGCTGCCGGTGTTCAACCGCACGGTTGGGCTGCGGGATGCGTTTGCGAAGGCGGCTAAGTAATTTCTAAGTAGGTAGAATTGCTTTTCTGCGGGAAAGTGCTTTTGCGGAGCAGGGGATTCGCCTCTGCGGGAGCGAAATCCCCGCATAAACACGCGGACACTGCATGAAAGTGCGCTCAATCCAATCGCGAAAAAGGGTCAAGGGAGGAACTCCCTTGCAGGGTGCAGGGACAACGTCCCTGCTGGGGTCAAGGGGCAAAGCCCCTTGGGGCTCTTTCCCCCGTAAACCCGAACAAAAGACGAGAAAATCAGAAAAACATGTGGAAATGCGGCACGAATTATGATATAATAGGAATGCTTGCCCCGAAAAAGGGGAAAAACGAGGAATCAAGGGAGGAAATTGATTCAATGGCTACTTCTAAGAACACAAGCGCGCTTGATCGGCACTTTGGCTACACCGCCAAGGGCAGCTCGTTCAAGACCGAATGCTTGGCGGGTCTGACGACCTTCTTTGCAATGGCGTATATCCTGATGGTCAATGCGGGTATGTTTTCCAGCATCCCCGGCGTGACTTACGGCGCGATTTACATCGCCACCGCCATCTCCGCTGTCATCGGCACGGTGGCAATTGGTCTGCTGGCGAACCTGCCGCTCGCGCAGGCGTCCGGCATGGGTCTGAATGCCTACTTCGTTTACACGGTCGTGCTGGGGCTGGGTTTCAGCTATGCCAACGCCCTCGTGCTGGTGCTTTTTGACGGTATTCTGTTCATCCTCCTGACCGTCACGGGTCTGCGCAAGCTCATCTTCCAGGCGATTCCACAGGCGGTTCGCGTCGCGATTCCGGCGGGCATCGGTCTGTTCATCGCGTTCCTTGGCTTGCAGAATGCGGGCATCATCATTCCGAGCGCATCCACCGGTGTCACGCTGGCGTCCTTCAACCTGCTCGCGAATGGCTGGAACGTGGGCATCATGGCGATGGTTGTGACCATCGTCGCGCTGCTGGCGATTGCCATCATGAGCCACCGCAACGTGAAAGGCTCCGTCCTGCTGGGCATTGTCGGCGGCACGGTGCTGTACTATGTGCTGGGTTTCCTGACGATTCCGAACTTCGGCGCGGACATCACGATGTCCAGCCCCTTCGCAGCGTTTGAGGAGTTCTTCTCCGGCGCGTTCGGCAAGGTCTTCACCGAGGGCTTCAACTTCGCGCCCTACGTTGAGGCGCATGGCGTGGCGAACACCGTCCTCACCATTGCGACAACCGCGCTGGCGTTCTGCATGGTGGATATGTTTGACACCATCGGCACGCTGTACGGCGCTTGCGCGCGCGGCAACATGCTGACCAAGGACGGCGAAGTGCCGAACATGGACAAGGCGATGCTGGCGGATGCGATTGCGACCACCACGGGTGCAATCTGCGGCACGTCCACGGTGACGACGTTCGTCGAATCCTCCTCCGGCGTGGCGGAGGGCGGCCGTACAGGTCTGTCCTCGATGGTGACGGCGCTGATGTTCCTTGTCGCCATGTTCCTCAGCCCGGTGGCGCAGCTTGTTCCCGGCTGCGCGACGGCGGCGGCGCTGATTTACGTCGGCGTGCTGATGATGAACTGCGTCAAGGACATCAAGTGGCTGGACGCGACGGAAGCTGTTCCGGCGTTCCTGACGCTGGCGATTATGCCCTTCGCATACAACATTTCCTATGGCATTTGCTTCGGCCTGCTGTCCTATGTGGTGATTAACCTCTGCACGGGCAAGGCGAAGAACATCAAGGCCGGTACTTGGGTGATTACGGCGCTGTTTGTGGCGATGCTGCTGCTGACGCACTAATTGACAATCAGAAAGACCGCTGCATGAGATGTGCAGCGGTCTTTTTGCGTCTTGGTTTTTATGCAGACTGCGCGGTGTCCCCAATCAACACGCGGGCACTGCATGAGCGTGTCACCAACTCAATCGCGTGAAAGGGTCAAGGGGCAACGTCCCTTGGGTTCCCCCAATCAACACGCGGGCACTGCATGAGCGTGTCACCAACTCAATCGCGCGAAAGGGTCAAGGGACGAAGTCCCTTGTGGGGTCAAGGGGCAACGCTCCTTGGGTCTCCCCCTCTCACAGCTTCCCTTCGCGGTAGCGTGCTTCGGCTTCTGCCATGATTTTCTCGGTTGCGGAAACGCCGCAGCGGGATGCACCGGCGGCGCGGGCGGCGAGCACGGTGTCCAAATCGCGGATGCCGCCGGAACCCTTCACGCGCACATGGTCGGAAACGGACGCGCGCATCAGCTTCAGGTCGTCGATGGTGCAGCCCTTTGTGCCGTAGCCTGTGGACGTTTTGACGAAATCAGCACCCGCCGCTTCCGAAAGTTCGCAGCAGCGCTTCTTCTGCGCGTCCGTCAGGTAGCAGGTTTCCAGAATCACCTTGACAATCGCGTTCCGGCTGTGCGCAAGGTCGCAAATCTGCTTGATTTCACCCTGCACATACGCTTCGTTGCCGCGAATCATTTCGCCGATGTTGATGACCATGTCCAGCTCTTCGCAGCCCTGATCCAGCGCCAGACGCGCTTCGTCCACCTTAATCTGCGTGGCGTGTGCGCCGTGCGGGAAGCCGATGACGGTGCAGACCTTGACGTCGCTGCCGCGCAGCATTTCCGCCAAAATCGGCACATCGCAGGGACGCGCGCAGACGGACGCGGTGTCGTACTTGAGCGCAAGCTCGCAGCCGCGGCGGATATCATCCTCCGTCAGGAAAGGCTGGAGCGTGCTGTGGTCGAGCATACGGGCAATATCATGGGGGGTCAAAGACATAAGTTGTGCCTCCTTTGTGACCTTTCGCATCATCGGAAAGGTGCATAATTTATTTATTCGCCATTCACCGCTTGACTTCCTGCTTTTTGGGCGGTATAGTGTTGATAAAGACTTTCATTCCCACGAAAAGGAGGAACTATCCATGCCGAATCCCTATCTGCCGCTGTGGGAGTACATTCCAGACGGCGAACCGCGCGTTTTTGGCAGCCGCGTGTATGTCTACGGCTCGCATGACCGAGTCGGGCACGACCAATTCTGCGATTATGTGCTGAAGTGCTGGTCCGCGCCTGTGGACGATCTTGGTCACTGGACGGATCACGGCGTTATTTTCCGCACGCGCGACACGTTCGACCATCCCGCCGACACCGACTGGACGAAGGAACACAACGAGCTGTATGCGCCGGACGTGGTGGAGAGGGATGGAAAGTATTACCTCTTTGCCTACATCATCGGCGCGAAGGGGTGCGTCGCCGTGTCCGACCGTCCCGAAGGCCCGTTCACGCTGCTGGGGCGCTACAAGTATACGATTCCGGATTCTGTGTGCGTCAACGGCTGGTTCATCGACCCTGGTGTGCTGGTGGATGACGACGGGCAGGTGTATATCGCGTGCGGCTTTGAGCGCTCGTTCATCGCGAAGATTGACCCGCAGGATATGACGCATGTGCTGGATGGCACCTATCTGGAGCACATCATCCCCTGCGAAGTGACGGAAAACGGCGGATTCACCGATCCCGATTCCCGCTTCTATGAGGCGGCGTCGCTGCGTAAAATCGGGGATACTTACTACTTCATTTATTCCCCCAAGCGCGGCAGCCGCCTTGCCTACGCCACGTCCGACAAGCCGATGGGCCCCTACACCTATCGCGGCTACATCGTCGATAACGGCGTGGATTACCCGGCAGGCAACAACCACGGGTCTATCTGCCGCATTGGCGACCAGTGGTACATCTTCTATCACCGCATGACGAATGGTTCGGTGATGAGCCGCCGCGCGTGCGTGGAAAAAATCGAGATTCTGCCGGACGGCACGATTCCGCCGGTGGAGATGACGTCGCTGGGCTTTTCGGATGCGCTGAATCCGTATGAGGAAACGCCCACGGAACTGGCGTGTGTGCTGAAGGGCGGCGCGCTGATTGCCGAGCGGACGCCATTTGAGCGCGTCATCACGAACATTCAGGACGGCTGCGTCATGGGCTACAAGTATTTTGACTTCGGCGCGGATTACGGCAGCAAGACGATGCAGCTTTTCGCGGATGTGATGGGCTTCGGCTGCGCGTGCGACGTGCATGTGCGTCTGGACGCGGAGGATGGCGAGGAAATCGGCTGCTTCCACGTTGGGCGCGGCGCGGAGTGCATCAAGACGCGCGTGAAGGCAGTCACGGGGCGGCACGCGCTCTACTTCGCCGTCACGACGCACTATTCCGGCTGGACGGGCGACTTCTTCGCCGGCCGCTGCCTGATGGAGTTCAAAAAGTTCGTGTTCATGAAGTAATCAGCGGCGCTGCCTCTGGACTCCGCAAGGGAGAATGAAACGGGACGAAGTCCCCTCCCTTGAC
>ERZ773192.3381-NODE-3381-length-11995-cov-3.366164_pt1 | contig 11995 bp, 10 predicted proteins | sample MGYA00581010_ERZ773192 | MGnify/ENA primary metagenome ERZ773192 (study PRJEB29015, sample SAMEA2737741) | human gut metagenome | biome: human gut; feature: human-associated habitat; material: faeces | place: China | collected 2012 ...
CATGTCGTCAGAGCCGGATTGAATATAAGGGGCTGCGGCCCCTTATCAACCCCGGAATTTTCGACAGACTGGTATATATAAGCGTAATGCTTTATTTGAGCCTGAGCCGGAGGTCGTCTCCCTCCAGCCGCAGCACCATGGTCTCCCGGGGCGCTACGAGGCGGGAAAAGAATCTGTCTCCGTAGCTTGCGAGAATGTCGTCAAGGCTCCTGTTGGTGGCCCAAAGGGTGGCCTTCCTGGCGCTCTGCCGCTCGTTGAGGATGGAGAACAGCGTCTCTCGGGTGACGGAGTTTATCATGGGCTCTGTGCCCAGGTCGTCTATTATCATGAGATCAGGGCCGAGGATGTCCGGACTTTCGCCCCTGCCCCGTATGCTCTCCATAAAAGCGTTGATGAGGTTGTAGGCGGAGGCCTTGTATACGTCGTAGCCCCTGGAGGATACCTCCAGAGCTATGGCGTTTAGCAGGTAGCTCTTGCCGAGGCCTGTGCCGCCCATGAGCAGTATCCCCATAGGGTCGCACTTCGGGAAGGAGGCGGCGTACCCCTGGCAAAGATCCTTTGCCTTCAGGGCAATGCGCTTCTGGCGGTCGCACGGGTATATGTCGGAGCGAAACATTGCGAAACTCTGTTGCGTATCGATACCCGATGTGGCGTACATTTCTTCCAGAATGCGGGCTTTCATGCAGGGACAGAGCTTTTTCACCGTATCCCCCACATAACCGGTATCATTACAGGCTTTACAGCGATAGTGTGGCAACATATGGTCTGGCGGCAAACCGGCCGAAAGCAGCAAATTCAGCTCTTCTTTGTCCAGCTGCTCAACTTTATTGCGCAGCTCAGACGAGTCCTCGTTCCGCATTATCATAAGGCCTGTGTCGAAGGCCAGACGGCGGCGCTGGTCGGCTATTTCCCTGAGCCTCGGTATGGCCGTACATGCGGCCTCCCGGCGCTCCCTGGCCTCCCGCTCCGCCCTTTCGCGGCTCATTCTGTATTCGTATATCAGCTCCGGCGTAGGCTTCATTTTTTGTCCTCCTCGTCCTCCAAGAGGGTTATTCCGATGCTCTTTAGATCCTCGTCGGAGTATTTGCGCTGGCCGTAGTTCATAAAGTAAGAGGATTGCTGCTTTTTGCCGCCCTCTGCGGCGGGCTGCTTTTCCAGCTCCTCTATGGCCTTCCTGGCCTGCTGCAGAGTGGTAACGCCCTTTTCGTGCAGCTGCTCTATGAGCCGGCGAGTCCTGTCGAAGGGGTGGCTGTAGCCTGCTGAGCGTTCAGCTGCCAGCAGCACCGCCTCCGGCTGCATGTGCCAGGATACCGTCCATGTGCTTACCGCTTCCTTTTCCCTGCGCCCCGGCGCGCCCTTTAGCCCGGCGCGGGAATAAATCTCCCGGGCAAGCTCCTCGGTGAGGGCGGCGGACTTAATGGCCTCCTGCACCCCTCCCTCCATGCGCATGCCCTCGAGTATGGCGTTCAGGTATGCGAAGGTGGGCTTATCTGAAGAGGTCATGGCGGGGCAGGCGGAAAGTATCTCGTCCAGCGTCATGCCCCATTCCTCGGTCCATTTCTTATACAGGGCAAGCTCGTCCTCAGTGGCCATGCGTCCCTTGCGCCAGCGGGCAAGTATGGCCTTTGCGCCGCCCTGAAGCTCGGTGTCCAGCTTTATGCGCTGCTCCGCGTCTGCGGCGGTAAGCACCCCTTCTTTGGCCCATTCCCGGGCCATCCTGTCCATGAACTGTATCTTGACGGAGGGCCCCTTCAGCTCCATGCAGCGGCGTACAAGCATTACTGCCGCCGCCTCCTCCAGGCCGAATACCTCTATCCAATCGTATATCTTTGAAAGCTCGCCGGGGGTGAGCACCCGCGCGCCGCATACCTGGCGAAGCGCCGAAACGAGCGGGGCGTACTTGCGGGTGCCGCCGGTGACGGGCCCTGCCTGAACGGATAAATATTCAACGCTTAGCGGCTCCTGCTCCACTATGCGCAGCAGGCCCATGTCCTGCCAGTATAAGAAGGCCTCCACCGCCTTGGCGCTGTCGATGCCGAGGGACGCGCAGAGGTCGGCGTTTTCCAGCCTCCGGCAGCCGCACTGCATAAGGCCGAAAAGGTATACCTTGCAGTATAGCTCGGGTGCCTTGGGCATGTACTCCAGTATGAAGATGTTCTGCACAGAGGTACAGCCCATCAGGGCCGCACCCTGCTCAAAGCCGCAGCGTATCATTTATGGCGCCTTTCGTGAGTGTATTTTATAAAATCAGTATTTATACAGCATTTCTGCCGGTTAATTCATCTGTATGTGCATATATGGTATGTTACATTACTTTGCTCTTATCTTGCAGGTGAAATCATTGGTGGTCATCTTATACAGGCATACGGCATCCGCCATACTGGCGGTGAAGGGCGCCTCTATGCCCGCCTGATGCTTCATTATCCTGTTCAGGGCGTATATTTTTTCTTCCGTATACTCTATGAACTCCACATTGCCGGTACCTATGACGCTGGCGAAGGTGTAGCCATAGGCGCAGGGGTTCGCGTTTTCAATAAGCTGGCCCCGGCCGTCCAGCTCGAGGCATACCGTGGGGTTCTTTTTTAGTATTTCCAGCTTGCGGCCCTCTTTGGCGCTGTGAAAGTAGAAGGTCAGCGCGCCGTCCGCGTACTCATAGCCGTAGTTCAGCGGCACTATGTAGGGGACGCCGCCGTCTGTCATGGCGAGGCGGCAGACCTTGCATTCGGATACAAGCTCCAATATTGCGCATATGTCGGTTATCTCCCTGTCCTTGCGGCGCATTGCCTGTTCCTCCGTATATTTTTATTATACCGGTTTTTCGCTCAAATTCAAAACACAGGGAGCGAGCTGGCTCGCCCCCTGTGGAAAAAAGCATCGTTTTACTTCTTTACGTCGTTATCGTTGAATGGGTCGCCGCACTGGGGGCAGAACTTGGGCGGGTTCTTGGGGTCATTGGGCTCCCAGCCGCACTTGTCGCACTTGTAAAGAGGTGCGGAGTCGGGCTTCTTCGCGCCGCACTCCATGCAGAACTTGCCCTTGTTCACCGCGCCGCAGTTGGTGCAGGTCCAGCCTTCAGCCTTGGGCTGGGGCTTGCCGCACTCCATGCAGAACTTGCCGGTGTTCACCGCGCCGCACTCGCACTTCCAGCCGTTGGCTGCGGGGGCCGGCTGCTGGGCTGGCTGCTGAACGGGCTGCTGGGCGGGCTGCTGATACTGCTGTTGCTGCTGACCCATCTGGAACAGGTTTCCTACGTTGCCGCCCATGCCCTGAGCCATGTTGATGCCGGCGAAGGCTGCGAATGCGCCCGCACCCTCGTTTTTGGCAGCATTCTGCATTGCCGCGCCCTGAGAGCTTGCCAGATATGCAGCCGCCATAGTGGGATCCCTGAGGGCTGCGCTCTGCTGCAATTCTTTGATGCGCTGCTCGTCCTCGTCGCTGGCCTTGATGGAGCTGATGCCAAGTGAGACCATCTCGATGCCGCGCAGGTCGCGCCACTTTGCGGAAAGCTCCTCGTTCAGGCACTGGGCCAGCTCTGTGGTGTGGCCGGGGAGGGAGCTGTACTTTATGCCCATGTCGCTTATGCGGGCGAAGGCGGGCTGCAGTGCGGTCATCATCTCGGAGCGCATCTGGGAGTCTATGCGGTCCCGGGTGTAGCTGTCGGTGACGTTGCTGCATACGTTCTTGTAGAACAGCATGGGGTTGGTTATCTTATAGGAATATTCGCCGAAGCACTTTACGGATACCTCAAGCTCCAGCCCGGCGCCTATGTTGTTGTAGACCACCCGGAAGGGGACCGGGTTGGCGGTGCCGTACTTGTTGCCGATTATCTCCTTGGTGTTGAAGTAATAGATACGCTGGTCCTTCGCCGGGTTAGCGCCGAAGGTGAAGCGCTTCTTCAATATCTCCCAGGTGGACTTGAGGTTGTCGCTAAGGTTGCCGTAGAATATGGAGGGCTCGGTGGAATTGTCCCACACGAATTCTCCCGCCTGCGCAGAGAACTCCACTATGGCGCCCTGCTCTACGATCATCATGCACTGGCCCTCGTTTACGGCGATAATGGAGCCGTTGGTGATGATGTTGTCCTCGCCCTTGGTGTTGGCGTTGCGGCTGCCCGTGCGCTTTACGCCCTTGGTCATCAGGACGTTCTCCGGCATGGAGTCGCAGTAGAAGTATTCGCGCCACTGATCGGCCAGTACGCCGCTCAGCGCGCCTATTCCTGCCTGTAAAAGACCCATGTTGTTATATATCTCCTTTCAGAATGTAGGGAAATGAAATGAGTATCCATATTTAAAGCTATTATATCACATGTCGCCGTTTTGCGCTATTAAGACTTTATAAACCTGAGGTGGCCGCGAAAAAGACAACAGTCCGCAGGACGCGAACATGGAAAAACATGATATAAGCTCTTTACAACGGCAAAATTTGATATATACTATTATTAGATGTCCTTTGAATACGGACACAGAGAAGGTCAATTCCCCGGCAAATCTTATTTTATAAAACAGGAGCGGCAAAAAAATGGAAATGATGGACGCATTGGTAAAAGCGGCACCGGAAAAAGGGCTTGTTCTGACTCAGGTACCAAAGCCTGTGCCCGGCATGGGCGAAGTGCTTATCAAGATCCACAAGACCGCTATATGCGGCACTGACGTACACATCTACAACTGGAACCAGTGGGCGCAGGAGACCATAAAGCCCCCCATGGTCATAGGCCACGAGTACGTGGGCGAGATAGCGGAGCTGGGCCCCGGCGTAACGGCCTACCACGTAGGCCAGATAGTATCCGGCGAAGGCCATATTGTATGCGGCCACTGCCGCAACTGCCGTGCCGGCAACGGTCAGTACTGCCGCCACACAAAGGGTGTGGGCGTGAACCGTGACGGCGCGTTTGCGGAATACCTCTGCATACCAGCAAGCAATGTGGTGTCCATACCAGACGGTATCCCGGAGGACGTGGTATCCTTCTTTGACGCGCTGGGCAATGCCACACATACCGCCCTCATGTTCGACGTGATAGGCGAGGACGTGCTCATCACCGGCGCAGGCCCCATAGGCATGATGGCCACCGCCATCTGCAGGCGCAACGGCGCGCGCAGCGTAGTGGTCACCGACGTGAACGACTACCGGCTGGAGATGGCAAGGAAGATGGGCGCCACAGCCACGGTCAACGTAGCGCACGACAAGCTGGAGAGCATATTCGGGCCCCAGCACATGGTAGAGGGCTTTGACGTAGGCCTGGAGATGAGCGGCAACGTAGCGGCCCTGAACACCATGATAGACAACATGCGCAACGGCGGCAAGATCGCCCTTCTGGGCATACACCCCGGCAACATAGAGATAAACATAAACAAGGTCATCTGGAACAGCCTGACCCTTCAGGGCGTATACGGCCGCAAGATGTACGAGACCTGGTACAAGATGATAACCATGGTGGAGGGCGGCCTTGACATGACTCCCATGATCACCCACCGCTTCAACTATCGCGATTTCGACAAGGGCTTCGAGGCCATGAACAGCGGCAGGAGCGGCAAGGTAGTGCTTGACTGGACAAAGTAAGGGAATCCCGCAATAAAAAAATAACATAGAAAGGAACAGCATATGAAATCCGCACTTAAGCATTACGGCGAGATGCTGGAGAGCATCAGGGAATCCGGCACCTATAAGAACGAACGCATAATCACTACCCCCCAGAAGGCGCGCATAGACACCACCGAGGCGAAGAACGTGCTCAATATGTGCGCGAACAACTACCTTGGCCTTTCCGACAGCAAGGAGCTTATCGAGGCCGCAAAGGCCAGCTATGACAAATGGGGCTTCGGCCTCTCTTCCGTGCGCTTCATCTGCGGCACCCAGGGGCTGCACAAGGAGCTGGAGCATAAGATAGCCAACTTTGTAAAGATGGACGACTGCATACTGTACTCCTCCTGCTTCGACGCAAACGGAGGCCTGTTCGAGACCCTGCTGGGCCCCGAGGACGCCGTGATATCCGACGAGCTGAACCACGCCTCCATAATAGACGGCGTGCGCCTCTGCAAGGCCAAGAGGTATCGCTATAAGAACAACAATATGGAAGACCTTCGCGCCCAGCTTCAGGACGCAAAGGATTCCGGCTGCAAGATAAAGCTCATCGCCACCGACGGCGTGTTCTCCATGGACGGCTACATAGCCAACCTTAAGGGCATATGCGACCTGGCCGACGAGTTTGACGCGCTGGTAATGGTGGACGACAGCCACGCCGTGGGCTTCATGGGCGAGCACGGCCGGGGCACCGCCGAGTATTGCGGAGTTGAGGGCCGGGTGGACATCATCACCGGTACCCTGGGCAAGGCTCTGGGCGGGGCTTCCGGCGGCTACACCGCCGCAAGGCAGGAGATAGTGGACCTGCTCCGCCAGCGCAGCCGTCCATACCTCTTTTCAAATACCGTTGCCCCCGCTATCTGCGCCGCGGCCTGCAAGACCATCGATATGCTGACCGAGAGCACCGCCCTCAGGGACAAGGTACACGAAAATGCCCGCTACTTCCGCGCCGAGATGGAAAAGTGCGGCTTCGACCTGCTGCCCGGCGAGCATCCCATAGTCCCCGTTATGCTCTATGACCCCAAGGTAGCCAACGAGTTCGCCGCCCGAATGCTCAAGAAGGGCGTATACGTGGTAGGCTTCTGCTATCCCGTAGTGCCCAAGGGCAGGGACCGCATACGTACCCAGATCTCCGCCGGCCATACCAAGGAGGATCTTGACTTCGCGGTCAAGTGCTTCAGGGAAGTCAAGGAAGAGATGGGCCTGTAACCTGTAAAAGCAAAGGAAGGAGCGGTTGCTCCTTCTTTTTATTCGAACAGCTTTTTAAGGCTCTCGGAGTAGGGCGGGCGGCATATGCCCTTTTCCGTGATTATGGCGGAGATAAGCGAATTGTCCGTCACATCGAAGGCGGGGTTGTAGCACTTGACATCGGGCAGCGCAACAGGCTCCGCGAAGAATTGGCTCCTTATCTCTTCCCCGTCCCGGAGCTCGATATTTATGTCCTCCCCTGTGGTGCAGCTCATATCTATGGTGGAGGTAGGGCCCAGCACGTAGAAGGGTATGCCGTAGTGCTTTGCAAGTATGGCTACGCCGCTGGTGCCTATTTTGTTTGCTGTGTCGCCGTTGGCGGCTACCCTGTCGCAGCCCACCATGCAGCACTGCACCCAGCCGTTTTTCATGACTATTGACGCCATGCTGTCGCATATAAGGGTGACGTCCACGCCGGCGTTGTACAGCTCAAAGCTCGTAAGCCGGGCGCCCTGCAGGAGGGGCCTGGTCTCGTCCGCGAATACCCTTATGTCCATGCCCCGCTCCCTTGCAAGGAACAGCGGCCCCTGCCCCGTGCCGTAGCGGGAGGTGGCCAGCGGCCCGGCGTTGCAGTGGGTCAGCACCCCGTCCCCATCGTGAAGGAGGGAAAGGCCGTATTCGGATATTTTGCGGCACATCTCCATATCCTCGCTGTGTATGGCAAGGCACTCCCGCTTCAGCGCCGAAAGCACCGCCTCCACAGGCATATCCCGGTGATCCTCAGCGGCGTCCAGCATGCGGTTCAGCGCCCAGCTGAGGTTTACCGCCGTAGGGCGGGAGCCGTTGAGATAGCGGCAGTCCTCCACCCAGTGGTCGTAGAAATCGTCGAAGGAATCGTGGGGAGCCTGAAGGGCCAGGCAGTAGGCGCAGTAGCCCGCGCATATGCCTATTGCCGGAGCGCCGCGCACGCGGAGCATGGCTATCGCCTCGAACATCTCCTCTCTTGTGGTAAGCGCTATGTATTCCAGCCTGTTGGGCAGCAGCGTCTGATCGATTATCACCACCGAGCGCCCGTCGTCGGAAAGCTTTATGTTATCTGTATGAGTGACTTCTTCCAGAGGGGTATCCATGGCAGGGGCTCCTTTCGCGTGTTTACACAAATTATAATACCTACATCCGCCAAACATTGTCAACAGGCTGTGAAGTTGGGCAAAACGGCTTGAATAATCGGCGTGGGCTGGTCTATAATACAAAGTTACGAAGGGGCTGCCCTTTTCAAATAAGAAAAACTTAGGGAAAGAGATGTAAAAGCAAATGACCAAGGTTGATATTTTTTCCGGCTTTCTGGGCGCTGGCAAGACCACCCTTATAAAGAAGCTCATAGCCGAGGCCTACAAGGGCGAAAGGCTGGTGCTCATAGAGAACGAATTCGGCGAGATAGGCATAGACGGCGGCTTCATGCAGGACGCCGGGATAGAGGTTACCGAGATGAACTCCGGCTGCATCTGCTGCAGCCTGGTAGGCGACTTCGGCAAGGCGCTCAGGAAGGTTGTGGAGGAGTACGCCCCCGACCGCATACTTATAGAGCCCTCCGGCGTGGGCAAGCTCAGCGACGTTATACGGGCGGTGCAGAACGTAGGCTCTGACGCCCTGCAGCTCAACAGCTTTACCGCGGTGGTGGACGCCAACAAGTGCAAGATGTACATGAAGAACTTCGGGGAGTTCTTCAACGACCAGGTAGAGCACGCCAACGCAATTATACTCAGCCGCACCGGCGAGATAAGCCCGGATAAGCTGAATACCGATATAGCCCTTCTCCGGGAGCACAACCCGAATGCCTCCCTCATAGTCACCCCCTGGAGCGAGCTGACAGGCGCCCAGATACTGGAGGCCATGGAAAAGCGCAACACCCTTGAGGCAGAGCTTGAGCTTCTCAAGGAGGAGAGCCGGCATGAGCATCACCACCACGACGATGACGACGATGAGCACGAGTGCTGCGGACATCACCATCACGACGATGACGACGATGAGTGCTGCTGCGGCCACCACCATCACGACGATGACGATGAGCACGAGTGCTGCGGGCATCACCATCATGACGGCGATGACGGCGAAGAGCATGAGCATCATCACCATCACGACGGCGGGGAGTGCGACGATCCCGAATGCGAGTGCCATCACCACCATCACCATGCCGATGAGGTGTTTACCAGCTGGGGAGTGGAGACTCCCAAGGCCTTTACCATGGACGAACTCAAGGCAGACCTTGCGGCGCTGGACGATGGGGAGAAGTACGGCGCCGTGCTGCGCGCCAAGGGCATAGTAAAGGGCGAGGGCTGCTGGATACACTTCGACTACGTGCCCGGCGAGAGCAATATACGCACAGGCTCCGCTTCCGTTATGGGCCGCCTCTGCGTCATAGGCTCCAAGCTCAACGAGCATGAGCTTTCCGAGCTGTTCGGCGTCTGATGAAGGGAACGTAAGCGCTTTATGAAGGAGATCCCAGTATACATGTTCACCGGCTTCCTGGAGGGGGGCAAGACCCGCTTTATGCAGGAGACGTTGGAGGACGAAAGGTTCAATTCCGGCGAAAAGACGCTGCTTTTGCAGTGCGAGGAGGGCATTGAGGAGCTGGACCCCTCAAGGTTCCCTGGCGGCGGAAAGAACATACTGATACAGGAGATAGATTCCCCGGAGCAGATAAACGCCGCTTACCTGAACGAGCTGGCGAAAAAAGCAAAGGCCGAGCGGGTGCTCATAGAGTACAACGGCATGTGGAACCTGAACGACCTTGCTCAGGCCATGCCGGAAAACTGGATAGTCTATCAGGAGTTCATGTTTGCGGATGCCCGGTGCTTCCTCAGCTACAACGCCAACATGAGGAGCCTTATGGTGGACAAGCTGATGACCGCAGAGCTTATAGTGCTCAACCGCGCCACGCCGGACCTTGACAAGATGGAGATACACAAGGTAATCCGCGGCGTGTCCCGCCGTGTGAACATCGCCTACGAGTACCCTGACGGGAGGGTAGAGTACGACGAGATAGAAGACCCCCTGCCCTTCGACGTGAACGCCGACCCCATAGTCATAGAGGACAGCGACTATGCCCTGTGGTACAGGGACATGTCCGAGGAGATGGAAAAGTATTCGGGCAAGACGGTGCGCTTCAAGGCCCTCATAGCCAAAAACGCCAGAATGCCCGACAATATGTTCGTGGCGGGCCGTCACGTCATGACCTGCTGCGTGCAGGACATACAGTACAGCGGCCTGGTATGCAAGTGGCTGGACGCAAACAAGCTGAAGAACCGCACCTGGGGCACGGTGACTGCAAAGATAGAGCTGCGCTTCAGCAAGTTTTACGGGCGCAAGGGCCCGGTACTCAACATAATCTCAGTGGAGCCCGCCGAAAAGCCCGAGCAGGAGGTCGCAACTTTTTATTGATGAAGTACAAAATAAATATCCCGCGGCAAAGTGCATCTGCCAATAAACAGAAGACGCGAAAACCAATATAGTTAAAGGCCCAGCTCGGTTCTGTACTGAACTGGGCTTTTATAGCCTAAATTTTTTCTTACTATCACCGACACCCCGTCGGGAATAACCGTGACGGATGCGTTTTCGCCCTTCATTTTCCGCGCCATGGCCATAGCATCAGCTATGCTTTCGGCATAGGCCATCTTCATCTCCTCTACCGTTTCCTTAAGCTCTGGGCGTGTTACAAAAATTACCCTGTGCTTTTTAAGTACGCGGGTAAGTATCTGGCTCTGCCACTGGTCTGGTATGGTCTTGTCCTGGGGCACGGCCATTATTTCATCGTATAGTTCGGCCGGGGAATTGCAGTTCTTTAGTGTGCTGTAAAAAGCCTCTCCCCCCTTGCCGTCGGCGCACTCTGCGACGATTATTATGATGCCCCCCACGTTTGCAGTAGCTTCCGCAGCGGTAAGACCCTTTACGCACTGATATATATTACCGTCCAACGGCATACCCCCGTTGGTGGTAACAACTATATCCGCAGGTACGGCGTCCACAGTGCAATACTCCTTCACATAGGCGCACCCCGCTTCATGGGCTGCTATGGGGTCTCCGGCAAATGCGGCAACGGTATGCTTGTTTTCGTCTATGATAGCATTTACTATAAAGGCCAGCCCTGCCATCCCGGCTGCGGCTTTCATGTCCTCATGTATCGGGTTATTCTCCAGCACGCCTGTGGTGGCGCAGGGGTGGTCTATAAAGCTGCTGCAATGATTACCCAGCACAGTAAGCCTGCCGCTTACCCCCGGCAGCACGCTCTTTCGTCCCCCGGAAAAGCCTGCAAAAAAGTGCGGCTCTATAAAGCCCTCGGATACAAGCAGATCGGCTTCCGCAGCTATGCGGTTCACATACAAGGGCGAGCCGGACGGCAGCTGCCCCAGATATACCATGTTTTCCTTATCGTCGCAGTCGTGTACCGCTATCCTCTCTCGGCCAAATATACTGTCGCCCAGCTTGTAGCGAAGCTCGTCGGCGGTGGTTTGCCTGTGCAGGCCAGTGGCCACAAGCAAAGTTATTTCAATATTAGAATTACCTTGCCGCAGTTCAGAGAGTATTACAGGCAGTATGTCCCTGCTGGGCACCGGCCGTGTATGATCGGATATTATGACCGTGCATGTCCTTTTTCCCTTTGATAGCGCAAAAAGCCGCCGGCTGCCTATTGGTTTTTCCATGGCCGAACGAACTATGTCTATTCCTGCCCTGTCCGCCCTGATACCTGCGTAATCGGGGCTCAGAACAGTATGATTTTTGCCTGCATCAAATTCAATATGCCCTTTGCCGTAAGGTAAAAACATGGTATCTCTCCTTATCTGCCGCAGTCCATGAGAAAGCGCACTATGGCCTCCGCCGATGGCGGGCAGCCCATCACCTGCTGCCCGCGCCGTACTTTTCCGCCAGAGGTATATAGCCCACAAGCTCGTTTTCTATGCCTATGAGGCTGCAGCCCCGTATGGCTTAATTCGGCTCTGACGACACAAGGTGAATTGCCCCGCTGGGGCAAGAGAAGGCCCCCTGGGGGGTGTGGGTCAGAACAGATGAAAGCCGAAGGTTTTCGTACTCTGCGTGTTTTGCTGCCCTGTGGTACGCCGCAGCGGGTCAGTTCCGGCCAGTTTCCCGGGGGCGGAACCGCATGTTTTTTACGAGAGGCAAAACCCGTAAAACTCAAAAAAGTGGCGCTCAGCCACTTTTTTGACACTCTGCG
>ERZ773192.3394-NODE-3394-length-11943-cov-7.690865_pt1 | contig 11943 bp, 9 predicted proteins | sample MGYA00581010_ERZ773192 | MGnify/ENA primary metagenome ERZ773192 (study PRJEB29015, sample SAMEA2737741) | human gut metagenome | biome: human gut; feature: human-associated habitat; material: faeces | place: China | collected 2012 ...
AGGTGCAGGTTCACCGGCCGCGGGCCGAGCTCGCACCCGCCCGGCATGGACAGGCGCGCCGTGCCGAAGCGCGCGAGCAGCGGCCCGAGGAACAGGACGGCAGCGCGCATTTTCCGCATGAGTTCTGCCGGAATATCTGACCGGCATGCGGAGCCGGCATCGACTGCAACGATCCCGCCGTGCTGCTCCACCGCGCAGCCAAGGTGGCGCAGAATGGCGCAGGCAGCCGTGACGTCGGAAATATCCGGGCAATCGAGAAGCTCGCAGCGCGCACCGGTCGCCAGCGTGGCGGCCAGCAGCGGCAGCGCGGCATTTTTTGCGCCGTGCAGCGCAATGCGACCGTGCAGCGGCGTTCCGCCGCGGATGCAGAATATGTCCATGACCGACCTCCGGATGGGAAGATGCCCCATCCTATGCGGCGGTCAGGATTTGTGTGTTTTAGCCAGATTCAGAATGATATCACAGATGCGGGACGCGGAATCGACGACAGCCAGCTCCTGCAGCGCTTTGCGCATGGATGCGCGGCGCGGAGCATCGGCCAGCAGCTCCTGCGTCGTGCGGAACAGCAGCTCGCCGTCGCAGTGGTTCTCATGCAGTACGACGGCCGCGCCGTGCTGCTCGAGGATGCGGGCGTTTTTCTCCTGATGATCGTTCGTCACATTCGGCGACGGGACGATGATGCACGGCGTGCCCGCTGCGGCGATCTCGTTGAGTGTCGAGGCTCCGGCGCGGCTGATGACCACATCGGCCGCCGCCATAAGCTCCGGCATGTTATAGATATATTCCTGCATCGTGATGAGCGGGTGCTTTTCCAGCTCGACTCCCTGCTCCTTCACATAGTCCGGCATCCAGCGCCAGCCGAACGAGCCGGTCGCATGGATATGCCGCCAGCAGTCCTGCTCGCATTCGAGCTTCATGAACTGCGCGATCTTCTTATTCATTTCGCGCGCGCCGAGGCTGCCCCAGGCAGAGACGATCATGGGGGTCTTCTCGTCGAGGCCGAGGGCGCGGCGGGCGTCGGCGCGGCGGGTGAAGACGAACTCCTCCCGTACGGGCATACCGACCGCGATAACACGGGACGGGTCGCGGTAGGCCGAGCGGCTGTCCGCGAAGCTCACCAGGATGCGGTCGACCTTATCGGCCACCATTTTTGTGGCGAGGCCCGGCACGGCATTGGACTCGTGCACGGCCGTGGGAATGCCGAGGCGCGCGCCCTCGTGGAGCATCGGATAGCTGGCATAGCCGCCCGTGCCGAGGATGACGTCCGGCTGGAAATCGCGGATGATGCGGTCCGCCTTTTTCAGCGCACGGCGGATGGAGAGCGCAGCCCTGACGTTATGCCGGATGGCGCTCGGCTTCAGGCTGCGCATATAGCTGGAGATCTGCAGCGTTTCGAGCCGGAAGCCCTCGCGCGGGACCAGAGTGGCCTCCATGCCGTCCTCCGCGCCGACAAACAGGATCTCGCTGTCCGGACGGCGCTCGAGCAGCACGCGCGCAACGGCAAGGGCGGGATTGATGTGTCCGCCCGTTCCGCCGCAGGTGAATACGGCCTTCATGGGCCTGCCTCCTTTGACTTATCTGGGACTTTGGGTAATGCTGCGCGACACATTCAGCACGATGCCGTTTTCGGCGAGCTGCATGATGAGCGCGGTGCCGCCGTAGGAGAAGAACGGCAGCGAAATGCCCGTGGAGGGCAGAAGATTCGTCACAACGGCGACGTTCAGGAACACCTGCAGGGCCAGAAGCGTCGTCAGGCCTGCGGCCAGCAGCATGGAGAAGCGGTCGCGCGCATGCATGGCAATCCAGTAGCCGCGGATGATGAGCAGAGCGAACAGGATGAGGATGCCGATGGCTCCTACAAAGCCCAGCTCCTCGCACGCAATGGCGAAGATATAGTCGTTATGCTCCTCCGGCAGGTAGAGATACTTCTGGCGGCCGCGGCCGAAGCCGAGGCCCAGCAGGCCGCCGGAGCCGATGGCATACTGCGACTGCAGCACCTGCAGGCCCTTGTCGAGCGGGTCGTTCTCCGGGTGCAGCCATGCGCTGATGCGTCCGCCGGTGTAGCCCTTCGTCAGAAGATAAACGGCAACGAGCAGGCAGCCCAGAATAACAAGGCCGACCAAATACTTCCAGTCCGTACCGCCGAGCGTCATGAGGATAAAGCCGAGTGCCAGAATGATGAGCGTCGCAGACATGTGCGGTTCGAGGTAGAGCAGCACGGCGATGATGCCGAGGATCACGACATAGGGCGCCACGCCGTAGCGGATCGTCTTCATATCCCGCGTGTGCGCCGCCATAATGGCCGCAAACGAGCAGATGACGCCGAATTTTGCAATCTCGGACGGCTGGAAGCTCACGAAGCCGAAGTCGAGCCAGCGCGTCGCGCCGCCGCTCTCCGTGCCGATGACCGGCACGAGGACCAGCAGGCCGATGGACACAGCCAGGATCAGGAGCGACAGCTTCTGATACCATTCATATGGCACGCGGCTGATGAGCCACATCACACCGATGCCCATCACGGCAAAGATGAGCTGATTCACGAAGACTGAGGCTGCGTTTTTCGTCTCGTAATAAGCGCGGGCATAGCTTGCGGAGAACAGCACCAGCAGACCGATGGCCACCAGCAGCAGCGTCAGCAGCAGGTACGGCAGGTCAATGACGCCGAGATCGCTCTCCACAACACGCACCGCGCTCTTTTTCAGTTGCTTTTCTCTGTGGGACATGGCCGCACCTCCTCTCCGCGGGATAGCGTGCAGAAATCAGATCAGAACCAGATGCGCACGCCGAACCAGGCGATCACGCACATGATCACGGTGACGGAGACGAAGACCACCCAGATCTTTTTCTCCGACCAGCCGCACATTTCAAAATGATGATGGATCGGGGCCATCTTGAAGATGCGCTTGCCATGCGTCAGCTTGAAGTAGCTCACCTGCAGGATATCGGACAGCGTCTCAATGATGTAGATGAGGCCCACGAACAGCAGCACGAGCGGCATATCGAGCGCATAGGCAAGGCCGCACACCGCGCCGCCGAGATACAGCGAGCCGGTGTCGCCCATAAACGTCTTGGCGGGGTAGAAATTATAGAACAGGAAGCCGCCGAGCGCGCCGACAAGCGTCGCCGGGAACGTGGCAAGGCCCCACTGCTTTGCCGTCATGGACACGAGCGTGAAGAACAGCATCACGGGAAGCGTCACGCCCGTGGCAAGGCCGTCGATGCCGTCCGTCAGGTTGACGGCGTTGACGCAGCCGACGATGATGAACACGGACAGCGCCAGATAGACCAGCGGCGGGATGTGGACGAGCGGCTCCCGGACAAACGGGATATAGAGATCATACGTCAGGGCATTCGTAAAATGCATGCCGGCAAGGAACAGGCAGGCCGCCAGCACCTGCAGAACAAGCTTCTGCAGGCCCGTCAGGCCGAGATTACGCTTTTTCTTCACCTTGATGAAGTCATCGGCAAAGCCGATCAGGCCGAACATCAGCGCCAGCGCCAGCACAAGCAGGTGCTTATAGTCGCCGGTCTCGCGCATGGCATGCCAGCCGGTGACGATGCACAAAAGCGACGACAGAATAAAGACGACGCCGCCCATGGTCGGCGTGCCCGCCTTGCCCTGATGCCACTTCGGGCCGACTTCCCGGATGGACTGGCCCGCCTTCAGCGCGCGCAGCGCCGGGACGAGCCCCCGGCCGAGCAGCAGCGCCAGAACGAAGCCGCCCAGCACCGAAACAAGGATCCAGATCAGCGTAGGTTCCATTTTTCATTCCCCCATATGTTCTTTCGTTTTTAAAAGGCGTGCAAGCACCTGCTCCATATGCATGCCGTGGCTGCCCTTGAACAGCAGCGTGTCTCCTGCGCGGCAGGTCTCCTCCAGCGCAGCGACGAGCGCATCGTGCGTGGCAAAGGCCCGTGCCCCGGCAAGGCCCGCCTCGTGCGCGCCCTGCACATAGCATTCGCTGCACGGGCCGTAGGCCAGCAGCAGATCCGCCGTCTTTGCGGCCTCGCGGCCGACCCCGGCATGGAGCTCCGGCGCGAAATCGCCCAGCTCCAGCATACCGCCGAGTACAGCGATGCGGCGCCCCTCCGTCGGCGTGCCTGCCAGCACCCGCAGCGCGGCACGCATGGACTCGGGCCCGGCGTTGTAACAGTCATCAATGATCGTCATGCCCGCCGCATGGCTGACCCGCTGCCGCAGCGGCGCATAGGACCGCAGGCCTTCTGCGATCTGCTCCGGGCTCAGCCCAAGCAGCAGACCGGCGGCCGCAGCTGCCAGCGCGTCGAGCACATTATGCAGGCCCGGCACGTTCAGCGCCGCCTCAAAGCTCTTTCCGAAGGCGTGGACCGTAAATTTGCTTCCCTCTGCCGATTCGCACACGCGGGAGGCGCGCACGTCGCAGCCCTCAGACAGGCCGAAGCACACGGCATGATACCGCGCGGCCAGCGGCCGCAGCAGGGCGTCGTCCCCGTTGAAGATCACGCGTCCGCCGGGGCGCAGGCCCTCGAGGATCTCGAGCTTGGCGCGAAGGATGCCCTCGCGCGAGCCGAGATTTTCGATGTGCATCGTGCCGATGTTCGTGATCACGGCCAGGTCCGGCTGCGCGATGCGCGTGAGCACGGACAGCTCGCCGAAGTGGTTCATTCCCATCTCGAGCACGGCCGCCTCGCAGTCCGGCTTCAGCCGCAGGACGCTGACCGGCAGGCCGATCTCATTGTTATAATTCTTTTCCGTCCACTGCGTGCGCAGTGCCGTGCGCAGGACGGCGGCAATCATTTCCTTCGTCGTCGTCTTGCCGACGCTTCCCGTGATGCCGACGCAGCGGCACGGCAGGCTCTCGCGGTAGCCGCGGGCGATGTCGCGCAGGGCGTGGGACGTATCTTCGACATAGATCGCGGGGCCGTCCACCGGGCGGCTGGCCAGCACGGCAGCCGCGCCGCGCTCCAGCGCGGAGGCCGCAAAGTCATGGCCGTCGCGCGCGCCGGGCAGGGCTGCGAACAGCTCGCCGGGCCGGATCAGGCGAGAATCAAAATTTGCGCCGAAAAACGGCCGTTCTTCCAGCTCGGGGGCGATCTGACCGCCGCACCACGCGGCGGCCTGCCCGAGCGTCAGGGTCTTATTGCTCATGGTCTTCCTCTTGCAGACAAGCGGCGACTTCCTCGCGCTCGTCAAAGTGAATTTTTTCCGTACCGAGGACCTGATAGGTCTCATGTCCTTTTCCGGCGAGCACTATCATATCATCTTTTTGCGCGAAACGCAAGGTCATGCGGATGGCCCTGCGGCGGTTCTCCTCCACATAGACGGGCTTCTCCGTCTGCGGGATCCCGGCAAGGATCTCGCGGATGATGGCCATCGGCTCCTCCGTGCGGGGGTTATCCGACGTCACAACGAGCACGTCGGCCAGCCGCGCGGCGATCTCGCCCATGATGGGGCGCTTTGTCCGGTCGCGGTCGCCGCCGCAGCCGAACAGCACAATGAGGCGGCCCCGGCAGAAATCGCGCACGGAACGGAGAATGTTCTCCAGTCCGTCCGGCGTGTGGGCATAGTCGATGAGAACGGTGTAATCGCGGCCCGGCGTGGGCACGACCTCGATGCGGCCCTTTACGCCCGCCGCCGTGCCGAGTGCGCGGCAGGCGTCCTCCAGCCCAATGCCAAGGGCGCGGGCAATGCCGAGCGTCAGAAGCGCGTTCGAGACCGTGAAGCGGCCGGGGATGCCAATGCGGACATGCGCCGCCTTCTCCCCTTCCCGCACCTCCATCGCCACATGGTCCGGCGCAAGCCGCACCCGCTCCGCCCGCAGCGCGGCGTCCTTCCCGGTGCCGACGAGCAGCGGTGTACAGGCCGCGCCCTGCAGCATAGTCCGGTAAGCCGGGTCGTCCGCATTGAGCACACCCGTCCGGCAAAGCCGGAACAGGCGGGCCTTGGCGGCTCCGTAGGCCTCCATGGTCTTATGGAAATCGAGGTGGTCCTCCGTCAGGTTCGTGAACGCGCCGACCGTGAACGGGATGCCGTCCACGCGGTGCAGCGCCAGCGCATGGGACGAGACCTCCATCACCACATGCGTGCAGCCCGCATCGAGCATCTGCCGCAGCAGGCCCTGCAGGGCAAAGCTCTCGGGCGTCGTGCGCTCCGTGGGGAGGACGGTGTCGCCGATGCGGTTTTCGATCGTGCCGATGAGGCCGACCTTCGCGCCGAGCGTCTGCTCGAGCACATGCTTGACAAGGCAGGTCACGGTCGTCTTGCCGTTCGTCCCCGTCACGCCGATCATGCACAGGCGCTCCGCCGGATGGCCGAACCAGTTGCAGCCGAGCTGCGCCAGCGCCGCGCGCGCATCGCGCACGCGCACCCACGGCGTGTGCTCCGGCATGTCGTGCTCGCATAGCACACAGGCCGCGCCGCGCGCAAGGGCGGCGGGAATGAAGCGGTGGCCGTCCGTGGCATAGCCCGAAATGGCGGCAAACAGCCCGCCGGGCGCGGTCGAGCGGGAATCATAGCTCACGCCCGTCAGCTCCAGCTCCGGGTCGGCGTTCTGTTCGAGCACCTCGATGCCCTGCAAAAGCTCGTGTAATTTCATTGCATTCAACCTTCTTTAATCCAGTGCGGTCGTATCCGTGAATGTGACGGCGATCATCGTGCCGCGCGGGACCTTTGTTCCGGCGTCGATGTCCTGCTTTGTCACCACGACGTACCATGCATTCGAATCCGTGCCCTTGGCCTGCAGATAGAGCCCGAGCTGGGACAGCGTCGTGCTGGCCTGCGCCACGGTCATACCCGTCAGATTCGGCACCTCGACCTCGTCGGTCGGCATGGAATCGTCCGTATAGAGCAGCACGGTCGAATTGCCGGGCAGCTCACGGCCGTGGGCCGGGATCTGGCTGACGATCTTGTCGCCGTCGCCGATGATCTTGTAGTTCAGGTGATCTTCCTCCAGAATGGCAGCCGCCTCGGACTCGGTCTTCCCGGCCAGATTCGGCATGCGGACCGTCACGCGGGACATATCCACCTCGGAATAATCCGGCTCGACGCCGAGATAGGGCAGGATATCCTCCATCACGCGGGCGACGGTCGGCGCGGCCATAACGCCGCCGGAGATATACGTGCCGGTGGCGGGGTTCGGTGTATCAAGTGCGATGAGTACCACATACTCCGGATCGTCCATCGGCGCAATGCCGACAAACGAGACGATCTTGTCGTTCGTCTGCTGGCCGTTCGAATCGGTCTGGTCGGTCTTTTCGGCCGTGCCGGTCTTGCCGCCGATGCGGTAGCCGACGACGCTGCCGTTCTTTGCCGTGCCCTCCGTGACGACAGACTCAATGATCTGCCGCATCGTGGCGGACGTCTCCTCGGAGATGACCTGCCGCACGACGGTGCGGGCGTTCTGCTGCACGACGTTGCCCTCGGAGTCGACGATCTCCGAGACGACATAGGGCTCGAGCAGGTAGCCGCCGTTCACCACGGCGGAAATAGCCGTGACGAGCTGGATGGGCGTCGGCTTGATGGTCTGGCCGAACGACGTTGCGATGAGGTAGCTCGTGCCGTAGGAGGCGGTGTTGGCCAGGCGCTCGCGCGTGTGGAACACGCCGGAGGCCTCGCCTGGCAGGTCGATGCCCGTCTGCTCCATCAGGCCGAAGGCGCGGCAGTAGTCATACAGCGTGCCGCCGCCCGTCCGCAGGCCGATGTGGGCGAAGGCGATGTTGCAGGATTTCTGCAGGGCCTGCGCCGTGGTCTCGCTGCCGTGGCCGGCATGGTTCCAGCAGTTGAGGATCTGCTCGCGGCCCTCGATCTTCTCGGAGCCGCCGCAGTAGAACGTATCGGCCGTCGTGACTGCGCCGGAATCGAGCGCCGCCGCCAGCGTGAGGATCTTGAACGTCGAGCCAGGTTCATAGCCGTCGGAGACGCAGCGGTTGCGCCACTGCTTCAGGCGGGCGTCGCGCACGGCGGCGTTATAGGCGTTGAAGGCCTCCGTGCGGGCCGTGGAATTTTCGGGCTGCTTTTCCGCCTTGGTGTAAAGCTCTTCGATCTGTGTGCGCAGGTCCTCGTCATAAATTTCCTGATAATCGTTCGGGTCATAGCTGCCGAGCGTGCACATGGCGACGATCTCGCCCGTTTTGCAGTTCATAACGATGCCGAACGCACCGTTGAGCACGTCATAGCGGTCCACGGCGTCCTGCATCTGCTTCTGCAGATAATACTGCACCGTCGTGTCGAGCGTCAGGTGGATGCTGTCGCCGTCGGACGCCTGATAATACTTCTCATAGGAATAGAGCATCTGCGTCTCGTAGTTGCCCTTCGTCGTGATGACGGCTCCGGCCGTGCCCTGCAGCTCGTCATTATAATAGGCCTCCAGCCCCTCGGAGCCGACGTTCTCGGTGTTCGTAAAGCCGATGATCTGCGCCGCGACATCGTGATAGGGATAGTAGCGCTGCGAATCCGGCTCGAGATGCACGCCGATGATCTTATCCTCCGCAATGATCTCGCGGACCTTGTCGCAGACCTCCTGCGCCTGGCGGCGCTTGATGACCTTGTAGCGCAGGCTCGTATCGGCGGCCTGCTCCTCGATCCAGCCCGCATCCAGATCGAGCACGGCCGCGAGCTTCTTTGCCAGCGCCGGGACGTCGACCTTGTTCTGCGACAGCTCCAGCGGGTCGAGGAAAACATTCTCCACGCTCGACGAGGCCGCCAGCACATTGCCGTTGCGGTCATAGATCGTGCCGCGCGAGGCGGTGACGCTCGTGCTGCGGGTCTGGTTGCGGATGGCCTTTGCCTCATAATAATCGTGGTCGACGAGCATGAGCTTCACGAGCATGCCCGCCACGGCGCAAAAGCTGACGACACCCAGCAGGATCATCAGGCAAAAGATGCCCTTGCGCACATGGGTCGTCGAGACCTCCTCGCGCTTCGGCGCGCGGCGGCGTCTTCTCTGCGGTTGCTGCTTCATAGTATTCCCTCCCGGGGCAAAACAGTGGAAAAAAGATGGGCGGCAATTCTCACTCACCGCCCATGCTCTGTATACGATATGAATCGGGCGGCGGGACCATGCCTGAAATGGCCGTCCCTCCCGAAATTCTGCGGCAGGCTCAGGAGAAGTAGTTGATGGCGTCCGTAAAGGCGCTGCGGAATGCGTCGATCACGCGGACGAACACATTCTTCTCCGCAGGCGCGGCATAGACCTCCGTCGTATCGTCCGCATCGACCTGCACATAGATGATCTGCGAGCTGCCCGGCTGGCGCATGCCAAGCTCCTTGGCGCGCTTTTCGATCTGCTCGAGATCGAGGGCATTGTCATACTGCGACTGCAGTCTGGCCTGCTGCTCCTCCAGCGTGCTGAGCTGCGTCTGCAGCTTGCCGACATCGCTGCGCGCCTCATAGAGGCGGATATAACTGAAAACCACCAGTGCCAGCATCAGCACGGCGGCGGCCGCGCCGAGCGCCGTCAGGGGCGAGATACCCAGACGTGCACGGACATGGCGCGCCGGCTTGTGCCGCGCAGGCGCGTCCGGCAGACGCTCCGGCTGCTCCAGAGGCTGTGCGGTATTCCGGCGGCGGACATCATAGGCCGCCGAGCCGTTGCTGCGATAAGGGTCTGCCATGGTGGCTCATCCTTTCTGTCAAAGTTTTTCCGCAACGCGGAGCTTTGCGCTCCGGGCGCGGGGATTTTCCTCCAGCTCCGCAGGGCCGGAGACGATAGGCTTGCGCGTAACGAGCTTCACGAGCGGCTTTTTGCCGCAGACGCACACCGGGAATTCCGGCGGGCAGGTGCAGCCGCGCGCCGCCTGCTGCATCTCGCTCTTGACGATGCGGTCCTCGAGCGAATGGAAGGTGATGACGGCCAGTCTGCCGCCGGGATTGAGGCGGCCGACCGCAGCCTGCATCATGCGGCTGACGGCGCCGAGCTCATCGTTCACGGCGATGCGGATGGCCTGAAAGCTTCTTTTGGCGGGGTGCTGCTTTTCGCGCAGCGCCTGCGCGGGCATGGCCGAGCGGATGATATCCACCAGCTCCAGCGTCGTTTCGATGGGCGCTTTCTCACGCGCCCGGCAGATGGCTGCCGCGATCTGCGGTGCATAGCGCTCCTCGCCGTAATCATAGAGAATGCGGCGCAGCTCGCCCTGCGGCCAGGTGTTGACGACCTCCCCCGCCGTGAGCGCGTCGTCCTTATCCATGCGCATATCGAGCGGGGCGTCCGCCATGTAGGAAAAGCCGCGCGAAGCATCGTCGAGCTGCGGCGACGAAACGCCGAGGTCGAACAGCATGCCGTCCACGGCCGGAATGCCAAGGGAATCGAGGATCGCGTCGATCTCCGCAAAATTGGAATGCACGAGTGTCACGCGGTCGGCATAGGGGGCCAGGCGCTCCTTTGCGGCGGCCAGCGCCGTGCGGTCGCGGTCCACGCCGATGAGACGCCCACCCTCCGTCAGGCGGCGGGCGATCTGACTGGAATGCCCTGCGCCGCCGAGCGTCCCGTCGAGGTAGATCCCGTCCGGGCGGATGTTCAGCGCGTCAATACACTCCTGCAGCAATACGGATTTATGTTGAAATTCCATCAGATCCCGATCTCTTCCATCAGTGCGGCCAGCTCCTCGGCGGAGACATTGGCCTCTTCCTCCTCGTAGCGCTCTGCCGCCCAGATCTCAGCGCGGCCGGCCTGCCCGAGGAAATAGACCTCCTGCTGGATCCCGGCATACTTGCGGAGATCGTCCGGCAGCAGGAAGCGGCCCTGCTTGTCCGGTTCACAGCGCACGACGTTGGCAAAGAACGTGCGCAGGCCGCGGGCCTTGGACGACGGCGCAGCCTTGCTGCGCTCGACGATGCGCTGCCACTCCTCCTCGGTATAGACCGTCAGGCAGGGGTCCAGCGAACGGGCAACATAGAACGCGCTGCCGAGCTCTTCGCGCAGCTTGGCGGGAACGAACAGCCGTCCCTTGGGGTCAAGCGTGTGCTTGTATTTGCCGAACATTCCCTCACCTCCGCTCCATTTTGCTCACATTTCATCCATTTCGCTCCACTTCGCTTGTAGTATACTATTCCTGCCCCAAAAATGCAATCACTTTTTCGGATTCTGCCCGAGATTTTTCCGGAAATTTTTCCCAGAAACCCGGAAAATCCTAATTTTTGAACATATGTTTGCCTATATTATGGTAACAAGCCCCAAGGCGCACAAAAAGGCCCGTACAGCAAATCGCTGCACAGGCTCAACTGCCGGGAAACCCCTTCGGGCTTTTCCGGCAAAAGGCTTGCAGTCCGCTGCGCGCACGAATCGCCCGCCAAGGGCGGACAATTCGCACACTGGCGGACTGAGCGGTATTTTCTCCGACGTACACGCCGCCGGAGAAAATGATCTTACTTCATTCGCCGCCTGCGGGCGGCGAACTCTGCGAGGCATTTGGACGTGCAAAAAGCCCGTGCAGCGATCCACTGCACGGGCTGATTGGCTTTTCAGCTGCACCACGCGGTCCGGCGGAGGCCGAAGCCGCAATGGCGCGGGAATTTTATTTACTTCTGCTCGTTATCGATCATGCTCTGGGTCACAGAGGACTCCGGCCAGTTGGTCGGCTCGAAATCGCGGTAGATATCGAGGCCGGAACCGGCGGGGATGAGCTTGCCGATGATGACGTTCTCCTTCAGGCCGACCAGATGGTCGATCTTGCCCTTGATGGCAGCATCGGTGAGCACCTTCGTCGTCTCCTGGAAGGAGGCCGCCGACAGGAAGCTCTCCGTCGCGAGCGATGCCTTGGTGATGCCCATGAGCACGTGCTCGGCCGTGGCGGGCACGAGGTCGGTCTCCCCTGCCGCGATGCGCTCGGCGATGGCGCGGTTGGCTGCGCGGAACTCATGCAGATCCACGATCGCGCCGGACAGCAGATCCGTGCTGCCGGAATCGTCGATGCGGACCTTGCGCATCATCTGGCGGACGATGATCTCGATGTGCTTATCGTTGATGT
>ERZ773192.3395-NODE-3395-length-11943-cov-3.807621_pt1 | contig 11943 bp, 10 predicted proteins | sample MGYA00581010_ERZ773192 | MGnify/ENA primary metagenome ERZ773192 (study PRJEB29015, sample SAMEA2737741) | human gut metagenome | biome: human gut; feature: human-associated habitat; material: faeces | place: China | collected 2012 ...
CGGCTTCCCCGAAAGCGACCGTTTCTGTACCTTCCTTATAGTTAAAGGTAATAAGTACCTTATCATCGTAGAGATAGATGGCATTGATGAAGGTATCCACCAGTTCCTGCCCCTGTTTGTGCAACGGCGTTGTCCAGCTTGCTCACGAAAAATGTGAGGGCGTGGTACGGTATCACGTTCAGACGGCTCATGAAGTTGTCAAGGTGCGTGTACAAAAATATAGCTAAATAATTTAACTACATTTTAGCGATAGCATAGCACAAGAACGATGATGCGTTAAGTACAAAAAGAAAAATACCGCTCCGCAAGAACAAGCGAAGGATTTTGTCGAGTGAATCAGGCGGCAAAATGAATCGGGTGTGTTGTGGGGCGGTTGAAATCAAAGTGTTGGGAAGTCCTTTGCGTCCTAATGTCTACAAAATATCTTATTCCAAAATCTGCCCATCTTCAATTTGAATGATCTTCCTTTATACGCCGCTATTCCCACGAGAACTGACGCTCATTGGCGGTGTTGCACTATAAAATGCTTTGCCGTTTACGGTGCCCTGCGTCATGCCAATTAAATCGATCAGCTGATTCTCAGAATATGCAACCGGACAGTTTTTCAGTTTCTTGGTGCTACACGAATAGGCTCCATCTGTTAAGGTGACTACACCCATCCGTTCCAGACTTGCCAGCATTTTTCCAAGTTCTTTTCGGTCACATTTTATTCCCTTTTCCGAAATAGCTGTTGCAATCTGGGATGCCGACAATGTTTTTTCAGTTAGCAACATGGCCAATGCAAACTTTGCTCCTTTTAAGTAGTAGGGGATGATTTTATTGCGTATCCAAATTCCCTTTTTCATGTTGCAGTTCTCCTCTCAGAATCTGTCCATCCTCGATCCGAATGACCTGCTGCGCCTTCTGCGCAATTTCCGGGTTATGCGTGACAACGATAAGCGTTTGCCCGAACTCCGCAGCACATTCCATTAGCAGCCGCATCGTATCCTCACCCGTCCGTGTATCCAGATTTCCGGTAGGCTCGTCTGCAAAAACGATGCGGGGCTTTGCAATCAGCGCACGGGCAATCGCCACACGCTGCTGCTGTCCGCCGGAGAGCTGCGCGGGACGGGAATGCAGCTTGCCCGCAATGCCCAAGATCCCGGTCAGCTTGCGAAGCATTTGCTCATCCGGTGCTCTATGATCCAGATAGAACGGAATCAGAATATTATCCCGCACCGTGTACTCCGGGAACAGGCGGAAATCCTGAAAAATAAAGCCGATCTTTTGCCGCCGCACCTGTGCCAGCTGCTCCGCATTCATTGCATAAATATCCTGACCGTCCAGCAGCACCTTGCCGGTGGTGGGCGGCAAGAGTCCTCCCAGAATTTTCAGGAGCGTGGATTTTCCGCTGCCGCTGGAACCGATGATGGACGCAAATGTACCGTTTTCAAGGGTCAGGTCGCTATTTCTGAGGGCGTGAACCGCGCTTTCCCCTTCCCCGTAGGTTTTGGAGATCTGTACAGCTTCCAGAATTTTATCTTTCATAAAATGTCCCCCTTGGATGCTTTTTTACGAATAAAGGAGAAGATCGGCAGCAACGCTGCGGACAGCCAGAACACCATCAGCAGAATGCTGACCATGATCTGACTTCCCACGGGTTTATGGAATTCAAACACCCGTCCGCTTGTATGGATACGGATCAGGTCGAGAATGCTCTGGATCGGAACGATGCGCGAGACCGCCGCATAGACAACGATATTCACAAGCAGCGTTGTCCCAACAATGACCGGGAGCAGCAGCTTTGCATAGGACAGCACCAGTTTTTTCGGGGAAACGCCCAGCGTCAGGAGAAGCGACAGCCGCTGCTGCTGGACTTCATAAGCCGAAAGATTCAACACCACCAGCAGCGCACACCCCAGAAGGACCCCGAATACCGCAAGGATGCCGACAAGGAAAGCGCTCTGTGTGCCCTCGGTGTAGCTCTGGCTGATCAGGTCGTAGTTATCTGCACTCAGGATACCATTCCTGCGCGTTGCAATGGAGGAAATAGACCGCCGCAAAGAGAAATTGCTGTCAGCGGACAGTTTCACATTCAGGCTGCTGTATCCTTCCTTTTCCATAAAGTAGCTTCCTGCGCTCTCAAACATTTTATGGTAAAGAGCCGTACTGACAAAAATCGTGCCGCTGAAAATGGTCCGGTCTGTTGTCAGCAGTGTGTAATTGCTTGCAGACTTTACGACCCCGGCAATGGGCAGCTGGGCGGTGTACGTCCGGTAGACCTCATTCCCGGCTTCATCCTGCCCTGTATAACGCTGGTATTGGATGCTCAACTTGTCTCCGGCCGCAAAAACCGGTTCAACCAACGTACTGCCATCCGGTTGGAAGCCCTGATAATACTCATCCGCAGCGGGGTCATAATAGCAATCTCCCCACAGGGTCAAAACAGAATCCCCTGCCAGCAGCGTCTCTATTTCCTCGTCCGAAACGCCGGCATCTGCGGCAATGCGGCGCAGTTCATCATCCGGCAAAGCACAGACGAACGTATTTAGTGTTCCTTTTGAGGCATTTTGCATTAAAAAACTCGGGATGTCGCCGTTGTCCTTGACCCAGATATCGGCAAGCATCTGGCTGGACTGGATCTTGTCTGATGTCACGGTATAGGTATCGGTCAGATCAATTGCAGCGGAAACCTCTTCCACGCCGGGCAATGCAGCGAGATCCTCTTTCAGAGAAAACGGCATCCCGGAGGTTCCATTCATCTTGATGGACAGACAGGCATACGGTGCATCCAGATCATACGGCAGCATGACACGCCAGCCGACATACAGACAGCTGACGGCGATCAGCAATACCGCGCAGCCGACACCGATCTGCGGTGCAAGCGGCAGCTGTGCCAAGCGGAATTTTTTTGCAGGCTTCTCTTTGGGTTTTGCGGTCTGCGGGCGAATCAGTACCGCAGGCAAAAGTGCGCCCAGCAGTACGGAGAGCAGAAACAGCACCGCCAACGGCACAAGAGATGCAGCGGGGACCACTAAGAACGAAAGGTGCTTCTGCAACCCCAGACCGACGGCCGCAGCACCGCAGCCCAGTGCAAACCCTGCAGCAACTGCTGCAAGCCCGGCAAAAAGCGCCTCCCACAGACACATAAGCCGGAGATCCCGGTTCTTAGCCCCCAGCGTCAGAAAGGTGTTGATGGTATGTACACGCTTGTGCAGAACGATCAGGAAATACTGCGCCACTGCAAAAAAGCTGACCAGAATCGCTGCGACCAGTAAAAAGCGCAAAGAAGATGAAACGGTATCCTCCTGTGGGTAGGCATACTCGTTTGCCACTAAAGCAGGGTCGGTCGAAGCGGTCACGGGTGCGGTTGCATTCAGATAATAAAACGTCTGGAACTTTTGCCCGTCCAAGGCAAGCGGCTCTGTCACAATGCCGCTGACGGTCAGATTGCCGTTCAGATTCCAATAAACATCATAGGCAGGCAAAACACCGCACAGGGTATAGGCCTTTTCCATCACTGCGCCGGAGCCTGCCAGCGGGTCGTAATCATTGGCAGCCACCTTCAGCGTGACCGTCTGCCCTACGTCATAGGAGCAGCCCAGCGCATCCAGCAGCGTCGTCGTCATGGCAATCTCATCGGGCTGGGTGGGGAAATCACCGCTGATCGGCACGATACGTCCCAGCTGCGCAAAGGTATCATCTGCCGTTCCGATCCCGCCCGCCACGCTATCGTCTGCACCGAGAACGATTCCATTCTGGATCACTGTGCTGACCTGTGCGGATGCGGGCAAGGCGTTTTGTGCCTGTGCGGCATCCGCAGCAGTATCCGACAAACGCAGGTACTGCCACGCGCCGTATAGTTCGCAGCGGGTGTCCTGCAATACCTGTGCAGAACTGACGGAGTAGATCACCGCCGCCGTCAGGAACGAGAAAACCAGCGTCAGCAAAAGCAGCAACAGGCCGGTCTGCTTCTTGCGGCCAAGCATCCCATGAAACGCCAGAATGATAGACGGACTTTCGTTGATTTTCATAGGCCGCACTCCTTTATGCTTTGCACACAGCCTTATTGCCATTATCAAAAACAGTGCCTGCCAAAACGGCAGATCTGCGATATACTGTTTGCGGATGCTGCCCGCGCCCTAAAAACGCAAGCAACCATAAATGGTATTTTTTTCTTGTATTATAGCACCTTCCGGCCAAGCTGTTGCACCGTTCTTTTCATTTTCTCAAATTTTGTACGGGTGCACATAAACCGCCGGGAAGTTTACAGCACAATCACAATTCGCCCTTCCGTATATTCTAAAAGATCAGCCTCTCCTCCTGCGTTTTGCAGACGGAAAGGCCGGGATATTTTTTTGCACAAAAGAAGAGTAATTAAAACTCATTTCAATAGAGCTTCAACCACGCTTTCGCTAAAGTGCTTTGTCGGCTTTCACAATTTTGACGCAAAAAGTGCAAAAAACATTGACTTTCAGGCAAGCTCCGTGTATTCTGAACACAGAAAGCCAAATGGTTTTTCCCATAAGGCGTATGAAACGCATAAAGCAAAAGACATAACAGGAGGTTTCATGTTATGAAAATGACCCGCCGTGATTTTTTGAACGTTTCTACCGCGGCTGCGGTGGTTTGCGCAGCTACACTTTTGCCCGTAGAGAAAGCCGCAGCCGCACAGCAGACGCTGGCTGCACAGGACCTTCTGGAGCAGGCGTATCTGTACGCCTTTCCGCTGGTGATCATGGATGCTACGCGGACGGCTTCCACAAACACCCGCACAGCTACAAGCAACAAGGCCCCCATCAACCAGTTCATCCATGCGGAAAAGCTGGCAGATGCAACGACCCGTGTGGTGGTTACGCCGAATGTGGATACCATCTATACGCAGGCGTTTCTGGATGTCGGCGCAGAACCAATGATCTACGGCGTGCCGCAGACCGACCGCTTTTTTAATGTACAGGTGCTGGATGCGTGGACAAACACCGCCGCCGTGCTGGAAACGCCGGGGCTTTACGCCATTACCCGTGCAGACTGGCAGGGCGAACTGCCGGAAGGGGTGCAGCGCATTGATGTGCCTACCACGATGGTCTGGACCATTGCCCGCATCGTGCTTTCCGGACAAGAGGACCTGCCCAACGTCCGGGCCATTCAGGATAAGATGCAGCTGATGCCGCTTTCCGCCTATCAGGCGGGTGGATGGACCGCCCCCGCAGGCAGCTATGACCCTGCCAATGACTTTGTGCCGGTAAAGCACGTTCTTGCCATGGACGCAAAGGAATTTTTTGATACCGCCAACCAGCTGATGGAAACCAACCCGCCCGCTGCGGCAGACGCGCCGGTACTCCGGGAGCTTGCAGCACTGCACATCGGCCCCGGTGAGAAGTTCGATGACAAGGCGCTGGGTCTGTTCAGTGGGCTGCGCTGGAAGCTGATGCTGCTCCAGCTGAAGAAAAAGCTGCTGAGCGAATCGAAGGGCTATACGCGACAGATGGGTCAGTGGACCTATTTCGGCGACCCCATCGGCAACTTTGGCACAACATATACCTACCGTGCCATGGTGGCGCTGCGGGGTCTGGGTGCCAACACCACCGATGTTGCCATCTACCCCAAAACCGATGTGGACAGCACCGGCGCAGTCCTGACCGGTAAAAAGACCTATACGCTGCATATCGAGGCAGATCCTCCCACACTGGAAAAGGGCTTCTGGTCGGTGACCGCCTACGGAGAGAACGATTTCCTCATTGAAAACCCCATTGACCGCTACTGCGTCAACGACCGCTCCGGTCTGCACCGCAATCCGGACGGCTCGATCGATATCACCCTTTCCAAAGAGGCACCGGCGGACACGACCAACTGGCTGCCGGTAGGAGAGGGAGATTTCCACCTCTTCCTTCGTATCTATAAACCGGATGCCGCCGCACTGACAGACTGGCAGCCGCCGGTCGTCCGCACAAACTAATCTGTAATAAGAAGGAACCTGCTATGAAAATGACCCGTCGGAATTTTATTTCAACTTCGGCTGCTACAATGCTGGCGTGCGGAGTATCCTTGTCTGCACATGCAGCCGGAAGCGAAGCCGAAAATAATAGCCTGAACTTTATCGCTGATTTCTTCAGCGACCCTTCAAAGCCGGGGACGACGCAGGATGCGACGAGCTGTACCGCAGAAAAAAACGCGGAGTGGTACAGCAAACTTGATTTTTCCGACCGGCGGGAGTTTTCCAAGGCAGAGCGCGGCCTGCTGGACGATCAGGAAGGCAGGGTCATTTACAACGATGACGGAACAACGGCGTGGGATCTGCAAAGCTATGGCGATCTGGATCGCGATGCGCCGGATACGGTCAACCCCAGCCTGTGGCGGAATACCCAACTCAACGCCAAAGCCGGTCTGTTTGAAGTATGTGACGGCATCTATCAGGTGCGCGGCTTTGATATGGCCAACGCGACCTTTATCCGCACCGACCACGGCTGGATCATTTTCGACGTGCTGATGTGCAAAGAGAACATGAAGGCTGCCAAGGAGCTGATGGAGAAGCGCTTCGGTCCGCTGGACATCAAGGCAGTGCTGTACAGCCACTCCCATGTGGACCACTTTGGCGGCGCAGAGGGTGCGATCGACCGGAACAATATAGCGGATCCCAACCTTTCTATCGAAAAGCAGCTTGCCTCGGGCAAAACGGTCATCCTTGCACCGGAAGGCTTTTTGAAGCACGCCATCAGCGAAAACGTCTATGCCGGCATTGCAATGGCCCGGCGTGCGCAGTATCAGTATGGTACAGTGCTGGAAAAAGGAGAGAAAGGAGCACTCTCCATCGGCATCGGCATGGGACAGTCTACCGGTACGGTGACCCTCATCGCTCCTACCTACGAGATCGGGGAAGATGTTCCAAAGCTGACCATCGACGGGCTGGAGATCGAATTCCAGCTGACCCCCGGCACCGAAGCGCCTGCCGAGATGAACGCCTATTTCCCGAAATACCGCGCCCTCTGGATGGCCGAAAATTGCACCGGCACCCTGCATAACCTCTACACCCTGCGCGGCGCAGAGGTGCGCGATGCCAACGACTGGGCAAAGTACATCATTGAGGCAGACCAGCGCTTCTGCAGCAAGACCGATGTGGTGTTCCAGAGCCACAACTGGCCGCACTGGGGCGAGGAGATCCACGAGTATCTGCTGAACACGGCTGCGATCTACAAGTTCATCCACGACCAGACCCTGCATTACATGAACCAGGGCTATACCTCCAACGAGATCGCCGCCATGATCTCGCTGCCGGATGCCCTCGAAAAAGTCTGGTATACCCGCCAGTATTACGGCACGCTGCCGCATAACGCCAAAGCCATCTACCAGAAGTATCTGGGCTGGTACGATGCGAACCCGGTCAATCTGGACCCGCTCCCGCCCAGCGAAACAGCAAAAAAGATGGTGGAGTATCTCGGCAGTACGGAAGCCGTTCTGCTCCGGGCAAAAAAGGACTACAACAAGGGCGAATATCAGTGGGTGGCACAGATCACGAAGGAACTGGTGTTTGCCGACCCCGCGAACCAGAAGGCGCGCAACCTGTGTGCCGATGCGCTGGAACAGCTGGGTTATCAGGCAGAATCCGGTGCGTGGCGCAATGCGTACCTGATGGGCGCAGCGGAACTGCGGAACGGCAATCTGTCCGGGCGTGCCCGCACAGCGAATGGTCTCGCCAACAGTATGCGCGCAATGACGGTCTCCATGCTGTTGGACTATATCGCCATCCTGACCGATGCCAACGCTGCGCAGAACGATGACCTGACCCTGAATCTGACCGTAACGGATGAGAACGAGCAGTTCTATGTCACCCGCAAGAACGGCGTGCTGCTGACCTATCCTGGCGAGAACCGTCCGGATGCACAGGCCACGGTCACCTGCAAGCGGCTGCAGCTCCTTGCCCTGATGCAGGGTCAGCAGTCCGGGCAGATACAGATCGACGGCGATGCCACCGCCCTGAAGCGTCTGCTGGCGTATGCCTCCAGATTTGAAAAGACCTTTAACGTCATCGAACCGTAAAACTGACCCCGCTTTTTAGCTTTGCTTCAAAAACCCGGGCTTTTGATAGCCGGGTATGTCAAGAGGGCTGGCACTGCCAGCCCTCTTTTTTGTGTTGTTTCTGCCTTACGGCACTCTTACCGTAGTCTGTCGTGCTTTTTTTGTGATAAGGTCGTCTAGGACGTTTTTCGATGGAAGCAAGGGATTCGTTCTGTTTTCCAAAGAATAAAAAAAATCCGAACCCTTCTCCTATCGGAAAAAAGTTCGGATTTTGTTGTTGTGGTGCACCTCCAGGGACTCGAACCCTGGGCCCACTGATTAAGAGAAACCAACGTGCAACAATCGTCAATTTTCAGAATTGCGCAAATTCGTTACTTTTATCGTTTCACCGTAAATTTGTGTTTTGCACCCGCTGCATTCTTTGCACCCACCATCCCCTCTTGCATCCGTTATCCAGCTATTCCGGTGTGCAAAAAGTGTGCAAAAATGTGCAGAGCCAAAATCAACCACTTAAAACAGGTATCGGATTTTTATGCAAAGCCGAAAAACGGCCGGGTTCGAGCCCAAAACGGCAACTAAAATTTCACCTGTTTAGACCAAGCATCAAATGTACATCAACAACTACGATTCATGGCAGGGATTTGGACAATCGAACAGACCCCACTTTATATATCACAACTGTGCAAGCAAATACGCTTATTCCGCCTTCCCTTCCAGCCTGTTTTTATACCCTTCGCCCCATGCCCGCATGGCATCCAGAACCGGTTTCAAACTATATCCCAATTCTGTCAGCGTATATTCCACCCGGGGCGGCACTTCAGCATAGACCTTCCGGGTCAGCAATCCGCTTTCCTCCATCTGCCGCAGCTGAGCGGTCAAAACCTTCTGGGTCACATGGCCGATGGACTTTTTCAGTTCTCCAAAACGCTTTGTGCCCAGCATCAGATCCCGGAGGATCAGCACCTTCCATTTATCGCTGATGAGGGTCAGGGTGGTCTCCACCGGGCAGGCCGGGAGTTCTTTGAGGATTTCCTTTTCCATAATTACCTCCAAGGGAATTTCAAGTGGTCATCGTGCCGGATGCACGGATACCACAAACCGCTTTATGGCATCATTATAGCTTTCAACAGCAAAAAAAGCAAGCAGCATCGCAATGGTATCTTTTTGGTAACTACACCACAATATTGTGCGTACTTCACAAGCCGCACAAAGCGCATTACAATAAAGCTGTCCGAAAAAAAACAATGTATGGAGGTACATCCCATGAATAAAGTCGTAGAATTTCTGAACGCAAACCCGGTGCAGTATCTGGCCACCGTAGGCCGTGACGGCAAGGCCAAGTGCCGTCCCTTCATGTTTGCCGGTGAGCTGGACGGCAAGCTGTGGTTCTGCACCAACAACCAGAAGGATGTTTACAAGGACCTGCAGGCAAACCCCAATATCGAGATCTCCGTTTCCAGCCCGGAGTACGCATGGATCCGTCTGCATGGCAAGGCTGTATTTGAAAACAATATGACCGCCAAGGAGATGTGCATCGCAAACCCTATCGTGAAGAGCCAGTACGGCGAGGCTCCCAACCCCATCTTTGAGGTGTTCTATCTGGAGGATGCCCACGGCATCATTGCAGACTTCTCCGGCAATCCTCCCTACGAGTTCTGATCTGAAAAAACAGCGCAGCAGTCTTCTGAACGGATAGACTGCTGCGTTTTTATAGAAAGGTTTTGAAAGGCAGGCGAACACCATGAACCAGAGTGAGCGGCGAATGAGCCTCATTCGGGTGCTTTTGAAAGAACACCCGGAGTATCAGGGACTGCGGATACCGGCAGACGCAGACACCCAGCGGCAGCTTCTGCGGGGCTTGCTGAATATCCGTGAACCACGGCGTATCGGCACAGACTTTCTGCAAATACAGGATGCGTACCTGCAAGAGGAAACCGCCGCAAAAGGCATCACCAATGCGGCTGACCTGACGCCCATGCAGCCGGGACTGTACCTCTGGCAGGGGGACATTACCACCCTGAAATGCGATGCCATCGTCAACGCCGCCAACAGCGGCATGACCGGCTGCTACTGCCCGAACCACGGCTGCATCGACAACGCCATCCACACCTATGCCGGGGTACAGCTGCGTCTTGCCTGTGCGGAGATCATGGACAGGCAGAGACACCCGGAACCCACCGGACAGGCAAAGATCACGGCCGCATTTAATCTGCCCTGCCGCTATGTGCTGCATACGGTTGGCCCGATCATCAACAGGCGAGTGACCAAAGAGGACAAAGAACTGCTGGCTTCCTGTTATCGCTCCTGTCTGGAGCTGGCGGCAGAGAACGGGCTGGAAAGCGTAGCGTTCTGCTGCATTTCCACGGGAGAGTTTCACTTTCCCAACCAGCTTGCAGCAGAGATTGCGGTGCAGACTGTGAAAGAGTTCCTGCAAACACCCACAAGCATCAAAAAGGTGATTTTCAATGTTTTCAAAGATATGGACAAAAAAATCTACGAACGATTGCTCCGGACCGATTGATACGCTGCGGCAGGTTCTGAGCCATGCCGATGCCGTGGTCATTGGTGCAGGTGCAGGGCTTTCTACCTCGGCAGGTTTCACCTATGACGGGGAGCGGTTCCGGGAATATTTCTCCGATTTTGCCAGCAAGTACGGATTTACGGATATGTACTCCGGTGGCTTTTACCCCTACCCCACCATGGAGGAATACTGGGCATACTGGAGCCGCTATATTTACATCAACCGCTATCAGGATGCACCCAAGCCGGTGTATCAAGGTCTGTTTTCTCTTGTGAAAGACAACGACTACTTTGTGCTGACAACCAACGTAGACCACTGTTTTCAGAAAGCAGGGTTCGACAAAAAACGGTTGTTCTATACACAGGGTGATTACGGTCTGTTCCAGTGCAGTGAACCATGCTGTCAGGAAACGTATGACAACGACAAGCTTATCCGGCAGATGGTGGAAGTGCAGGGGTATATCATTGCACCGGATGGTCAGCTGACCGTACCGGAGAATACCATCCTGAAAACTTATATCCCGTCCGAGCTTGTTCCCCACTGCCCGCACTGCGGCAGACCCATGAGCATGAACCTTCGTGCAGACGATACCTTTGTGGAGGACATGGGTTGGCACACTGCTGCCGACCGGTACAGCGAATTTCTGCGCCGCCACGAGGGGCAGCGCATCCTCTTTCTGGAATTGGGTGTTGGCTACAACACCCCGGTCATCATCAAGTATCCGTTCTGGCGGATGACCGCTAAAAATCCAAACGCATTCTACGTCTGCATCAATCAAGGGCAGTCCGTTTGCCCGCCGGAGATCGAGCGGCAGTCTGTCTGCATTCATGCAGATATTGGCGCTATTATAGCGCAGTTGTGACCCACAAGAGGGCTGGCATCGTCCAGCCCTCTCTCTTTTTGCCAAAGTTTTTGATACATTTTCTTGCATTCTGCCGAAAGCAACGTATTCTCGGATTTTTTTGTTGACAAAGCTCGTTTTTTGTGGTAATCTATTCCAACAATTTAATATAACATATTTACTTAGAGTTCCAGCTCGGCTCCCGAAGGAGCCGGAGCAAGTTTTTGACTTTCTTATCGCTACATAACGAACCCGAACCAAGGCCACCCCGGAAGGGATGGTCAGGTTCAGGTTGTTGTGTGGCGATTTTTTATTGCCAAATCCAGCACCGTACCTTGAAAACCGCATGACCGTCTGCATGGGATACACGGCGAAGACCCCCAAGTGGGAGAGCCGGAAAACGCCGCCGGAAGGGGGTAGGAAATCCATGCAGAGAGAACGGTGCACCCAATATCAACTGGTCAAAATGGCCAGTTGATTTTCCACGACACTTTCAATTTGAGAAAGTGTCAAAATTCAGAGAAAATCAATGTGGTCAACTTGGCCACATTGATTTTCCGTAACGCTAGTGAAAAGAGAGGGGGCATCT
>ERZ773192.3398-NODE-3398-length-11937-cov-56.730433_pt1 | contig 11937 bp, 5 predicted proteins | sample MGYA00581010_ERZ773192 | MGnify/ENA primary metagenome ERZ773192 (study PRJEB29015, sample SAMEA2737741) | human gut metagenome | biome: human gut; feature: human-associated habitat; material: faeces | place: China | collected 2012 ...
TGAACGGAGACTGTCAGCTTTCCATAAGGGTGGGAGGGGAAAAGCCGCCCCTCCCACCTCCTCTCTTTGTTGAACGGCAAGACCAAAACCACATACAAAAGCAAATATGTTACCCGCCCCTGCGGGGCAGGTAACGGGAAAAATACGCCCCATCTGCGGGGCGAGAAACAGGAATAGGAGCAAACACACATGATCTCTTTGAGTGAAATACTGCATACCATCGCCCAGGCGCTGATGATCCCCTGCCTCATTATACTGATAATTCTGATGGCCGGGGCGGTCTGGCAGATCGGCGACATCGTGGTTGAGTACATCGCGGAGCGCCGCAAGCATAAGTGTAACGTCCCCCAGCTGCTGCGCGACGTACACGCGGCGGGTGCGGACGGCCTTGCGGAGCTGATTGAAAACAGCGGCCTGCTGCGGCGGCAGAAGAAGGCCCTGCTGGAGCTGGCGGAGAGCCGGGGGCTGCCCAAGGACACCCTGACGGCGCTGGCGGAGCGCCTGCTGGCCACGGAGGAGGCGCGGAACGCCCGCACCACCTCCATCACGGACATGATCGCCAAGCTGGGCCCCATGTTCGGCCTGCTGGGCACGCTGATACCCCTGGGTCCCGGCATCGTGGCGCTGGGACAGGGCGACACGGTGACGCTGTCGGAGTCCATGAACGTGGCATTCGACACCACCATCGCCGGCGTCATCAGCGCGGCGGTGGCCAGCGTCATCTCCCACATCCGCAAGCGGTGGTACAACGACGACATGGTGTCGCTGGAAACGCTGATGGAGGCAGTTTTGGAGGAGGTCACGAGCGATGTTGAAGGGTAAGTTTTCCTCCCGCCGCCGGGTGACGGAGGAGGTGGACGCCATGTCCGGGCTGGCGAACCTGTCGGACGTGATGCTGGTGTTCGCCTGCGGGCTGATGGCGGCGGTGATCCTGAACTGGAACGTGGATCTGAGCAAGACCCGCGTGGAGATCCTCCAGCGGGAGCAGATGCAGGAGCTGGACAACGCGGAAGAGATGGAGCAGGACATCCAGTCCTCCAGCAGCTTCGAGCAGAAGGGCACGGTGTACGAAGACCCGGAGACAGGCAAATTGTATGTGGTGATGCCAAAGAGCGGTAACTAAATAGTTTTTACATAGATACGTTCAACAACGAGAGGAGACAGATCACATGAAGAAACGGACAAGCAGAGTGTCCCGGCGCATCGTGAGCCTGCTGATGAGCCTGGTGCTCACGCTGACGCTGGTGACACCCGCGGCCTTTGCCACGGAGGTGGTGGGCGGCAGCGGCACGACCATCGTCGAGGGCAACGCGAACCCGGCTGATCCCGCCCCCGGCGAGGACAGCGAGAACAATGAGGACAAGAACACCGAGGACGGCAAGGACGAACAGCCCACCAACCCCGGTGACGAGGATAAAGAACCCAGCGAAGATGACGAGATAATTGCAGACGAAGAAGATGCAGACGACGGCGACATCTATGATGTCCAGGAGGATACTCTGCTGGGCATATCTCTGTATGCTGCTGCAAATTCGTGGGACGGTGCGTCCATAGCGGCGGTTGAACCCAACGCTGAGGGAATCTATGAGATCAGCACCGGTGCGGAGTTGGCATGGCTGGCAGCACAGGTAAACAACAAGAATGTCTTTTCTGGAAAGACTGTAATGTTGACGGCAGACATCGATCTTGGTGAGCAGGAGTGGACGCCGATCGGCAAGAACTTCAGGAAGAATGGCAAGAGTTTTCAGGGTACATTTGATGGCAATGGCCACATTGTAACCGGCCTGCAGATCAGCAGTGGCAACGCCGAAAATGTGGGGTTGTTTGGGCCGATATCTAAAGCGATCGTCAAAAATCTCATCGTAGAAGGCAATGTTAATATGCCGAATGGATCCACAATTGGCGGTATCGTGGCAAACAACAGTGGCGGTACAGTTCAGAACTGTGGCTTTTACGGTGTAGTCGAGGGTTGGAGAAGTGTTGGCGGTGTGGTCGGCAGCGGCAATGCCGTTAACTGCTGGTATTACTATACCGGCATGGACGAGGGGTATAGCCGGAGCGTGTGCGGCGGTACGGCCACAGACTGCTACACGAACGTGAACGCAGAGCAGACTGGCGTCACAGTGGTAACAACGGAGCAGTTCAAAGGCGCTGCGGTAGTCGGCGAGACTGGCAAGACGGTGGTGGAGTTGCTGAACGACGCATTGCCGACTGACTGCATGAACTGGGCACAAGGTACGGACTATCCTGTGCTTGCTACCGGCGGCACGGAGCAGAAAGATAAAACTATAAGTTTGATTCCGCTTTTCCCCGACTGCGAGTTTGTCGCATCTGTTGAAGGAGAAGATGTCACTTATGATGCGGAGAACAATATCTACACCATCGGTGCAGATACGTCAGTGGTAAAACTGATGCGCTCTGATGGCAAGACTGAGCTTTGGGTGACCACAAAGGAAGACGGAACGGAAGCGAGTCCTGTAAGTCCCAGTGAAGATTTCACTATCTCCGGCACGAAGACTACGCTGTATTACGGTACGAAGGACGATTTTGATACCATTGCCGCGTGGAACAGCGCGCTTGGACGTAGCGGAAATACTGCGACGGTCGCCACGGCTGACCAGCTGAAGGCGCTGGCCCGCATGGTCAACAGCGGCAAGGATGAGATGACGGGCAAGACCATCTCACTCGATGCAGATATTGGCCTCAACAGCGAACTGTGGACGCCCATCGGTAAGACAGATCATTCGTTCAAGGGAACATTCAACGGCAGAAATGGTAGTACTTACTACACGATTTCCGGCCTGAATGGTGACCTGTTTGGCATGGTAAATGGCATCATCCAGTATGTGACCATCAGCGGCGGCAAAGGACGGCTGGTGACTACGCTGAAGTCCGGCACGGTGGAGAATTGTATGTCCACCGCAGATGTCACCGGCGCAGGCGGCGGTTTGGTGGGACAGAACAGCGGCACGGTGAATAGCTGCTACTACTACAATGCCAAGAGCAAAAACACCCCTGCCGTGGTCGGCAGCGGCACGGTGACGAAGTGCTTCTATTTGGCAGATACTTCCACCTTCGGCGCAGATATCGACACCGGCGCACGTACAGCGGAGGAGTTCCAGCTGGGCCGTGTGGCGTATGAACTGGGGGGATCTTCTTACGTTTGGGTGTATGATACGACTAAGGCAGAAAAGATGCCGCAGTTGGGAAACGCGTCCACGTCCTTGACAATGGCGGCAGCGAGTGAGCTGAAGCTGACTAAGCCGGATAATCAGCCCGAAGATGTAGTGGTCACACTTGGTAGCAGCGACAAAAAGGTGCTGACCGATGTCGCTGGAAACCAATACTACTATGCTGCAAGCGGCTATATTGGTGGCGTGTCTGATGTGCCGGTCACATTCACCGCTCCGAAGGGGTATCAAATCGTGTTTGCTCCTGCGGCAACACAAGTGGGAGGAAAAGACTATCTTCGTATAACCGGCAGTAATGTGGAGTATACCTATTCACTGGTCAAGGCCGACATTCGCTGGTATGAAAGCGCTGGGGCGGAAAAAAACTACGTTCTCAAGAGTGCTGACGAATTGATGGGTTTCTGCCTGCTGGCCAATGGAAGTATTGATGGCGTATCCAAGAATTTTAATGGATGGACTCTGTCGTTGGGTAATAACATTGATCTGGAAAATAGCGGATGGAAGCCCATTCCACGTTTTGCAGGTGCTTTTGATGGCAAGGGCTATGAGATCACGGGCTTAAATGTAAACTACACAGGTGGTGACTTCAATTCAAAGACTGCGGGAATGTTTGAAAAACTGGTTTCGCCTGGCCAAATATTGAACCTTGCCGTATCGGGATCAGTGCAGGCAGACGGCAAGATAAATTATGTGGGCGGAATTGTCGGTACGACTGAAAGTGGAAGCGAAATCCGTTTTTGCCGCAGTAATATTGCTGTTAAAGTCGATGCGGCAAACAGCACCACCAACGGCATGGCATACGGCGGTGTGACGGGTAAAGTTCAAGGTGCGATTTCCAACTGCTTAAATGAAGGAACGATAACCGTAGATAACATTAAGAATAAGTGTTACATTGGTGGCGTAGCCGGACAGGTCGGCAGTGCAGCGGATCTCTGCTGGAATACCGGCAGTGTAACCGCTTCCAGCACGGCAAATAAAAAAATATATACCGGCGGTATTGTCGGATACGGAGCTGCAACAAACTGCTATAACAACGGGAGTGTCACTGGTGCAACCGATAAGAATAGATATGTGACGGGCGGCATTTCGGGCAATGGCAACGTGACCAACAGCTACAACCTGGGTGACGTGACCGGTGCGGAAAGTGGTACCTACGGCATCAGCAGCCGAGCTGCCACCAACAGCTACTATCTCTGCAAGCTGAACGGTGCAGTTGAGCAGAAATATATCAAGGATAGCAGCAGTGAAGCGCAGAATATCACCGCTACCACCGAGGACAACAAGACCGTGTACAAGGTGGATGGCACCGAGCTGGTGGAGTTGCTGAACAAGAACAGAAGCACTTACACCGAGTGGATCAACAAGCAGGTCGCGCCCTATAACCCTGTGCATATCACGCGCTGGGACGGCAGCTTTGAACCCGGCGTGGAGGGCGTGATCACCCTTGTCTATGACCCCAACGGCGGCGAAGGAGCGGCTGTAACGGAGCAGCAGCGGGTCGAAGGCGATACCGGAAGCTTCACCATTAAGTCCGATACGGAATTGGGCTTCAAGCACGAGAACGGCACGTTCCTCGGCTGGAGCACAAAGCCCAAAGCGACAACGGCTGACAGCAACTATGCTGCCGGTAAAACGGTATCGGTGAAAAAAGGCGAAACCGTGACGCTCTATGCCGTGTGGTCGCCGATCTGGGCAGGCAGCGGCACGGAAGCTGATGCCTATCAGATCTCCAACGCCGCCGACCTGACTGCCCTGCAAACGCAGGTCAACAAAAACGGCTTCAGCTACACCGGCAAGTGGTTCAGGCTGACCAATAACATCGATCTGAACAACGAGCCGTGGACGCCCATCGGCGTCGATGCCTACCATTTCTTCGGCGGCAGTCTGGACGGCGGCGGCAAGACCATCAGCGGGCTGAAGGTGGAAACAAACGGGAACTGGGCAGGACTTTTCGGCAACGTGCGAGGTACTTACGGTGTGCCCATGACGATGCGGGATCTGACGCTGAAGGACGGCAGCGTGAAGTTCACAAGCAGCGGGACGTCATGCTGCGGTGGCCTTGTGGCGGCTGTAGAGGGCGAAACTGTGCTGGAGCTGCGTAATGTCGTTGCTGAAAACCTGACGGTCAGCGGCGGCATATTTGGCTCGGGCGGCCTTCTGGGCAGAGGACGCGTCGCAATGACAAACTGCCACAACAGGGACGGTTCCGTGACCGGCAGATATGCAGGCGGACTGGCCGGTAAGGGATACAGCAACCGTCAGGATCACGTTTTAGCGGGTTGTACCAACAGCGCTAAGGTAGTCGGCGAAAGAACCGCAGGCGGAATGACTGGGAATGAAACATATAGCAACGGCTCCTACACGAGCTGCGCCAACAGTGGAAGCATATCTGCGACACAGGGGTACGCCTCCGGCATTGCGGCGGGCGGAAGCTATGAGCGGTGCAGCAACAGCGGCGCTGTGACCGGCAAGCAGGCTGCGGGTATCTGCGTCAATGGCATCAAGGCAATGTACTGCAGCAATACAGGCGCGATTACCGGCACGGACTATGCGGCGGGTATCCTTACCAACGGCGGCTACGGCGGCACAGTAGAATTCTGCTGGAACACCGGAAAGGTCGAGGCGAGCACGCCCGTCAAGGCCTTTGGTATCCTCTACGGCTGGGGTTCGTATAATAGGGTCAGAAATTCCTTCAGCTATGTCCCGGGTGCCAATATCGGCCTTGCGCCCACCGAGCTGAAAGAGGAAAATGTGTCCGACAGCTACTATCTGGCGGACAAGAAGGACTCCGTTTCCAGCGCCGGTGAGTGGGCCAGCGCAGACGACTTCGCCAGCGGCAAGGTAGCCTGGGGCGTGGACGGCAGCACTGGTGCACACGCTAACTACTGGACGCAGGGCGCAAACAACTATCCTGTCCCCATCGGTGAGGGAACGTCCACCAGCTACTACCGTGCCAAGGCCGAGTGCGGCACAGGCGGTGCAGTGAGCATCAAGAGCAGCCGCAACTTCACTGGCGATGCGGACAATGCGGTCTATGGGCCTAAAGGTATGAGCGTGACCGTCACGGCCACGCCCAAGGACAGCAGCTATGCGCTCAAGAGCCTGACGCTGGATCTGATGAGCACGGGCAGCACCACGGCGCTGGAAAGTGGCGACAGCTTCACACTGGGCGAAGCCAACGCGCTGGTGGTGGCCGCCTTCGCCAGCACCGGCAGCGGCGGTAACGGCGGTGGTAATGGCGGCAGCGGCGGTAACGGCGACGGCAGCGGCACAGATACCGGCGACGGCGCAGGCGATGAGGACGATGAGGGCCTGCAAGACGGCCTGAATATGGATGTGGAGTACAACATCAAGGGCCTGGTGCTGGCCGCTTACGCCGAGTGGGGCGCTAACGGCGGCGGTAAGACCTTCGCCCAGTGGCTGAAGGCTTCCCCCAGCGTGCTGCGTGCGTTTATCACCAACAGCCTGGACAACATGGCCGCAGCGGCTAAGTCCAAGGATACCGACGAGGCCAAGAGCCTGGCAGCGCTGCTGCTGGCCAGCTTGAACGAACACAGTGGCCTGAACAGCAAGAACGGCGACATCATCGGCAAGGCGCTCCAGCGCTACATGGATACCGGCAGCGAGGCGACCTTCAGTACGTGGCTGACCACCGGCAGCGGTATGGCCAGCGGCACAGTGGAGGAGATCCTTGCACAGTACACCGACAGCCTGCTGAACTTGACGGAGCGCCTGTATACCAACTGGGAAAGCAGCGGCACGTCCCTGACCTTCCCCGTGTGGCTGGATGCCCAGCAGGTGACGATGGAGAGCCTGTCCGAGAACGCGGAAGAACCTGAGGCTGAGCCTGATGACACCCAGACCTCCGAAGCCCCGGAGGATGTGCCGGACGGTCAGGAGGCCGAGGGCGGCGCCAGCGGCGGCGGCAACTCCGTGTGGGAGGTCATCGGCACGGTGGTGCGCGAGAATCCCATCATCGTCTGGAGCATCGTGGCCGTGGTTACAGCCTTGGTCATCGTGGGCGCGGTGCGCCGCTACCACAAGGTCAAGCGCGATGAGCGTGACGATGTGGCCAGCAAGAAATAAGTGAAATAGACGGCTCTTAGAGGGCGGTCTGCCGATTCGCGTGGGCGGAATTTCCGTCCACGCGAATACGGCTATATAAACGGAAATGGGAGGGATGCCTCTGTGAGAAGAAAAGTGCGGAATTGGGCGGCGTTTCTGCTGGCGCTGGCGCTGGTATTGGGCATGATACCCGCAGCTTACGCGGCGGGATACAGCATCACCGTCAACGCCCCAACAGGGAATAACCTGCCCTATTGGGTGTTTGAGAAAGTGGGCGTAGACAGCGCAGATGTGCTGAACCTGACGGCCAACGAAGGGCATACCCTGCCCACAAATAAGGTCGCCCGTGTGTCGCTGGCTGTGGGCAAAGGCAAGGACGGAGAGGCCTCCTGCGGCATCTCTGTCAACGGAATGTACTATGTGCAGTCGGTCACATTGGAGCATCCCGACTTCTTCACCGGCACGGTGGAGATCCAAATCGGCAGGGATGCCCAATGGAGCGAGGAGACATGGGGTAATATCACGCCTGTGGAGGATTCCAACATCCTCGGCCGCGTGCAGTTCAAGGACGGCACCTTCACCGGTGACGTGACCATCAGCGTCACGCCCATGACGCAGCAGCAGGCGGACGCGGCGGCAAAGACCAACCAGCGTCAGGTGGTGCCCAAGGGGAAATACAGCGTGTCGGACATCACCGAGGCCATCGACGGCATATTGGCGTGGAAGCGGGCGCAGCAGGGCGTGGCGGAGGGTCAGCCGCTACTGAGCGGCGAGCTGCTGACCTATGCCGGCAGCACCGCCGCCGACTGGCTGCCCATCGGGCTGTCCCGCTACGGCGCGGAGGACGACTACGACAGCTATCTGGCTGCGCTGAGAACGTATGTGGAGCAGAAATACCGCGAGCCGGACAAGCTGGACAGAACAAAGGCGACGGAATGGCACCGCATCGCGCTGGCGGTGCTGGCGTGCGGCGGCGACCCCACCCACTTCGGCAGGGATGAAAACGGCGCGGATATCAACCTGATCGCCGACGGCGTGTATGACCGGGGCAAAACGGCGGATCTGGGACGGCAGGGGCTGAACGGCTGGCTCTGGGGATTGATTACGCTGGACAGCATGAAGTACACCATCCCCGCAGGCGCCAGCTATACCCGCACGGAGCTGGTAAAGACCATCCTGTCCTATCAGCTCAGCGACGACGGCTTTAACCTGCGGGTGGCGCAGGGCAGCACCGCCGATCCGGACATCACGGCCATGGCCATACAGTCCATGGGGCCGTACTACCGCACCTCCACCCTGAATGTGAAGGACCCTGTGGACAGAGCGCTGGAGCGCCTGTCGCAGCTCCAGCTGGACACGGCGGATTTCCGCAGCTGGGGCACGCGGAACTCCGAGTCCACCTCGCAGGTCATCATCTCCCTATGCAGCGTGGGCATCGACCCGCAGAACGACCCCCGCTTTGTGAAGAACGGACTGAACCTGCTGGACGCGCTGTTCTATTACCAACAGGAGGACGGCGGCTTTGCCCACTCCTACGAGCTGGATGAGGGTAATCCCTCCGCCGTACCCGGGGAGAGCGACAGCATGGCCACGGATCAGGCGCTACTGGCGCTGGTGTCCGTGTGGCGGCAGGCGCAGGGCATGAGCCCGCTGTACGACTTCCGCCCCGGCGGCGTATCCTCCAAGATACTGACGCCGGAGGAGAGCGAGGTGTCCTTCGCCGGCAGCTATGAGTTTACGCAGGAGCTGCAAAGCTGCGTGGACGCGCTGCCCGACGCGTTGTCCACGGAGGACGCGGAGGAGGTGGCCTTCCTGCTGGAGCGGTTGAAGATGAGCCGTGAATTTGACGGCTATGACAGGTACATGGAGAAGCTGACGGCGGCGCAGGAGAAGATTGACGCGCTGTGCGCGGAGATCGAGAGCCTGAACGCGGATATCGCCGCAGAGATATTGCCTATGACCGACGCCGGCTTGAAGGAAAAGCCCATCGTGGACGGTATCGTGAAGCGGTACCGCGCGCTGTCTGAACACGACAGGGAGCTGGTGGAGAGCTGGGATGCGGTGCTGGCGGTAAAGGCGCAGACGGACGCGGCGCAGCGGACGCTGCTGCTGTGCATCGGCGGCGCGGCAGTGGTGATGATCGGCGGCAGCATCCTCGTCCGCCGCAGGAGGGAGAGCAAATGAAACGACAACTGACGCGGCTGCTGACCGCGTTGCTGGCTGTGATCCTGCTGCTGCCGGTGACGGCGCAGGCCGTGCCTGCATGGGACGGCTGGACAGCGGAGCTGGAGGCGGCGTACCAAACGGTGTCCGGACTGGTGGCGGACTCCGTCAGCGAGAGCAGGGACTACCTATCCGCCGCACGGCAGGAAACCAACACCAAGGCGGTGTACGCGCTGTGGGTCTCCGGCGCCGACGTGCCGGAGGGCTTCTACAACGAGTATTTGCAGGCGCTGGCAGACTGGCTGGCGCTGGCGGAGCAGCGGGGCAGGTACGCCTATATCCCCGGCGCGCTCCGCACGGTGGCGGCCATGGGGCTGGACGTGACGGATCTCGCCGGTCACGACCTGCTGGAGCCGCTGCGGCGGCCGGAGATGGTGGAGGCGGACGAGGACAGGCTGGATATGCTGCTGGACCTGGACGCCGCAGGTGATGCGGGTAAGACGGACGAGTTCAGCGTGCTGCGGGAGCAGCTTCTGACCGAGGCGCTGGCCCGGCAGCAGGACAGTGGTGAATTTCGCTATACCTCCCAATGGCCTGCCGAGCTGAAGCAAAAGGGCGTGGCTGCTGAGCCGGATCGGTTCGACTACATCCTGCTGACGGCAAAGTCCGCGCAGGCGCTGGCGCCTTACCAGAGCCGTCCGGAGGTCAAAGCCGCCATAGAAAAGGCGGTAAGCTATCTCTCGATGCAGCAGCTGGACAGCGGCGGCTTCCTCAGATTTGGCGAGGAGGACGTGGAGGAGGATGCCGCCGTGCTGGAAATGCTGGCCGCGCTGGGCATCTCCCTCACGGACGAGCGCTTTACCAAGGACGGCCACACCGTGCTGGACGGCATGATGGGGTGGTATCAGGAAAGCTATTTTGACGGTGCCCCCGCGCCGGGACAGGGGTTCTACCGACATGATATTCTTTGGGGGTACCGCGGATCAGGGGATGCTTGGTACGCCTCCAGCTCATCGTTGATGTCCGATCCGGATGCCCCGGATGACCGCGGCAAGGCTGTGGAACGGCGAACCTACATAAACGAAGCGGGACTTATAGGGCTTTGTAGTGTCAGACCGGCAGTGGCTGTGGCGGGAACACCGTCCGCAAGCACGCCGGAAAAGGGAAACCGTCAAGACAATGCCATAGATTACAGTGAACTTTTACAGGCGCAGTCTGCGGATTATGCACAGAAGCTGGCAGAGGGGTATTACGGGGATGGAAACAGCACGATCGTTTCCGAGGGTGCTCTAAGCCATTTGGCCAAGGAGATCTTATCCATGTCCGAAGTCGGCGGCGGTAAGCTGCCGGAGGAGCAACGTGCACAGCTGGAAAGCCTTGTTGAGATGCTGTCGGGAGCCAGCGGCGAATATCTGATGGGACGCAAGGCGAACACCTACTCGCCGGTTCTGGTGCAGGCCATGAAAGCGCTGGATATGGATCCTGCAGACGTAAACGGCATGGACTTTTTGGCACCGTTGACAAATCTCTCTGCCATGGACACTGCGGAATACAGAGAGGCGCTGATGGATTTTGACTCGGTAGATGCGTCTATGTGGCGTAAGCGCGGCGTGGACGCGGATACGGTCGTGGACAAGTACGCCGCCGGTATACTGCAATATCAGACGGCAGACGGGCAATTTGACCCTTACGCAAGCTATAGCGGGATAGTTACCCCGATACTCCGGGATTATGTGCAGTACACTGCCGAGAATGTCACCGCCCTTGCTCCCCACGCGGACAAGGAGTACATTTCCAAGGCGATAGACCGTGCCATTGAATACCTGTCCTCCGTACAGCTTTCGGATGGCAGCTTTCCGGGTATGACCGGTACTTCAAACGGCGAGGCAACGCTCGCCGTGCTGGAAATGATGGAAGCGCTGGGAATATCTCTGGACGACCCTCGCTTCGTGAAAAACGGAAATACCGCGGCGGACGCCATGAAGACCTTTTATGTAGACGGAGTGGGCTTTCTTTCCAGCTTCGAGGTGGAAGCGCCGCTGGATGATTTGGGCAGCCTGCCGGTCTACGCCGATCCGGTCATGGATGCTTCTGCTGCCGTTTCCGCCCTGACCTACCTCCAAGCCGCCGAGGACGGCACATTCGGCCCCGACGGCAAGGGCAGCAGCGTGTTCGAGGTGGTGGGCGCCGCCCTGACGGAAACGCCGCTGGGCGCGATCTTGCTGGCGGTTATCGTAGTGGCCATACTGGCGTTTGCCATGGTGCGCCGCTACCGCCGCATCAAGAGGGAGCAGTGACATGGGTACGAAGCACAGATGCGCAGCGGCATTGCTGCTGGCGGTATTCCTGCTCTTCTGTACCGCCTGCGGCGCTGCTCCTGTGCAGCCGGAGGATACAGAAAACAAGGATCAGTACATGACCGACCCTGTGCCGGAGGGCAAACCTACGCCGGTAGAGCCGCAAGATACGACGGTGGATACCACTACGACCCACACCTGTACTTTCTCCATCTCTTGCG
>ERZ773192.3399-NODE-3399-length-11929-cov-4.234630_pt1 | contig 11929 bp, 10 predicted proteins | sample MGYA00581010_ERZ773192 | MGnify/ENA primary metagenome ERZ773192 (study PRJEB29015, sample SAMEA2737741) | human gut metagenome | biome: human gut; feature: human-associated habitat; material: faeces | place: China | collected 2012 ...
GAGCCCCCGCTCGGTGAGCGCCAGCGACTTGGCGGCGTATTCGCGCGGTGCGTCGCCGGGCGGGCACTCGTCGAAAGCCATCATGATGTCGGCGCCGATCGCCCGCTCGGTGTCGATCACGCTTTCGGGCGTGAAGAGGTGCTTCGAGCCGTCGATGTGCGAACGGAAATGGCACCCCTCCTCGCGCAGTTTGCGGCAGTCGGCCAGCGAAAAGACCTGGAAGCCGCCCGAATCGGTCAGCATCGGTCCCTCCCACGTCGAGAAGCGGTGCACGCCGCCCGCCTCTTCGAGAATCTTCGTCCCCGGACGCAGGTAGAGGTGGTAGGTGTTGGCCAGGATGATCTCGGCCCCGGCCTCGTCGCGCACGTCGCGGTGGAAGATTCCCTTGACGGCGGCGGCGGTTCCCACGGGCATGAAAATCGGCGTGCGGATCACGCCGTGGTCGGTCGCGAGCTCTCCCGCACGTGCTTCGGTACGGGTGTCGGTATGTCGGAGTGTAAATTGCATCATGTCTGTCAATACGCCGGCACCGGCGGTCGCAGCCGTGCGGCCGCGGGACGCGGACGCCGCCACGAATCGTCCGCACACCTCAGGAAGCGTGTACGATCCGGCCGTCCGGTACGCCGGCGTACCGGACGGTTCCGGCGGGTCGGACGGTGTCGTTGCGTCGTACAAAGGTACGAATTTTTGGCGGTTTTCGTATGCCGCCGCAAGAAATTGAAAAACGACGCGCGGGAATCGAAACCGATCGGCCGTTCCGAGTGCCTCCCGCCGCGTCGGAATCCGCCCCGCCGGACCGCACGGCTGATTTTTAATTCGCAAAGCATTGCATTCGCCCTCGCTTATTCGTATTCTTTGGCTGTGCCTTAGATACTCCCGCTCGGCAATGTTCAAATAAATTTGACATTGCACACACTTATTCGTATCTTTGGCTTCGCCTTAGATACTTCGCCTCGGAAAAAATGCAAGCGAGCTTGCTTTTTTCTCTCGGCTTATTCGTATCTTTGCGCCGCCAAACATAATTTACACCATGAACAAACTTTTCTATCTGTTCGCAGCCGCACTCCTCGTTGCGGCATACCCGACGGGCGCTTCCGCCCAACTTAAAATCGGAGGTAAGAAACTCAATGCCGGAAAACTCCTCAGCGCCGGCAAAGACGTTGCCAAAGCCATCACGCTCAGCGACGACGACATCGCCCGTCTGAGCCGCGAATCGGTCGAGTGGATGGATGCCCACAACCCCGTGGCAGACGATTCGACGAGTTACGGCGCACGCCTCAAACGGCTTACCGAAGGCATCACCGAGGTCGATGGCCTGCCGCTCAACTTCAAGGTCTACCTCGTGGTGGATGTCAACGCTTTCGCCTGCGGAGACGGTTCGATCCGGGTTTTCGCAGCCCTGATGGACCTGATGGACGACGACGAACTGATGGCGATTCTGGAAATGAACGCCGGCCGGCAGGGCTATCGTGTGGCGGAGGCGGCCAAGGCCGTCGTCTGCTGCATGCTGACCCAAATGACGCTCAGCGAACGGATGGATTTCGGCAATGCGCGCGGAATGAGAAACACGCTGGAAAAGCTGGTGCAGGCGCAGGCCAACCGGCTGGCCGCCTGCGAGGGCGAGGTCACGCGCGACATGCTGGAGGAAATCACCGAGGCGGACGCGAAGGCCGCGCTCGTCGGGGAGGAAGAACAGAAGCAGGCGGACAGCGAAAACGTCGCCCAGCTTGCGGAACGAGGGGAACAGGAATAAGCCATGGCAGCGATTTTATCCGCAGAACACCTTTCCAAATCCTATACGCTTAAAAAGCTGCTGACCGATGTGACGATCTATATCGGCGAGCACGACCGGATCGGCGTGGTCGGTATCAACGGCACAGGCAAATCGACGCTGCTCAAGCTGCTGGCGGGGCTGGATGAGCCGGACGGCGGCGTGGTCATGCGCAAAAACGGCCTGCGCGTCTCCTATCTGCCGCAGATGCCGGATTACAGCCAGCCGCGCACGGTGGTGCAGCAGGTGCTTTTCGATGCGCCCAAGGACGTCGGCGCGCCGGATGAATACGAGGCGAAGGCGCTGCTCAGCCAGTTCGGCATCGACGATTTCGACGCGGACGTGCGCACGCTCTCCGGCGGGCAGAAAAAGCGTGTCGCGCTGGCGGCGGCGCTGATTCGCCCGGTCGATCTGCTGATGCTGGATGAGCCGACCAACCACATCGACGCGGAGACCATCGCCCTGCTGGAAGGGCGGCTGGCGAAGTATCGCGGCGCGCTGATGATGGTCACGCACGACCGCTACTTCCTCGACCGCGTGTGCAACCGCATTGCGGAAATCAGCGACGGCGAATTGTATCTGCACGACGGAAACTTTTCGTATTATCTCGAACAGAAAGCCGCGCGGCTGGAGATGGAAAACGCGGCGGCGAGAAAGCGAAGCTCCATCCTGCGCCGCGAGCTGGAGTGGATTCGGCGGGGCGCACAGGCCAGAAGCACCAAGCAGAAGGCGCGCATCCTGCGGTTTGAGGAGATGAGCGCCGTCAGCGGCCCGCAGGAGGAGCAGCGGCTTTCCCTCGGCTCTACCAGCGCCCGGCTCGGGCGGCGGATCATCGAGTGCGAGGCGGTCTGCAAGGCGCTCGGCGGGCGGACGCTGATTTCCGATTTTACCTATACGATTCTGCGGGATGAGCGCATGGCGGTCGTCGGGCCGAACGGATGCGGCAAAACGACGCTGCTGCGCATGCTCGCCGGTCAGCTTGCGCCGGATTCGGGCACGATTGCCGTCGGTGAAACGGTGAAAATCGGCTTTTTTACGCAGGAATTTCCGAAGGTTGCGCCGAACGTGCGCCTGATCGACTTCATGCGCGACATCGCCGAATATGTGGAAACGCCGGACGGGCGCTTTTCCGCGTCGCAGATGCTCGAACAATTCCTCTTCCCGCCGGATGTGCAGTATACCCCGGTGGAGCGGCTCTCCGGCGGCGAAAAGCGGCGGCTGTATCTGGCCAGCCTGCTGATGGCCTCGCCGAACGTGCTGCTGCTGGATGAGCCGACCAACGATTTGGATATCGCCACGCTGGAAATCCTCGAGGATTATCTCTCTGCGTTCAAGGGCGCGGTCGTGGTGGTGTCGCATGACCGATACTTCCTTGACCGCGTGGCGGGGCGGCTGTTCGCCTTTGAGGCGGGCGGCAGGCTGACGCAGTATGTCTGCCCGTTCAGCGATTATCTGGATGCGCGGCTTGCGCGGGAGGCCGGGGAGCGGGCGGAGAAGCAGCCGGCGCAGGCCGCTGCACCCAAGCGCACCCGGGAGCGCGAACTGCGCATGAGCTACAAGGAGCAGCGCGATTACGAGACGATCGACGCGCGGATGGAGCAGCTTCAGGGCGAGCTGGAGGCGCTGGATCGGCAGATCGAGCGAAACGCCAGCGACTTTGTGAAGCTGACCGAGCTGACGCAAAAGCGCGAGGCGACCCGGCAGGCGCTGGACGAGGCCGAGGAGCGCTGGCTGTACCTGACCGATTTGGCCGAGCGCATCGAGGCGCAGAAAAAAAGCTGATGGCGCGGACATGTTTTTCCCCGGCGGCGCATAAGCTGTATGCGTCACCATGAAAGAAAAGGGGGAAAACAAACCATGAAACGCAGCAACAAAGCGATGCTCGCCGCAGGGATGCTGGCGGGCGTTTGCATGCTCACCGGCTGTGCCTCGGGCGGCTCTGTGCAGCCCACGCCCAGTCCGGACATCGACCAGCAGCAGAGCGCCGAGCCGAGCCCGGAGGCGAGCGAAGAACCCGCGGAGGACGCGCCGCTTTCCCTGACGGTTGACGGCAAGGCGGTCGAGCCTGCGGCCATGGAGGAAAACGGCAGGCTGACCACTACCGGCGCGAAGCGCACCGGCTGTATGTTTTGTATGTTCGGTGTTCATCTGGAAAAGGAGCCGAACCGCTTTCAGCGCATGGCGCTGACACATCCCAAGCAGTACGATTTCTGTATCCATAAATTGGGCTGCGGTAAGGTGCTGGACTTTCTCGGCGTACCGTATGCCCTGACAGGAGGTGAAACCCCATGAGCAAACGCTCGCCCCGGCTGCTGTTCACGCAGGAGGAGCGGACAGCGCCGGAACTGAAAAAGGCCGTCAAAAAAGCGGATAAAGCCTATCAAAAGCTGGAAAAGGCCGAGGCGAAGATACCGAAGAAAACCGTAAAGAAAAAGCAGCGCGTCGTTGACCCGAAAACCGGCACGGTCACAACGCGCCTTTCCTTTGAGGAGGTGGACAAGAAACGACCGCCCTCCAAGCTCACCCACGCCCTGCGGGACGCGCCCGGTGCGGCGGCGCTGTCCGCCGTACACCGTGAGATTCGGCAGCATGAGCAGGACAATGTGGGCGTGGAGAGCGCCCACGGCGTGGAGCAGGCGGCGGAGCGCGCCGTGCGCCTTGCACAGCACGCCCACCGCTCCCACAAGGAGAAGCCCTACCGCCGCGCAGACCGCGCCGAGGCCAAGGCAGACCGCGCCAACCTCCGTGCGCTGGACAAAACGGCACAGCACCATGACCCGCAGTTTTCCAGCAATCCCTACTCCCGCTGGCAGCAGAAGCAGGCCATCAAGCGGGAGTACGCCGCCGCCAAAGCCGGAAAAAGCGCCGGGAATACGGTCAAAGCCTCCGAAGCCACGGCAAAGGCGGCGCGGAAAGCCGCGGAGAACACAAAGAAAGCCGGCGAGTTCATCGCCCGTCACAAAAAGGGCTTTCTTATCGTGGGCGGCATCGCGGCAATGATCGTCCTCATCCTCTGCACCGTTTCCTCCTGCTCCATGCTGATTCAGGGCGGGGCAACCGGCGTTAACGTATCCACCTACCCCAGTGAGGACGCGGATATGCTGGCGGCAGAGGCGCAATATTGCGCCATGGAAGCGGAATTGCAGCAGTATCTCGACACCTACGAAAGCACCCACGACTACGACGAGTACCATTTTGATCTGGACGACATTGAGCATGACCCCTATGTGCTGATCTCCGCTGTCACCGCCCTTATGGGCAGGGAGTGGACGATCTCCGAGGTCGGCGGCATCTTGGAGATGCTGTTTGAAAAGCAGTATATCCTGACGGAAACCGTCACCACGGAAACGAGATACCGCACGGAAACCCGAACCGGCTACTATACCGATGCGGAGGGCAATCTGCACAGCTATGAATATACCGTGCAGGTGCCGTACACCTATTACATCTGCACAGTCCGGCTGGAAAACTTCAACCTCTCCCATGTGCCGGTCTATATCATGTCGCAGGATCAGCTCTCCCTTTACGCCATGTATATGGCTACTCTGGGCAACCGCCCGGACCTCTTCGGCGGCTCGGAGTACATCGGGAAATACTACACCGCCGACTATGAGAAGTACGAGATACCCCCGGAGGCGCTGGAGGACGCGCAGTTCGCCGCCATCATCAAGGAGGCGGAGAAGTATCTCGGCTACCCCTACGTCTGGGGCGGCAGCACGCCCGCCACCTCCTTCGACTGCTCCGGCTTTGTCAGCTATGTCTACAACAACTGCGACGTGGGCTGGAGCTTCGGCAGGCTGGGTGCGTCCGGGCTGCTGGGCATCTGTACGCGGGTGTCCGCCGCCAATGTCCGACCGGGCGATCTGGTGTTTTTCCAAGGCACCTATGACACCACTGGCGCGTCCCATGTTGGCATCTATGTGGGCAATGATATGATGCTCCACTGCGGCGACCCCATCCAGTACACAAGCCTCAATTCAAGCTACTGGCAATCCCACTTCCTTGCCTACGGGCGCGTACCTGCGCCCTGATCTCTCAGAAAGGAGCAAAAAAATGAACCCTAAGATTACAAAGCTCAAGGCTGAACGGGCGAAAAACGATGAAAAGATCGCCGCCCTCCGCTCCCGCAACCGGGAGCTTGACGAGAGCATCGTCGAGCTGGAGAATACCGACATCATCGGCCTTGCCCGCGCCACCGGCATGAGCATGGAGGAGCTGGCGCAGTTCCTCACACAGCTCAAAAGGGGCGGCGCGCCCTTTATCACACCCAATACCAAGGAGGATACGAACTATGTGCATGAAGAAGAATAACAACCGGCTGCTGCGCGGAGTTGCCGCCGTCCTTTGCCTTGCCCTGATGTTCCTCACCATGTCCGGCATGGCCATGGCGACGGATATGGAGGACGCCCCGGCAGGCGGCGCGCCGGAAAGCACGCCGGAGATCGTGGAGGCCGAGCTTCCCGTCACACCCGAAGAAACACCGGAGTCCCCTCCGGCTGAGCAAGGGCCGGACACACAGGAACCGGCTCCCGCGCCGCCTGAAACGACGGAAACGCCGCAGCCGGAGGCGGAATATGCGCTGGACGCAGATATTCCGACAGGCTGGCACAACGCGCCGGTGACGGTCACGATCCGTATCAGGGACAAAAACAACGCGGGCTGGCAGAAGGTAGAGGCGGCGCTGCGGGAAACCGCCGAAAGGACAGACCTGACGGAGCAGCTTGCCCACGACGGCCTCGCCCGCTACACGGTGCCGGACAACGGTACCGTGTTTATCTTTATCACTGACCCCTTCGGCGCGGAGCATAAAAAGGAGCTGACCGTATCCTGTATGGACTTTGAAGCGCCCCAGCTGCGGGCGGGCGTCAGCGGTACGCTGCTGCGCGTGGAGGCCGCCGACACCCTCTCTGGCATAGCCGGGGTCTATGTGAACGACGAGCTTTATACCACGCTGCAAAACGGCGAGTTCAGCATCTGCATTGACAAAAACACGCTGGATTCCCACTTCTACATCATGGGCGTGGACAATGCAGGCAACCGCACGGGCTATCTGGTGATCGCCAACCCCTTCTATGAAAAGGAAACGCCTGCGCCCAGCCCCACGCCGGAGCAGCACAGCGCCCATTGTCCCGCGGACTGCGATTGCAGAAAGCCGTCCTCCGGCAATACCGGCAGCAACGGCAATACCGGAAGTAACGGCAGCAATACCGGTGCAGGAAAGCCCTCCAACGCCTCCGGCAGCACGGGAAAGCCCGCTGCGGCACAGACGCCCGCAGCCACAGAGCCGGCGAAAGCACAGGAGCCCGCCGATACCGCCGCGCCTGTCGCCATTGAGAAAGGGACGGGCTTTTCCCAAAACGGCAGCGCCGTTACCCGCGACCTGCTTTACGACAAGCACACCAACAAGCAGTTCATCGCGGTAGAAACCCGCAACGGCCATACCCTCTATCTGGTGATCGACTACGATAAGCCGCTGGACGAGGACGGAGATCAGTATGAAACCTACTTTTTGAACCTTGTGGACGAAAGCGACCTGCTTGCACTCATCGACGAGGATTCCGCCCCCGTCTGCTCCTGCAAGGACAAGTGCGAGGCAGGTGCGGTCAACACCGCCTGCGCAGTCTGCAAGAACAACATGACGGAGTGCATGGGCAAGGAAAAGGTCACGGAAAAGACGCCGGAACCTGACCCGATGCCGGACACGACCGACAGCCCCGACAAGGACGGCGGCGAAAAGAAGTCCGGCAGCGGTCTTGTTGTGATTGTGCTGCTGCTCCTGATGGCGGGCGGCGGCGCGCTGTATTGGTTCAAGCTCCGTAAGAAAAAGCCCGACACAAAGGGACCTGTGGACTTGGACGATTACGACTACGGCGATGAGGATGAAGATGAGGAATACGAAAACGAGGACGATGCGGACGAGCCGGAGGAAACGGAGGACGCGGATGCATGACCCTTTTCACCAAAAACCCGCTGGAGCGGCTGATGATGCAGCGCCCCTATCCGGGAAAAGAGGAAACGCCGCGCACCCCTGCCCCGGAGGGGCATTTCTGCTGCGGCTGTTCCCGCTACGGCACCGTCTGCCTCCGTCCCTGCTACCGTGACACCGACCTGCGGGAGAAACTGCGGGCAAAAGCGCCGGAGCGTTAGGACCCCGACCCTTGCCGCCTTCTCCCGCCGATGCACAATGTACCCATGAGAGACCAGATGCAGCGAAAAAGGATGTGATACGGAAGCGGTGCCTTGAACGGCCCTGACTCATATACGATTAGAAAAACAGACACGAAAAGCAGTCCTTCGGGGCTGCTTTTTGCTATGCAGAAAAGGAGAAAAATGAATATGACACACCATAAATTAGTGATCGCGGAAAAGCCCTCCGTCGCCCAGTCCATCGCCGCCGTGCTGGGCGCGACCAAACGCAACGACGGCTATCTTTCGGGAAACGGCTACCTTGTAAGCTGGTGCTTCGGGCATCTGGCGGAGCTGGCGGGCGCGGACGTGTACGATGAAAAGTACGCAAAATGGCGCTATGACGATCTGCCCATCCTGCCCGCAAGCTGGCGCTTCACGCTGAAAGCGGACAAAGCCAAACAGTTCGAGCTGCTGCGGGACCTCATGCGCCGGGAGGACGTGACCGAGGTCATCAACGCCTGCGACGCAGGGCGCGAGGGGGAGCTTATCTTCCGCACCGTCTACTACATGGCGGGCTGCACGAAAACCATGAAGCGGCTGTGGATCTCCTCCATGGAGGACGAGGCCATCCGAAAGGGCTTTGCGGACCTTCGTCCGGGACGGGAATATGACGGGCTGCACCAGTCCGCCCTCTGCCGCGCCCGCGCGGACTGGCTGGTGGGCATCAACGCCACGCGCCTGTTTTCCGTCCTCTACCACCGCACCTTGAACGTTGGGCGCGTCATGACGCCCACGCTGGCGCTCATCGTCCAGCGGGAGGCGGAGATCGGGGCGTTCCGCCCGGAAGCCTTTTACACGGTAAATCTTCGCTGCGGCGATTTTGCCGCCGTGTCCGAAAAGTTCAAAGAGAAAGCGGAGGCGGACGCCCTTGCCGCCGCCTGCGCCGGTCAGCCGGTCACGGTCAAGGCGGTGCAGCGCACGGAGAAAACGGAGAAAGCGCCGCTGCTCTACGACCTGACCGCCCTCCAGAGAGAAGCCAACCGCAGCCTCGGCTATACCGCCCAGCAGACGCTTGACTATCTGCAAGCCCTCTATGAAAAGAAGCTCTGCACCTATCCCCGCACGGACAGCCGCTTCCTCACCGACGATCTGGAAGCCTCCGTGCCGGAGCTTGTGGCCGTTGCCGCCGCCATCTGCGAAACGGATGCGCCGGAGCGTGTGAACGCAAGGCAGGTCTGCGACAGCCGCAAGGTCAGCGACCACCACGCCATCCTCCCCACGGCCAGCGCGGGCAAGGCGGATACCTCCGTCCTGCCGCTGGGCGAGCGCGAGCTTTTGCGCCTTGTGGCAGGTCAGCTTCTCCGCGCGGTCAGCGACGCCCACCGCTATGCGGAAACCGCCGTCACGCTGGAGTACGGCGGCGCTGTATTCACCGTCAAGGGCAGAACCACCCTCGTTCCCGGCTGGAAGCGGTATCTCGCGCAGGAAAAGCAGGACGCCGCGCTGCCGGAGCTGTCGGAGGGGCAGGTATTGGATTGCACCGAAGCCGCCGTAAAGGAGGGCAAGACCACGCCGCCCAGGCACTTCACCGAGGACACGCTGCTCTCCGCCATGGAGACTGCCGGAAAGGAAGATATGCCGGAAGAAGCGGAACGAAAGGGGCTGGGAACGCCCGCCACCCGCGCCGCCATCATCGAAAAGCTGGTAGCCACGGGCTTTGTGGAGCGCAAAAGGGCGAAGAAGGCCGTCAGCCTTGTGCCTGCCCATACCGGCGTATCCCTCATCACCGTGCTGCCGGAGCAGTTACAGTCTCCGCTTCTCACCGCCGAATGGGAATACCGCTTGCAGCAGGTGGAGCGCGGCGAGCTTTCCCCGGACGAGTTCATGACCGGCATTGCGGATATGCTCACGGAGCTGGTAAAAACCTACAAGGTCATCTCCGGCGCGGAGGTGCTGTTCCCCTCCGGCCGGGAGGTCATCGGCAAATGCCCCCGCTGCGGCAGCGACGTGACCGAGAGCAAAAAGGGCTTCTTCTGCGAGAAAAACGACTGCCGCTTCGGGCTGTGGCGGGACAACAAGTTCTTTGCCGCCAAGCGCGCCGCTCTGACAAAAAAGGTCGCCGCCGCGCTGCTGGCAGACGGGCGTGTGAAGCTCACCGGCCTCTACTCCGAAAAGACCGGCGGCACCTACGACGCCACCGCCGTGCTGGAGGATACCGGCGAGAGCGTCCGCTTCCGTTTGGAATTTGACAAGGGGGCGAGGACATGAAGCTCTCCAAGCTGGAGCAGGAAAGTATCATCCTCTACAACGAGGAAGAACCTACCGCCAGCATCTACACCCACGACCCGAAGCTGATACGCAAGCTCAAACGCCTTGCGGAGAAATACCCGGACAAGGTGTACCCGGATAAAGCCGTCCATGCCGGAGCGGTCAGCTACATCGTGCCGAAAAGCTGCGTCAGCGTCCGGGAGCCGTTCAGCGACGAGCGGCGCAGGGCCGCCAGCGAACGCGCCAAAAACGCCGGATATACGCCGCCCGCAAGGAGTATATACTCCGAAAACGAATGAGAACCGAGCGCCCGCACAGGAAAGCATACCCTTGCGCGGGCGCTGCCATTTTAGGGGTAAACAGCCCATGAAATGAAAGGAAGTGCCTATGACACGAAAATCTCCGTATCCGACAAGAGCGGATTATCCGGCATTGATTGAAAATGCCAAGCCTGCGCTGTGCGAGATGTTGGAAGCGGCCTCGTATGAACGGAGGATCGCCGTTCTCAACGAATGTTCTCTCGATGTGGTCAATACCGTCTGCACGATCATGGTGCTGGGGCGGCACAGCCTCTATCTTCGCCGCAAAAAGCCCTTCAACGCGCCGGACGCGGTATTTGTCCGGTGGGCGGCGGACCTGTGGACGCTGCGTGAGCAGGACAAGGCAGGCGACATCCGCTATCTCTGCGGAAAAACGGATTTACGGGAATATCTTTCGCGGGGGCTTCAGCTCCTGCGTATCGACCTGACGGAAGGAGGAACCTATGCCAGAGAAACCCGGTAAAAACAGAGAACAGCTCAAGGAGATCACCGACCGCATCGAGGCGGGCATCCGCGACATCTTTGAATCCGGCGATATGGAAAAGTACCGCAATTACCTGCGCACCATGAGCCGGTTCCACAACTATTCCCTCAACAATCAGGCGCTCATCCACTTGCAGCGCCCGGACGCCACACTTGTGGCGGGCTACAACCGCTGGCGGGACAAGTTCTCCCGCCATGTGCTGCGGGGCGAGAAGGGCATCACCATCATCGCGCCCACGCCGTATAAGAAGAAAATCGAGCAGGAAAAGCTCGACCCGGACACAAAACTGCCCATTCTGGATGCGGACGGCAAAATTGTCACCGAGGAAAAGGAAATCGAAATCCCCATGTTCCGCCCGGTCAAGGTGTTCGACTACGCCCAGACGGACGGAAAGCCCCTGCCGGAGCGTGTGGCCAGTCCCGTCGCCAACCTGACCGGCAGCGTGGAGAATTATGAGGCGTTCATGGAGGCGCTGCGCCGGTCCTCGCCCGTGCCGGTGGAGGTAAAGCCGCTGTCTGCGGATATGGACGGCTATTTCAGCCCCAAATCCCAGAGCATCACGCTGCGGGAGGGCATGAGCGAGGTGCAGACGGTATCCGCCGCCGTCCATGAGATCGCCCACGCCAAGCTCCACAACTACGGCTTGCAGCAGGCGGCGGAGCGCAGGCATAAGAGCCGCAATACCGAGGAGGTGGAGGCCGAAAGCATCTCCTTCATGGTCTGCGCCTATTTCGGCATTGAAACCGGCGCGAACAGCTTCGGCTATGTGGCAACATGGTCAAAAAACGCCGAGCTGCCGGAGTTCCGTGCCAGTCTGGACACCATCGGAAAGACCGCAAACGGCATCATCACCGACGTGGAGAAGCACCTCGCGGAGGTTTGCAAGGAGCGCGGCATCGAGCTTCCCAAGGACACGGAATACGAGCTTGTCACCATCCCGCCCTCCCGCGCCGACGC
>ERZ773192.3400-NODE-3400-length-11919-cov-6.945128_pt1 | contig 11919 bp, 10 predicted proteins | sample MGYA00581010_ERZ773192 | MGnify/ENA primary metagenome ERZ773192 (study PRJEB29015, sample SAMEA2737741) | human gut metagenome | biome: human gut; feature: human-associated habitat; material: faeces | place: China | collected 2012 ...
GCTGACTCAGAAGCTCCAGAACGTCCTGCTGCTGCGGCAGGACGAGGATGGCGCTGCCGCCCGCAGCGGCCGCCTGCGGCCGGAGCTGACGTGGCGGGCCGCGGCGCTGGACGATGAGCAGGTGTTCCTGCGCCGCCAGCCGGACCAGCCGGACGAGCTGTCAGTGGACATCCTGCTGGACGCCTCCGCGTCCCAGAATCTCCAGCAGGAAAAGCTGGCCACCCAGGCATACCTCATCGCGGAGAGCCTGACGCGATGCCATATCCCCGTGCGGGTCAGCTTTTTCTGCTCCGTCAGCGGCTGCACCGTGCTGCGCATCCTGCGGGACTTCGGGCATCCCGAGGAAAACGACGCCTGCTTCGACTACACCGCCGCCGGATGGAACCGCGACGGACTGGCTCTGCGGGCCATGGGATGGCTCATGCGGCGCAGCACCGTGGAAAACCGGCTGCTTCTGCTGCTGTCCGATGCCAGCCCCAACGATGACCAGCGCATCCCCATGGGCGCCCTGCCGCTGGGCGGGTACAGTTACAGCGGCAAGCGGGGTGTGGAGGACACCGCCGGCGAGGCGGCGGTGCTGCGGCGGCAGGGTATCCGCCCTGTCTGCATCTTCACCGGCTCCGATCAGGAGCTGGACAGTGCCCGCCGGATCTACGGCGCGGCGGTGGAGCGCATTCCCACCGCCGGATGGCTGGCCGACGCTGTCAGCCGCCTGCTGTGCGCCCAGCTGACACGCACGTAAAAACAGGACCTCCGGCAGTGCCGGAGGTCCTGTTTTTCGCTCTTTTCAGTTTTCCCAGCGCACCTGCATCTCCGTCACCAGCGGATAGCTCACCGGTGCGTCGCCGTCCAGATCGGCGCGGTGCATGTCCACGGCGGTGATCTGCCCGTTGTCGTAGGTGGTGTAGTAGTACACGCCGCGGTCGGCGTTGCAGCAGCCGGTGTACAGCGTCAGCTCGCAGGCCCCATCGTTCAGGCGGCAGCAGCCCCGCTGCTGCTCCACCGAGCCCAGGATGTGGAACAGCTGGCTCAGGCTCTCCGCCTCGCCGTCGCCGGACACGGAATTGGCCCGCACGAAGGCAGCCCGCACAAAACGGGACTGAGAGGACAGATCTCCGGGCAGGCCCATGGCCCCCATGCCGCGGCTGTATGTCTCCAGCGGCAGGTCCGGCGCGAAGCGGTTCACCGGCGGCTCCGGCGACAGCTGTGCGTAGTTGTTCAGGGCAAACAGCTGCATGGGAAACGGCGGGTTGTTGGTCAGCACCCCCGCCGGATCGTCATAGACACGGACGCCGTCGGCCACCGACTCCACCACGAGACAGCCGGTCCGGTCCGCTACCATCCAGTGGAGCTGGGCGGCAGGCAGTCCGGTGCAGAAGGGCGTGTCGGTGATGTTCACCTGCTCCAGCAGCTGCCGTGCCTCCGTCAGCGTGGCGCAGCGCCCCAGCAGCCACGGGATCAGCTCGAACTGGGCCACATTCTCCCGCTCCGCCACAGGCGGATGGTATACCGCGTTGCCCACGAAGTTCAGTCCCGCGATGCACAGGCCCTTCTCGTTCACCGCATCGTAGTACAGCGGGAAGCCATCCTGCATGTGGGCCATGCCGATCATGGCGTAGTGGGTCTCCATGACCGCGCCGCGGCGCAGCGCCAGTGGCCAGTTCCGGGGGGTGATGACCACACTCTCCCCGTAGGATCTCTCATAGTCCAGGTTCCGCCCGAAGTAAAAATTCCTTGTCTGATATGTTGCCGCCGTACACATGGCGCCGCCTCCTTTGTTTTTTTACAGTATGCCCCGCGGCGAGGGAAAAACTCGCCGTTGGGCTTTTTCCTCACATTCGTTTGTCCTTGTCCAGCACAGCCTGCACCGCCCCGTGGACCGCGGACTCAAAGCCGCCCTGCTGGAGCGCCAGTAACCCCTCCACCGTGGTGCCGCCCGGAGACGTGACCCGGTCGATCAGCACCCAGGGCTGCTGGCCGGACAGACGTACCATGCGGCCGCTGCCCTCCGCCATGGCCGCGGCGATCTCCACCGCCATGCCCTTGGGCATACCGGCCTGCACCGCCGCCTCCGCCAGCGCGTTGATGTAGAGATATGTATAGGCCGGTGCGGCGCCGCCGATGGCGCCCACGATGCCCATAAACTTCTCCGGCACCTCCACCGCCGTGCCGAAGGTACTCAGCAGCCGCGCCGCTAGAGCCTTCTGCTCCTCTGTCACCTGTTCGCCGGCGCCCCAGCCGGTGACGGATGCGCCTACCACGGCGTTGATGTTGGGCATGGCGCGGACAATGCACCCGTGGCCCAGTCGGGCCGACAGCCATGCCAGCTCCTTTCCCGCCGCCACGGACAGGAATAGCTTCCCCGCCGCCAGCGGCGCGATCTCCTCCAGCACCCCCTCCAATATCTGGGGCTTCACCGCCAGCACCACCACGTCGCTGCGCTCCAGCACCTCCCGATTGGACGCGCACAGCCGCAGGCCGCAGCTCTCCGCCAGCGCCTTCGCCTTTTCGAGATGGGGGTTGTGGCCGCAGAGGGCCACACCCTCCAGCTGTGCCGCCGCGATGCCCCGCACCATGGCGGACGCCATGCTGCCAAGGCCGATAAATCCGATGACCATATGCGTTCCCTCCTTACTGCGGCATGACCTGCACGATGCCCCGTGCGCAGTCCACGGACACCTGCACGCCATCGCTGAGACGGCGGGTGGCATGTACCGCGCCGATGATCACCGGCTTGTGCAGCAGCAGGCCCACCGTGGCCGTGTGGCCCTCGGGGCTGATCTCCTCGCTGATGACGGCCGCCGCCTCCTTCATATAGGGCAGCAGGTCGTTGTTGGTATAGGGCACCACCAGCACGTCACCGGCGCGGAACTTGTGGGGCACCTCCTCCGGTGTGCGGCAGACGCACAGGGGGCCGGACACCGTACCGTCGCCGATACCGGTGCCGTTGACCAGCGCACCGCCCACCTGCTCAATACGGATCATATTGGTGGTGCCGGACACGCCCACCGGCACGCCGGCGGTGATGACCACCAGATCACCGTGCTTCACAAGGCCGGCCCGCTGCGCCGTCTCCACGGCGGAGTGTACCAGCTCATCGCTGTTCTCGGCCCGCTTCATCATGATAGGCACCAGGCCCCAGTACAACGCCATCTGACGCTGGATCTGGGGGTCCAGCAGCAGGGCCACCACCGTGGCCTCCGGACGGAACCGGCTGACCATCTGGGCCGTGATGCCCCCCTGGCTGACGGTGAGGATGGCATCGGCGCCGATGTCCTCCGCCGTGGTACAGGCGGCATGGGCCGTGGCCGCCGTCACAGACAGGTGGGTATGGGCGGGCAGCACCGCCACGCGGGAACAGTCGATGCTGCTCTCGGTCTTGCGGGCGATGGCGTCCATGGTCTTGACGGCCTCCACCGGATACCTGCCCGCCGCCGTCTCGCCGGACGAGCTGCCGTTCGACACCGTTCTGACCGTCTCGGCCCGCACGGGCGCAGGGCTGGACGCCCTGCCAGCCCTGCTCGAGGGCTGGTTCCTCGGCGAAAACGCCTGTGACGGCTCCCTCCTGACCAACCCGCGCCAGTTCGGCGCGCTCGACCGCGCCTCCCGCGCCATCGAACGGGCGAAAACGGGCCTCGGCCTCGGCGTCACGCCGGACGCCGTGCTCACGGACGTGGAGGAGGCCATGGCCGCCCTCGGCGAGGTCACGGGGCGGACGGTCCGCGAGGATATCACAAATCGCATCTTTGAGCGTTTCTGCGTCGGAAAGTGAGCGAATATGAAAGAAAAGATCGAGGAAATTTCCCTCTCCATGGAGCGCGGGCACCGGCGCGTCCTGCGGGTGCTCGGTGTGCTGCTCGCCATCGGCCTGTTTGTCCTGCTGTGGAAATGGCGCGGCCTTACCGCGATGCAGCCGCTCGTCGACGGCGGCATGTGCCGATGGACGCGCGCAGTTCTGGAGAGCATTGTCATCACGCTCGCGGCGCAGTGGGTGCTCTGCCTGCTGCCGTGGCCGCTGCTGGCCCTGTTCGGCCGGACGGCTCCGTTCTGCTCCGTGTTTTCCCTGCGCCCGTGCGTCGGCTCGAATGCGGAGCTGAGCCGCGCCGCCGTGCTTGCCGTGCGGCTGCTCCCGCCCGTGCTCGTAGGCGCGGCGCTGTGGTTCGCGCTGGCGCGCGTGCCGCTCGTGTGGTTCTGGCCCGTGGCGATGGCAAGCGCCGGCTGCACCGTCGCGGCGCTTGGCATGGTGTATGACGCCGTGCGCGTGCTGCAGGTCCCCGGCCGGGCAACGTTCTGCGACCTAGGCATTGTTATTCAGGTTTACCGGGAGGTATCGTAATATGCTGCAAACCCTGTTGGATTCCTGCGCAGCGCTCGGTGTGCCGCTGACGGCGGCGCAGGCGGAGCAGCTGTGCGACTTCGGCGCGCGCCTGCTCGAGCAGAACCGCGTTATGAATCTGACGGCCATCACGGAGCCGCAGGCCGTGGCGAAGCTGCACTTTGCCGACTGCCTCGCGCTGCTGCGCATCGTGCCGTTTTCAGGCAAGCGCGTCATCGACGTCGGCTGCGGGGCGGGCTTCCCCGGCGTGCCGCTGAAGCTCGGCGAGCCGAGCCTCGACCTGACGCTGCTCGACAGTCTCGGCAAGCGCGTGACGTGGCTGGAGGCAACGCTGCGGGACATGGGCGTCCCGGCGCAGTGCGTCTGTGCCCGCGCGGAGGACTATGCCGCCAAGGCGCGCGAGCAATATGACATCGCGACGTCCCGCGCGGTGGCACGGCTGAACATTCTGGCGGAGCTGTGCCTGCCGTTCGTGAAGCCGGGCGGGTATTTCCTCGCCATGAAGGCCGCCGCCGCGGCCGAGGAGCTGGAGGAGGCCAAGCGCGGCATCGCAAGGCTGGGCGGCCGCGTGGAGAAAACGGAGACCTACGACATCGACGGCGCGCCGCGCTGCGTCATCGTCATCCGCAAGGAGCGCCCGACGCCCCCGGCCTATCCCCGCCGCTATGCGAAGATCAAGCAGTCACCGCTGTGATTTGAAAGAAAGATGAGCGTAAATGAGCTATTTTGCAGGAAATTATGACATTGCCGTCATCGGCGCGGGCCATGCCGGGATCGAAGCCGGTCTCGCGGCCGCGCGGCTGGGGCTGCGGGTCGTCGTATTCACGATCAATCTGGACGCCGTGGGCAACATGCCCTGCAACCCGGCCATCGGCGGCACGGGCAAGGGCCATCTCGTCCGCGAGCTCGACGCCCTCGGCGGCGAAATGGGCCGCGCGGCGGACGCCTGCTGCATCCAGTACCGCATGCTCAACCGCGGCAAGGGCCCGGCCGTGCACTCCCTGCGGGCGCAGGCTGACCGCCGCCGCTATCAGGAGCATATGAAGCGCCTGCTCGAGCGCGAGCCGAACCTCTATCTCAAGCAGGCTGCCGTCACGGAGATCCGGACGGAGGGCGGGCACGTCAGCGGCGTCGTGACGCAGCTCGGCGCGGAATACCGCGTGCGCGCCGTCGTCGTCGCTGCCGGGACGTACCTCGACAGCACCGTCATCACCGGGCAATGCGTCCTGCACTCCGGGCCGGACGGCCTGCGCCCTGCGCCGGAGCTGAGCCAGTGCCTGCGGGGACTTGGCCTGCGGATGCGCCGCTTCAAGACGGGAACGCCCCCGCGCATCAACGCGCGCAGCGTCGATTTCTCGAAAATGGAGGTCCAGCGCGGGGACGACGACCCGGAGCCGTTCTCGTTTTCCACCCGTGAGCCGCCGAAAAATCAGGCCGTGTGCTGGCTGACATGGACGAACGAGCGCACGCACGCCGTTATCCGCGAGAATCTGCACCGCAGCCCGCTGTTCGACGGCTCCATCACCGGCGTCGGCCCGCGCTACTGCCCGAGCATCGAAACGAAGATCGTCCGCTTTGCCGACAAGCCGCGCCACCAGCTCTTCCTCGAGCCGTGCGGCCTCGGGACGGACGAGCTGTACCTGCAGGGCCTGTCCACGAGCCTGCCGGAGGAGGTGCAGCTTGCCATGCTGCACACCATCGCAGGGCTGGAGCACGCCGAAATGCTGCGCCCGGCCTATGCCATCGAATATGACTGCATCGACCCAACGGAGCTTTCCGCGACGCTCGAGTGCAAAAAGCTGCCCGGCCTCTACGGCGCGGGCCAGTTCAACGGCACGTCCGGCTATGAGGAGGCGGCCGTGCAGGGCTTTGTGGCGGGCGTGAACGCCGCGCTGAAGCTGCTCGGGCGCGAGCTGCTGGTGCTCAAACGCTCGGACGGCTACATCGGCACTCTCATCGACGACCTCGTCACGAAGGGCACGGAGGAGCCGTACCGCATCATGACCTCGCGCAGCGAATACCGGCTGCTTCACCGGCAGGACAACGCCGACGAGCGGCTCACGCCCATCGGCTATCGCATCGGCCTCATCCCCGCCGAACAGGCACAGGCCGTCGCGGAGAAATACGAGGCCGTCCGGCGCGAGCAGCGCAGGCTGGAGCACACCGGCGTGCCTGCCAGTCCGGCGCTGAACGGGTTTCTGCAGGCACGCGGCTCGGCGGAGGTCGTCAGCTCCGCGCGGCTGGCGGACCTGCTGCGCCGCCCGGAGCTGCACTATGCAGAGCTTGCCCCCTTCGACCCGGAGCGGCCGGAGCTTCCGGCGGCCGTGACGCGTCAGGTCGAGATCCGGGTGAAATATGCGGGGTATCTCCAGCGGCAGGAGCAGCAGATCGAGGCGTTCCGCCGCGAGGAATCGCGCCTGCTGCCGGAGGATGCGGACTATGCCTCCATCGCCGGGCTGCGCCTCGAGGCGCGGCAGAAGCTGGCCGACATCCGCCCGCGCTCCATCGGGCAGGCCGGGCGCATCTCCGGCGTTTCGCCTGCGGACATTGCCGTGCTGCTGATCTGGCTCAGCCAGCGCAATGAAAATTCGACCGATCACGCGGAATAACGGGACGTCTCACGGTAATTCCGTGAATAAGAATATTTTTTCACCTTTTTCCTCTTAGAGTATCATATTTTCTGCCGTTTCCGCATGTTTGTCGAAGAACGTCGACGAAAAAGCAGACATTTTCAGGGAAAGTCATTGCAAAAGCGGGCCGAATATGTTAAATTAGAAGCACCGCTTGTACATCCATGCGGAAATGAGAGAATCTACGAGGAGGAGAGTTGTTACATGGAAAAAATGTATCGGGTCCTGCTGGCAAACGGCAGCGAAGAGTTTTGTGGGAAGCTCGGCGTTGCCCTGAAGCAGACGAATCGGTATTCCGTGGTCGGCTCGGCTTGTGACGGCGTTCGCGCCATCAGCCTGCTGAAAGAGCTGAAACCGGATCTGCTGGTCGTCGACCTCATGCTGCCGCAGGCGGACGGCCTGTCCGTGCTGAAGGCAGCGGCCGGGCTGGATCCAAAGCCAAAGCTTCTGGTTTTGGTGGAGTTCGTAACGGAATATGTGTCTTCAATGTTTATGACGCTCGGCGTGCAATATATCATGCTGAAACCATGCAGCTGCCGTGCCGTCGTGGAGCGTCTCGACGAGATCTGCGAGAGCGCCGTTTCGCGCAAACCCGCCATCGCAGCAAAGCGCAACGCCAACATCGAGTCCATGGTCACCTCGATCATTCACGAGATCGGCGTCCCTGCGCACATCAAGGGCTATCAGTATCTCAGGGAGGCGATCCTGATTGCCGTCAATGACATGGATGTTATCAACGCCATCACCAAGGTGCTCTATCCGCAGGTGGCCAAGACGTTCGCCACGACGCCCTCGCGCGTCGAGCGCGCCATCCGCCACGCCATCGAGGTCGCGTGGGACCGCGGCGACCTGGAGACGCTGCAGCGCTTCTTCGGCTACACGGTGTCGAACACGAAGGGCAAGCCGACGAACAGCGAGTTCATCGCCCTCATCGCCGACCGCCTGCAGCTCCAGCTCCGCAGCCCCGAGGCTGCGGCCATGTGAGCCGGGGGATGGAGAAAACCTCCCGAACACAAAAGAGAGCAAAAATTTTCCCGCCTGCTTGTGCAGGCGGGATTTTTTACGGCATAGACGCACGGGTTTATTACGAAAAAGCAATCCGCCTCTGTATCGCACAGGGGCGGTTTTGCTTATTTGTCATACGGGACTCGGAAATAGTCCAAATACTTCTGAAACCTGTCCTGTGCAGAAAGGCAGGTATCACGCAGATAGCCGCGCTCGTTCTGCCACTCCTTCAAGCCGCGGTAGTAGAACATCTTGATGTCGTCCTCAATGATAAACGGCACGATGTTGCTCCGCAGGCATTCTTTGAAAAGGAGCAGGCGCCCGACTCTGCCGTTGCCGTCCTGGAACGGATGGATGCGCTCAAAGCGGTAGTGAAAGTCGAGCAAATCGTCAAAGGTTTTGCGCGTGATAGCGTTGTACTCGGCAAGCAGCTTCTTCATCTCCAAGCCGACATTCTCCGGCGCAGTGGTATCCATGCCACCGACCTCGTTGGGCAATTTCTTGTAGTCCCCGACGGCAAACCAGTCGAGGCGGGAATCGGAAGTTCCGTTTTTCAGAACGGCGTGCAGCTGCTTGATGAACGCCTCGCTCGGAGCATAATTGGCATTGTCGATCACCATATCAATGCACTTGAAATGGTTGGCGGTCTCGACCACATCGTCAACCTTGACCGTCCCGTCCGATGCGCCGATGGTGTTCGTCTCAAAGATATAGCGCGTCTGATCGTGAGTAAGGCGACTGCCCTCCATGTGGTTGGAGTTATAGGTCAGATCGATTTGGATTTTATGATAAATACCGCCGTGCAGCTTCGCCGCTTTTTCGGCTTTCAGCACCTCAAGAAGGGTCTTTGGTGTATCGGTTTTCTTGTTCATGCGATCGGGCTTCTCCGCGGTTTCGGGTATGTTCCATGTCTTTCCGGTCAGAAATGCACCGTCGATTTTTCCTTCGGCACAGTACCCTCGCACGCTGCGTTCGGAAACGCCCCACCTTTTCGCCGTTTCCGCGACAAAAATATATTTCATAGAGATCCCTCACTTTCTGCACAGGGATAGTATAGCACATTATCGGCAAAATATAAAGAACAATTTATGAAGCAATATTTGAATTTTGCCGATAACGGCAATTGTACGCGCACGGAGCAGGCGCAGTACATTTTCACGGAGTTCGTCCCGACGCACCGGGACAATGGAAGTGGGGGACAGATACACAGAGGAACGGGAAAACGGCAAAAAGCACCGCCTGCCGAACGGACAGGCGGTGCTGATTTGGCAAACCTACCGCTCATGGATACAATGCACCATGTTTTGACGACATGGTGCATTTTTGCGGCGTTCGTCCTAACACGGCGGGACAATGAGGACAGAAAGGACAGAATATAACCCACTTTATTGTTCCATTCCGCGATATCCATGTTTTTCGGCGTTCCCCAGCAAATACAGGAAAGCAAACGCAGGAATTCGTAGCAGATCTTTACCGCACTTTGTGTTATGAACTCCATAATCGTCCGCATTCTTGGTTATAATGATTGCTGCCGACGATTCCTCACACAATTCTACGATCGCATCATCATCCGCAATTGGCGCACCTTCTCTGTATTTAACTTCAATGAGGATGTTTTTCGTATTAGGATAGTCCACCACAATATCAATTTCTTTGCCCTTTTTTCCACCTCTAAAATAGCCCACCGAAGTAGCATATTGATAATAAAACGCCGCAACATGCTTGTAAACAGCCGTTTCAACAATCTTTCCCATCTCAACAGGGTCCGTCAAAACAGAATCATCCATCAAAACAGCATTCCGAATTGCCGCATCGGCGATATAAATTTTAGGACGCGCCTTTAATACCTTTTTCCCTGCCATATCAACCGGCCAACTCTGATAAATCAAATTTGCACTTTCCAGATACTGAATATAGTTTTCTACAGTTGTGCGAGATACACCGTTCAATTCTTTCGTAATTGCCTCGATCGATACAATTTCTGAAGATACATTGCAGAGGTATAAGAAAATTCTCTCCAGCTCCGTTGCGTTACGGATATTGTACAGTGAGGGAAGATCACGCTTCAGAACTTTATCCACAACATCTTCTCGCATGATCTGCTGCGCCATCAAATCATTGTCAGCCAATGCCAACTCCGGAAAACCGCCAACCTGCAAATACCGCATAAAATGATTTTGAACCTTGGAAAGCTGCATCATAATTTGAGTCCGCTCAATTTGACTTTTGTGGAGCAGTGTTGTTACTTTCAAATCGGAGGCGATATTGGGCCGATCCAAGTTCAGCAGTTCACAATACTCATAAAAAGACATCGTTGGGACTTGTATAACGGTCCAACGGCCGGCACCGCTTTCTCTACTGCCTTTCATCAACGCTGGGCTGGCAGAGCCGGTTGCAACAACACGTGTATTGGGTTGCATATCATAGATGATCTTTAACCATTGATCCCAGTCCTGTGCGTACTGCACCTCATCAAAGAAGTAATAGACATCCTGCTCTGCATAGATATTTTCATGATAACACTCCAGAACATCCTGAAATTGGCTGAGCTTCAGCATAGGATGATCCAAAGAAATAAAAACAATTTTCTGCGGTGCCACGCCTGACTTTAACAGCGCTTCGATCATTTGGTATTGGATGGTTGTTTTTCCAACGCGTCTCGTCCCGGTCAAAACCACAGAGCGGCGAATTCCTTTATCCGTCAACCGCTTCATCGCTTCGTGGAATGCAAACCTCTTGTAGGTTTTTGACATCTGCGGGCTAACTGTCCCGGTTTTCCACCACGGATTATAAGCACTCAGAACTTTGAGGATGCTTTCTTTTGTTGTAATCGCCATTGAGATCAGCTCCTTTTTCAATATAATATCCGCAAAATCAATTTTTGTCAAGGATTATTGATAGTACACTATGAATGTTTTCCTGAAAATATTGATTTTTTCTGCTGAAATCCGCATTAAAAAACTTTTCCCGTTCCAGTTTTCCGATAATATTTTCGTGGAGTCAGATTTCTGAGGCACACTTTCGATCAAGCAATAGCGCAATCAGTTTTTGCTGTTTGCACTTTGGTATTTTGTTTGCTGATTCGGATGGCTCTTTGATGAATCAGGTGATACCGATGTTCAATGTGCAAAGTAAGGCAAAGTCTCTTTGCTGATTCAAGCAAATTTTGCCAAATCAGCAAAGAGACTTTGAATATTTCATCATAGTCAAGCCGTAACAATCCATAATTATGGGCAGGGGATGTTAAGTTTCCGCACGCTTTCGTTTTATGCGGAAATTTCGCAAATGATAACGTAAGCGCATAATAAATGACATCCTGTGAAAGCAACGGCGCCTGTGAGATAATAAGGGTATCAAGAATTACTGAGAATACCAGCCCGGTTCTGTCCTTTTTGTCCTTTCTGTCCCACGGTAATAAGCGAAAACCCGTCCAAGGCTCAGAGCAGCATTCAGCCTTCAGCGGGTTTCTATATGGAAAATAATCATTTATCGTTTCTACTCTTATAACGATTGCCGTTTTGCTAAGTTCCGGAGAGACTCATCATGGCCGCAGCAAATCCGGGCGCACATCGCGCCGATGGCTGGAAATGTTCAGGAAAAGCCCTGCTTTTCGCAAAAACCACTCCTCAGACGGTGAAAAATAAAAAATTACCGTTGTTGATATGGTATCAACAACGGTAATTGATTTGGCAAATCTACTGTTCGTGGATACCATGCACCATGTTTTGACGGCATGGTGCATTTTTCTGCGTTTTTGTTTTGATATACTGGGACAATGAGGACGGGAAGGACAGAATAGCCTTACTCTCTCAAAAGCTCTCTTGCTCCACGTTGTATAATTTTTTCAAGATAATGTACAATAAGTTGCGCAAATTGAAAAAGAGCAAAAAAGGAGACATAGCTTGCAGGCTCTGGTAGAATGAAGTTACCACACAAACATTCGAAAGG
>ERZ773192.3402-NODE-3402-length-11913-cov-14.181734_pt1 | contig 11913 bp, 10 predicted proteins | sample MGYA00581010_ERZ773192 | MGnify/ENA primary metagenome ERZ773192 (study PRJEB29015, sample SAMEA2737741) | human gut metagenome | biome: human gut; feature: human-associated habitat; material: faeces | place: China | collected 2012 ...
CGGCCTTCTGGTCCGTAGCCAGACGCTCTATCCAGCTGAGCTAACGGCGCGTGTCTCATATCGGACAACGGTGTTATACTACCACAGCTTTCAGGGAAATGCAAGAGGAAATTTCAAATTTTTAGAAAAAATTTTTGGACCGCTCAAAACAATGAATTTGACAAGGGGCGTGTGGCAAGGGTACAATATCATTGATTTTGATTTTTTGCAAGGAGCACACTATGGAAAACACGTTCAAAGGCAGTAAAAACTATGTGGCGAGCCCGGAGCTGATGAATGCGGTGAACATCGCGATGGCGCTCAAAAAACCGCTTCTCATCAAGGGCGAGCCGGGCACGGGAAAGACGATGCTCGCCGAGGCTGTGGCCGAGGCGCTGGGCCAAAAGCTCATCATCTGGAGCGTCAAGTCCACGACGAAGGCACAGGACGGCCTGTACGTCTACGATGTGGTGCAGCGTTTATACGACAGCCAGTTCGGCACATCCGGCGTGGACGATATCGCAAAGTATATCAAGCTCGGCAAGCTCGGCGAGGCGTTCTCCGCCGACGAGCAGGTCGTGCTGCTGATCGACGAGGTCGACAAAGCGGACCTTGAGTTCCCGAACGACCTTCTTTGGGAGCTCGACAAGATGGAGTTCTACATTCCCGAGACAAAGGAGACCGTTAAGGCCAAGCACCGTCCCATCGTCATCATCACCTCGAACGCGGAAAAGGAGCTGCCGGACGCGTTCCTGCGCCGCTGCATCTTCCACTATATTGAATTCCCCGACCAGCAGCAGATGGAAAAGATCATCCGCGTCCACTTCGATCATGTCGACGAGACGCTTTTGATGCAGGCGATGCAGGCGTTCTACTATATCCGCTCGATCGACTCGGTGGAGAAAAAACCCTCGACATCCGAGCTTGTCGACTGGATCCGCGCGCTCGAGCTTACCGGCGTGGACACGTCCCGCATCACGAAGGAGATCCCGTTCATCGGGGTGCTCCTCAAAAAGGACAAGGATATCTCCACCGTGCAGCGCCGACTGAGAAGATAAGAACGCCATGTTTACTGGATTTTTCTACCTTCTGCGCGCGCACGGCTTTCGCGTCAGCCTGAATGAGTGGATGACGCTCATCGAGGGGCTGATGCTGGACCTGCAGCACGATTCGCTCACGGGCTTTTACGAGCTCTGTCGCGCGGTGCTCGTCAAGTCCGAGGCGGATTACGACAAGTTCGACCAGATCTTCCTTGAATACTTCGACGGCGTGCCATATCAGGACGAGCTTCCCAAGGAGCTGATGGACTGGCTCAACAACCCTGCCGCCGCAATGAAGGAGTTCCGCAAGTTCCTGCGCACGCAGGGCTATGAGGAAAAGAGCATTGAGGAAATTCTCAAAATGTTCGAAGAGCGCCTCAAGGAGCAGACCGAGGAGCACAACGGCGGCTCGTACTGGATCGGCACGAGCGGCTACTCAAACTTCGGCAATAGCGGCCACAGCCCGCAGGGCATCCGTGTGGGCGGGAAGAGCATGTACCGCCGCGCGTTTCAGGTGGCGGGGGAGCGCAGGTTCCGCGACTTCCGCAAGGACAATGTGCTCGATATCCGACAGTTTCAGATGGCGTTCCGCCTGCTGCGCCAGTATTCCGAGCAGACGCAGGAGGCCAAAACGGAGTTCGACGTGGATGGGACCGTGCGCGAGACCTGCGACAACGCGGGAACGCTGTCGGTCTGCTACAAGCGTCCGCGCAAAAATACCGTCAAGGTGCTGATGCTGATGGACTCCGGCGGCTCGATGGAGTATTATTCCAACCTCTGCTCGATGCTCTTTCAGGCGGCGCGGCAGTCGAACCATTTTAAGGAGCTGCACGTCTACTACTTCCACAACTGTATTTATTCGAGTGTCTACACCGACCCGCGGATGTACCGCGAGCACGCGGTGCCGACGGACTGGATCCTGCAGAATTTCGGCAGCGAGTACAAGGTCATTTTAGTCGGCGATGCGCTGATGGACATGTACGAGCTGATGGAAAAGCGCTACGACTACCGCACCGGCGAGGCGAAATGGTCGGGTCTTGATCAGATCAAGCGCTTCCGCGAGCACTACGATCACCTGATCTGGCTCAATCCCGAGGAGCCCCCGCGCTGGGGCGGCTACTGGGGCGAAAGTTACGGCTATATCGCAAGGGCGGTAGACATGTACCCGCTGACCGTCGACGGTCTCGAGCGCGGCATGAAAAAGCTGCTCGTGAACCGGTAAAGGAATAAAAAAGAGGACGGGAGTTACCCGCCCTCTTTTTTGACCCACGGCGGCAAAATTGGTGTCCAAACGGAACAATTTTGCCTGATGGGGAAAGACAAGCGGCAAAAGCTGTGGTATACTGCCAAACAGTTAGAGACAACTAACCTGAAAAAGACAGGAGCGGAAGAGATGACCGCAGAGAAACTGTTTGAACATCAGGGCGCTATTTTGCTGGCGCAGAGCGACGGCTGCGCGGTCTGGCAGTTTCGAAACGAGACCGGCGACGGCACGATGACCACCTATGAGATCTTTTCGGGCGTGATGCTCGCGTTCAACGACTTTCACATGGAGCGCTACGAGTGCGATTTTGTGGCCGACCGGCGGATGCTCGCCATCGACCACTGCCGCGAGGGGCGCATGGAATACCCCGCGGGCGACAACTTAGTCGCCTACACGGCGGCAGGGAATATGAAGCTCGACCTGCGCGAACAGCACACGGGCACGTTCCACTTCCCGTCCTGCCACTACCACGGGCTGACGGTCGCGTTCGACCGGGACATTGTGAGAGAATCGCTCCCGCGCGAGGTCAGGGACTTTCCCGCGACGCCAGAGAAGATCATCGAGCGCTGGCAGCTCGGCAGTACGCCGCGTGTCGTCCGCGGGGCAGAGCGGATGGAGCACATCTTCGGCGAGATGTACCGCGTGCCGGAAAAGATACGCATCCCGTACTTGAAGGTCAAGATTTTAGAGCTGCTGCTCTACCTCGACGCGATGACTATTCCGCAGGTGGAAAGCGAGCGCCCGTACTTCTACAAAACACAGGTCGAAAAGGTCGAGGCCATCAAGCGCTTTCTCATTGAGCACGTGGCGGAAAATTTCACGCAGGAGGAGCTATCGAGCCGCTTCGACATTGCGATGACGCCAATGAAGACGTGCTTCCGTTCGGTCTACGGCGCGGCCATCGGCACGTGGCTGACGAATTACCGCATGAATCTGGCGGCAGAGCTGCTGCTGAAAGAAAAGGGCCTGAGCGTCGCCGAGGTCGGCGGGCGTGTCGGCTACGACAGCGCGGGAAAATTCACCGGTGCGTTCAAAAAGGTGATGCATTTGACGCCGTCGGAGTACCGCAGGGAAAGGGGGAAGACGATATGAAGGATGAAAAAAAGAAAAGCTGGATGAGCACGCTCTTTGCCTACGCGGAGGGCGAAAAAAAGCGGATGTACCTGTCGGTCGTTTTGTCCGTGCTCAGCGTGGCGGCGGGACTTATGCCGTTTTACTGCATGTACGCGATGCTGTGTTTATTCGTGGCGGGGACGGCTACGGCGGCGGGAATTATAAAGTGGTGCCTGCTGGCGCTGCTGGCCTATGCCGTCAAAATTCTGCTCTTCAGCCTGTCGACCGGCGTGTCGCACGCGATGGCCTACACGATCTTGGAGGCGCTGCGCCTGCGGCTGGCCGACCGCTTCCTCCACGCGCCGCTCGGCGACGTGGAGAACCATTCCATCGGCGAGATCAAGAGCATGATGGTCGACAAGATCGAAAATCTGGAGCCGCCTCTCGCGCACATGATCCCCGAGGGTGCGGGACACATCGTGCTGCCCGTCGTCAGCATCCTCGCGCTGCTGTGCATCGACTGGCGGCTGGCGCTCGCGTCGCTCGTGACATTCCCGCTTTCTTTTCTCTGCATGGGGCTTACGTTCAAGATCAGCGGCGAGAGCTTTTCAAAGTACGACCGATCTGCAAGCTACATGAACAGCACGATCGTCGAGTATATCGAGGGAATCGAGGTCATCAAGGCCTTTGGCCGTGCGGGCGTCAGCTATGAAAAATACGCGGGCGCAATCAATGACTTTCGCACGTTTGTCGTCCGGTGGCTCACGTCCACGTTCGTCACGATGAAGCTGAGCTTCGCACTCTTCCCCTCGACGCTCATCGGCACGCTGCCGGCCGCGCTTGCGCTGGCGAACCGTGGCACGATCACCGCGCCGCAGGCGGCGCTCGCGGTGATGCTGTCGATCTCGATGGTCGGCTCGCTGGCGAAGTTAGAAGTGTTTTCCGAAAATATGCGGCAGGTCAAGTTCACGGTGGAGAATTTGCAGGAATTTCTCGAGATGCCGTCGCTGCCCGAACCGGCGCAGCGCGCAAAGGTAGAGCACACGGACGTCGCGCTCAAAAATGTCCGCTTTTCCTACACGGGAGAGGAAAAGGACGAGGTGCTGTACGGCATCGACTTAACGCTCCCCGAGGGCAGCTTCACCACGCTCGTCGGCCCGTCGGGCGGCGGCAAGTCGACGGTCGCGAAGCTCATCACGCGATTCTGGGATGTGAGCGCGGGCGAGATCACGGTCGGCGGCGTGAATGTCAAGGATATGCCGCTCTCTCAGCTCTCGGAATACGTCAGCTTTGTCACGCAGGATAATTTCCTCTTCAACTGTTCGCTGCTTGAAAACATCCGTCTCGGCGATCCGGGCGCGACGGACGAGCAGGTCCGGGCCGCGGTGCGCGCCGCGCAGTGCGAGGAATTCATCGAAAAGCTCCCGCAGGGCTACGACACGCCTGCGGGCGAGGCGGGCAAGCGCCTCTCCGGCGGCGAAAAGCAGCGCATCGCCATCGCGCGCATGATGCTCAAAAACGCGCCCATCGTCATTCTGGACGAGGCCACGGCTTTCACCGATCCCGAAAATGAGGACAAGCTCCAGCGCAGCATCGCCGCGCTGACGAAGGGCAAGACGCTGCTCGTCATCGCGCACCGCCTGTCCACGATCAAAAATGCCGACAACATTGTCGTGCTCAAAAACGGCGCGATCGAGGCTGCGGGCACGCAGGAGGAACTGCTTGCCTCCTGCCCGCTCTACAAGGACATGTGGCTGGCGCACATCGGCGCGCAAAACTGGGCGGTCTCAGCCGCGGAAAAGGAGGCGTGAGCAATGTTCAAAACGGTAAAACGCATCATCGACTGGTGCGGCGAATTCAAGGGTAAGCTGTACCTCGGCTTTGTGATGACCTTTTTCTCCCATATCTTCGCGGCGCTGCCGCTGGCGCTCGCGGCCTACACCGTGGGACTTCTGATCGAGTCGCAGTCGGGCGGCGCGGCGTTTGACGCCGCGTGGATCTGGAAGACGATCGTGATTCAGATCGTGCTCGTGCTGCTGCGATTCCTCTTCGATTACCTCCGCGCAAGATTGCAGGAGCCCATCAGCTACCAGCTCACAGCGCGCGACCGCCTTGCCGTCGGCGATGCGCTCAAGCGCGTGTCTCTCGGTTACTTCCAGACAATGAGCACCGGCAATATCTTGAATTCCATCACGACGGGCCTTTCAACGCTTGAAAACATGGGAATCCGCATGATCGACAACTTCATCGGTGGATACTTAAATTTCCTCGTCATATTCGTCTGCCTTGCCGTGTGCAGTCCGGTCACGGCGCTCATCGCGCTTGCCGCGGCGGCGCTGTCGCTCGGCTTCATGCTCATCATTTCGCATTACAGCAGCGTGAACGCGCCCGTGGAGGCGCAGGCGAACCGCGATATGACCGGCGCGGTCATCGAATACGCGCGCGGCCTTGCGGTCGTCAAGTCGTTCGACAAGAGCGGCGCGGCGATGGAATCGGTGACAAAGGCCATCGGCGACAGCAAGCGCATTCACTTGAAAATTGAGTGGGGCTATGTGCCCGCCAACGCCCTGCATCTGCTCGCGCTCAAGTGCGGCAGCGTGGGCCTCGCGTTCGCGGCGGCGATGCAGTGTTTGAACGGGCAGATGGATTTTTCCGTCATGCTGATGTTCGTCTTCTTCTCGTTCAGCATCTTTGCGAGCCTTGAGCCCATCAGCGACAGCGCGCATACGCTCGGCGTTATCGACGACGCGATGGACCAGCTCGACGCGCTCAGAGGTGAGCACTTCATCGATGCGAATGGACGTAACGTAAGGCTCGACCACTATGATATCCGCTTCAACCACGTTGACTTCGGCTACGATACGAGAAAGATCCTCAAGGACATGTCGTTCACGATCCCCGAAAAGACCTCGACCGCCATTGTCGGCCCCTCCGGCAGCGGCAAGACGACCATTTGCAGCCTGCTCGCGCGCTTTTACGACCCGCAGAGCGGCAGCATTTCTGTCGGCGGACACGACCTGCGCGAATTCACCTGCGACAGTTTGCTTTCGAACATCTCGATGGTCTTCCAGAACGTCTACCTCTTCAACGACACGATCCGCGCGAACATCCTCTTCGGCAAGCCCGACGCGACGGAGGACGAGATGATCGCGGCGGCGAAAAAGGCGCGCTGCCACGACTTCATCATGGCGCTGCCGAACAGCTACGACACCGTCGTCGGCGAGGGCGGCGGTACGCTCTCCGGCGGCGAGAAGCAGCGCATCTCCATCGCCCGCGCGATCTTAAAAAACGCGCCCATCATCATCCTCGACGAGGCGACGGCGAGCATCGACCCCGAAAACGAGCACCTCATCCAGCAGGCGATCTCCGAGCTGACGCGAGGCAAGACGATCATCACCATCGCCCATCGCCTGGCAACCATTAGAAATGCCGACCAGATCCTTGTGGTGGAGGATGGACGCATCGCGGAGTCCGGCACGCATGACGAGCTGGTGAAGCAAAACGGCGTCTACCGCCGCTTCACCGCCATCCGCGAGCAGGCCGAGCTCTGGCGCATCGCGGCGGAATAAAAGGAAATATGCAAAAGCTCCGCAACTTCTGTTGCGGAGCTTTTGCTGTTCGCCACCGGTGAACGATTTGACCAAAAATGTGCAATGGCTTTCGCCTTTTTGATGGTAGCGGAATAACAGATGCTATGCTATATTATAATAAATCGCGTCGAATAATATGGCTTGCTTTGTGCAAGTGTGACGAAATGAGAGAGCGAAGCGGTGTTTTTGCAGATCTGCCTCTTGCGGAACGCAAAATAAAGTGCTATATTACGGTAGCGCGATAAAGTGAACGGGGGGATACATCGACTTTGCAGACAAAGCGGCATTCGTTCGAACACTGAAAATTTTAGGAGGAAACAACACATGAAAGGAAGCGTACTCAAAAAGTTTCTCTGCACCTGTCTGGTGACGGCCGCGGCCTTTGCCGCGACGACCATCAGCGCCTCCGCCTGCACGACGATCTACGTCGGCGGCGACCTCGTCGAAGAAGGCACGCCCTTCGTCGCCCGCACGGAGGACTACGGCTCTGACTACAACAAGCTCTGGTTCATCAGCGAGAGCGGCAAGTGGAAGCAGGGCGACCACTACGTCGGCTGCCCGGCATACGGCCCGTTCGAGTGGGATTTCACCCACGACAGCTATCGCTTCACCTACTTCACCAACGATATCTACTATGACGGCACCTGTCCCGAGTGCGGCAAAAAGGCCGACCACTACTCCTACACTGAGTTCGGCACGAACGAAAAGGGCGTGTCCGTCTCCGCGACCGAGACGCTCCACGGCAACGCCAAGGTGACGGAGGTCGACCCGTACCGCGACGCCGACTGGGCGAAGGAAAGCAACAGCGAGCGCATCGGCATTGAGGAGACCGATATCCCGACCATCATCCTGGCCGAGGCATCCTCCGCGCGCGAGGGCGTGAAGCTGCTGCTCGACATCTACGAGAATTACGGCTGTGTGGCCGCCTCCGGCGTGTTCGTCTGCGACAAGGACGAGGTCTGGTACGTTGAAAATTGCAGCGGCACGCAGTATGTCGCCATCAAGCTCAACAACAACATGATCTTCCTTGAACCCAACATGGCCGTCATCGGCCGCGTCGATCTGGACGATGAGAACGTCATCGCCTCCAAGGACCTGATCGCGGTGGCGAAGAAGGCCGGCACGTTCGTCGGCGACGAGGCAAAGAACATCATCGACTTCCGTGCGTCTTACGCCCGCATCAGCGAGAAGATGGACCAGCGCATGATCGACGGCCTGAACTACCTGAACGCGGCTTACAAATATGACAGCGACGCGCTCGTGGCTGACAACACGAAATTCACCATCTCCAACCTTGACGCAAGCGACAAGCTCGTCGCGCTCTACACCAACATCAAGGCCGACCGCAAGCTCGACAAGGACGATGTGTTCGGCTACTACAAGCTCTCCTCCATCGGCAAGGCCAGCAACCAGGAGATCGAGATCTTCCAGCTCTTCAAGGACCGTCCGGTCGAGACCGCGACCGTGGGCTGGGTCGGCGTCGGCAACATGTCCTACAACGTGTTTGTCCCGTACTATCCCATGCTGATCGACGGCATGTACAAGGGTTATCAGGTCAGCACCGCGTCCGCGAAGTTTACGACTGAAAAGCCCGACACCTTCTGCACCTACGGTACGAGCTGGGCGCAGGATGCCGAGGGCAACTGGCAGCGCGTTTCCGGCTTCAAGGCATATCCGAGCAACTGGAAGGATTCCTATTACTTCACGTTTGAGGGTCTCGGCGGTTACATCGCCAACGCCGACAAGATCACCGGCAAGCCCCTGAAGGCCGAGGCCAAGGCCTGCGTCGCCGATCAACTCGCCGCCCTCCAGCAGGAGCTCTACAAGGACTTCGTCACGACCGACCAGCTCGCCAAGGCGGATGATGCCCGCGCCCTTGCCACCGAGAACGGCAAGACCATGGCTGAAAAGGCCCACAAGCTTGGCGTTGAGCTCGTCGAGTACATCACGAAGAATGAAGCGCTCCAGCCGAGTGTGTTCACCGATGTCAAGGAAGGCGCCTACTATGTGGACGCTGTGAACTGGGCCGTGGATAAGAAGGTCACCTCCGGTAAGACCGAGACGACCTTCGCCCCCAACGACTCCTGCACCCGCGCGCAGGCCGTCACGTTCCTGTGGCGCGCCGCCGGTAGCCCCGAGCCGACCGCAAGCGAGATGACCTTCACCGACGTGAAGGCGGACAGCTACTACGATAAGGCCGTTTTGTGGGCCGTCGAGAACAAGATCACCTCCGGCATGAGCGACACGCTGTTCGCGCCCGACGCGACCTGCTCGCGCAGCCAGATCGTGACGTTCCTGTACCGCATGCAGAACAGCCCTGAGAGCAAGGCGGAGAATCCGTTCACCGATGTCAAGGCGGACGCCTACTACGCAAACGCCGTCCTGTGGGCCGTGGAAAACGGCGTGACCACCGGTGCGAGCGCGACGACTTTCGACCCCGCGGGCGACTGCACGCGCGGTCAGATCGTCACCTTCCTCTATCGCTGCCTCAGCAAGTAAGCGATAAAAGCAAACAGGAGAGCCCCCGAAGAAAACCTTCGGGGGCCCTTTTTTTGCGGAACGGGTGGGAGAAATATCAACAGAAGTTGATGTTGCGTTGAGAAAGAGTTCATCTGCTTGCGGTAAAAATATAAAATCTGATGTTGTAAGTTCCGGCGGGGATGCCCGCAGATGAGGTTTTTATCTTTCAGGAAGGAAGAAACGAACGATGCGAGTGAAGATTATTTCCGACAGCACGTGCGACCTGTCGCCCGCGCTGCTCGAGCGCTATGATATTGCCGTCACGCCGCTGTGCGTCATCAAGGACGGCAAGGACTTCCACGATGGTGTGGACATCACGCCCGCCGACATTTTTGCCCACGTGGACAGCGGCGGAGACCTTTGCAGCACGTCGGCGGTCAGCCAGTACGAGTACGGCGAGATGTTCGCGCGCTACGCGAACGAGTATGACGCGGTGGTGCAGATCACCATCGGCGCGAATTTCTCCTGCTGCTATCAGAATGCCTGCGCCGCGGCGCAGGAGTATGCGAACGTCTTCGTGGTCGATTCGGAGAATCTGAGCACCGGCCAGGGCCTCCTGGTCGTCGCGGCGGCGAAGCTCGCCGAGCAGGGCCTTTCCGGCGCGGAGATCGCCGAGCGCGTGCGCGCGCTCGCGCCGAAGGTCGAGGCGAGCTTTTTGATCGAGCGCCTCGACTACATGCGAAAGGGCGGCCGCTGCTCGGCCGTGGCCGCGCTGGGCGCGAATCTTCTGCACCTGAAGCCCTGCATCGAGGTGCGAAACGGCAAGATGGCCGTGTGCAAGAAGTACCGCGGCTCGTTTGAAAAGTGCATCCGCCAGTATGTAAAAGAGCGCCTTGACGGGCGCGAGGACATCGCGCCGGAGCTCGCGTTCATCACCCACGCGGCGGCGGACGCGAACGTCGTGGCCGCGGCGAAGGAGGAAGCGGCACAGTACGGCTCGTTTGAGACCGTCGAAGAGACGCAGGCGGGCTGCACCGTCTCGTGCCACTGCGGCCCGAACACGCTAGGCATCCTGTTTGTGAGAAAGTAAAGGAGAAACCACCGTATGGCTCGCCATACGGTGGTTCTTTTTCAGCATTTTGCGCTTTTTCGCCAAAAGATGACCGCGAGCGCGGTGCAGACCGCGATGGCGGCGGCATAGGGGATGACGAGCAGAAACGCGGTGCTCGCCGGTGCGCTGTAAGAAGCATAGCGGATGCCCCAGAGCATGTCGCAGTAGTTGAATGCGACAACGGCGCACATCACGTCGGAGAGCAGAATCGCCAGCGCGGCGAAGGTACAGGACAGAGCTTTCATGGAGAGACCTCCTTATTTGTGTTTGGTGCTTTTGAGCAGCAGCGCCGCGCCCGCGGCGATGGCCGCGACGCAGAGCAGCAGAAAAATGCCACTGCCGTCGATGCGGATCATCGACGATCCGCTGATCTGCGCGGGAACGGACGGGACAAGGATCGACAAAACGCCATAGACGATCAGCGCGGCCGCGCCGCCGAAGCAGAGAATGAGGCTCAAAAGCCGCATCGTCCGGTGCTCCTCCTGCGCTTCGGCGGGCGCGGTATTCGGCGCACCGTCTTTTAGAAGGTAGTCGAGCGAGACGCCGAAGTAATTGCTCAGCGCGAGGAGCTTGTCGCTCTCAGGCATCGCGCTGCCGCCCTCCCATTTGGAGATGGCCTGACGCGAGACGTTCAGCGCCTCCGCGAGCTGCTCCTGCGAAAGGCCGCTCTTTTTGCGCAGTGCATAGAGTTTTTCAGGTAGTGCCATGGTTCCTCCTTTCGCAAAGAGCATAACGTTATTGCGCGCAAAACGCCATGTATTTCAGTAGGCAATTGCGCAACCGGGGGTAGCAATGAAGATTTTTTGCGGAAAACAGTCCTGTTTTCACCCATTTTACCATGCAGAGGGGGAAAGCGCCAGCGGAGAGCAAAAAATCGCCCGAACAGGAATTTGTTCGGGCAATTTTGGTTCAGTTCTGTTCCTCGGAGGGGGCGTTCTTCTTTTCAAGCTCCGCGCGCAGCATGCGGTTTTCAGCCTGCAGGGCGTCAAGCTTGTCGTTCAGCGGGGCGAGCTGCTTTTTGAGCTCGCGCGCGACGATGCCCTGATAGAATTTGTACCGGCTCGCTGTGCCGGCTGCGGCGCACACGATAGTCACACCGCCGGCGATGAGGCCGGCCTTTTTCCAGTCGACCTTGCGGACGACTTGCAGCACGGCGCGCTGGTCGAGCTTTTTGCCGCGCAGCGGCGCGGGCGCAGCGCTCTCCGCGCGCACGGGGAGAATGTGGATGGTTTCGAGCATTTTCATCGGATCGTCCTCCTTGATCCATGTTATTTTTCGACTCTAAAGGTATCATGCCGCATGCGGAATGTCAACCGCGGGGATGCGTTGCAATGGATAGAAAAACGTGCTATGATGACCGAAGATTTTTGATTCGAAAGGAAGCGAGGGGAGCGATGCTCCCGCGTTGACATGATC
>ERZ773192.3405-NODE-3405-length-11906-cov-4.048941_pt1 | contig 11906 bp, 12 predicted proteins | sample MGYA00581010_ERZ773192 | MGnify/ENA primary metagenome ERZ773192 (study PRJEB29015, sample SAMEA2737741) | human gut metagenome | biome: human gut; feature: human-associated habitat; material: faeces | place: China | collected 2012 ...
AACGTCCTGTTCATCGGCGCGACTGCAGATAACTACCTGCGCGCGTACAATATGAGCAACGGCGAGAAGCTGTGGGAAGCCCGTCTGCCAGCCGGCGGTCAGGCGACTCCGATGACCTACGAAGTGAATGGCAAACAGTATGTTGTCATCTCTGCCGGCGGTCACGGCTCGTTCGGTACCAAAATGGGCGATTATATTGTCGCCTATGCGCTCCCGGATGACGCCAAATAAAACGCAAAACGGCAACGAAAGTTGCCGTTTTTTTTGGTGTTCCGTCCTTCTTCCCGTAGGGGATGGCAGCAGGTCGCAGAGACTTAAACCGTGAACCCCAACATCATCCCGGTGTCTTCATGTTCCAGCAGGTGGCAGTGGGCCATATAGGCAAACTCCTTCGGCGCCGGATGATCAAACTTCACTAATACTTCACTCACGTCCCCTTCCACACGAACGGTGTCTTTCCAGCCGCGACGATGCGCCGCTGGCGGCTTGCCGTTTTCGCTGAGGATACGGAACTGGGTGCCGTGGATATGGAACGGATGCAACATCATGTCGCCCTTACCTGAAATCACCCAGCGCTCATACTGGCCTCTGGCGGCGGCAAACATCGGCTCATTCATGTCGAAGGCTTTGCCGTTGATGCGGTTGGCGTTATGGAAATCAAAGCCCTTGCCTGACGACATGCCATGCTCCATGCCGGATCCGTGGTTCATGCTCATGTCGCCGTGATGCATATTCCCCATGTCGCTCATGTCGCCATGCCCCATCATGCCGTGATCCATTCCGGCCATCGCCTGGTCGCCATACTTCTCCATCAGCGCCTGCATGCCCATCCGGTCGAGCATCGGATCCATAGACAGCTGGAGCTGACGCTGCGTCAGCCCCGTCAGGGACGGTAACGCCGGGAGAGCGGCCAGAGTATCCAGCAGCTTGCCGGAGGCACGGTTGCGGATGCGGTACACACCATCGCCCTCGCGGACAAAGCTCCACTCCTGCTCGGGCTTGTGGTCATACTTGCCCAGACGGACAGTGCCGCCGTCCTTGCTGCCCTCCACTGCCTGAATGACATTGCCGGTGTGAGCGGCAATGGTATAAAAGCGGTCGGCCTCGATCACAGTTTGTGCTACGGATTTCATGTATAAATCCCTCCCAATCATAAAATGCACAGATTTTTCCAATTCCTTCTTATAAAGAATACCACATATCGTGATTTTTCACAAGCAATTCGACAATTCTTTAGCACTTTATATAGAAACCACCCTGTTTTCGCCTGCTTTTTCGCCCCTTCGCAGGGGCGAAAGGCCGTTTTTATTCCCTCGACATTTTGCCGCAGCTGCGTTATACTGTTTTCATCAGGACTATCTGCCGCTCTGGAAGGGGCGGTTTTCTCGTTTTTTGAAGGAGGATATTTTCCCATGACCCAGCAGGACCGCACTGCGGTGCAGTATCACAAAATGACCGAGACCCCTATCCCCCGGCTAATCCTCAGCCTTGCCGCGCCCACGATTTTGAGTATGCTGATCACCAGCATCTACAATCTGGCCGATACCTTTTTTGTAGGGCGCATCTCCACCAGCGCTTCCGGCGCGGTGGGCGTCGTTTCCAGCCTGATGGCCATCATTCAGGCGCTGGGCTTTATGCTGGGGCACGGCTCCGGCACCATCATCAGCCGCCGCTTGGGCAGTCAGGATACCCACGCCGCCACCCGCTTTGCTTCCACCAGCTTTTTTACTGCGCTGGCCTTTGGCGTAGTGCTGGCGGTGGTCGGCCTTGCCACCCTGCCGGACTTCATGATGCTGCTGGGCAGCACCGAAACCATTCTGCCCCATGCCTGTGCCTACGCCCGGCCCATCCTGCTTGCCGCACCGCTGATGATCTCCAGTCTGGTGATGAACAACATCCTGCGGTATGAGGGCAAAGCAAACCTTGCCATGATCGGACTTGTCACCGGCGGGCTGCTGAACATTGCGCTGGACCCGCTGTTCATGTTCGGGCTGGGGCTGGGCACTGCCGGTGCCGGTATCGCCACCGCCCTCAGTCAGACCATCAGCTTTGGCATTCTGCTGTATATGTTCCTGCGGGGCAAAACGGTCAGCCAGTTCCGGCTTTCCGCCGTCACCCGGGAGCCGCGCGAGTTTTTGCAGATCCTTGCAGGCGGCGCGCCCAGCTTTGGCCGTCAGGGGCTGAACAGCATCGGCGGGATGCTGCTGAACATTGCCGCCCGCAGCCACGGCGATGCCGCCGTGGCGGGCATGAGCATCGTGTCCCGCATTTTTATGTTCATCCTCTCGGTGGCCATCGGCGTGGGACAGGGCTTGCAGCCGGTGGCATCCTTCAACTACGGCGCACGCAAGTACCACCGGGTGCGGCAGGCCGCCGTCTTTACCCTGAAAGCCGCCTTTGCGCTTCTGGTGATGCTGATCGCGGTGTGCTGGTGGAACGATGAGGCTCTGATCCGCCTGTTCCGGGATGACCCGGCGGTCACCGCTGTGGCGCTGCCCGCCTTCCGCTACCAGTGCTTTGCCATCCTTCTGCAGCCGGTGATCGTGGTGACCAACATGACCTTCCAGAGCGTGGGCAAGGCCGGGCGTGCCACCTTTCTGGCCTGCTGCCGGCAGGGCGTGTGCTTTATCCCGTTGATTCTTGTACTTCCCCGGGTGCTGGGGCTTGTGGGCGTGGAGCTCTGCCAGCCCATTGCGGATACGCTCACCTGCTTCATTTCTCTGCCCTTTTTGCTGGCCTTTCTGCGGCAGCTGGAGCAGATGGACAAGGCAGAAGCGTCCCATGCCCCGGCGCAGCTGTAATGTAATTGTAACCGTTTTTAGCCGCATTTTTCTGCAAGTTCTGCAATGAAAAATGCGGCTGTTTCGTATTCTGAGTGAACGGAAAAATTTTCCTCCCTGTTTTTGCAAAGGAGTGTTTTTTATGAAGCGTGTTGTCTTGCGTATCGGCTGCGGGGCAGTCTGCACTGCCCTTGCCCTTACTTTAGGCTGCGGCTGTGCCTTGCTGCCGCCCGCCACCGGCGTGCCGGGCGCTGCAAGCTCTGCCGTTTCGGCACCTACGGACGACAGCGGCAAGCCCCTGTACGACCCCGCCGTGCTGAACGATGGCCGTTTGCGGGTGCTGTACTGCGACGGTCGTTCCGGAAGCAGCACCACCATCCTGTGCGGCAGCACCCCGCTGCACCAGTCTACCCGCAGTGAGAACGTCTCGCTGGTGGAGGACAGTGCCACCGGCACCGCAGACTACTGGCTGCGCAGCTGGTCCGACCCTACCGGCCGGGGCGGACGCCGCACCGCCCTGTACGATAAGACCGGCACCGAAGTAATGTCCTTTGAGGGCGAGCAGAGCGCCACCCTGCAAAACGGCCTGCTGGTGCTGCAGGAAAGCCGCCTTATTGATGGCGGATACGTCCCGGAGTCCGGCTATGGCACCTGTCAGGTCATCGACCTTGCCACCGGTGCAGCGCTGCCGGTACCGGAAGGTGCATACAGCTGCACCGTATGCGGCGATAAGCTGGTGTTCAGCTGCTACGCCCGCCCGGAGGGACTGGACGATTACGACTGGGATACCGACTACCAGCAGAACCGCTGGGTGGTGGTGCAGGAGAAGGACGGCACTCCCATCTACCGCGCCGAGGCCGCCTCGGCATACCGCCTTTTCTACGACAGTGACACCCTGAGCGACTGGGTGGAGCTGGACGTTGCCACCGGAGAGGAAACCACCGACCAAATCCTGTACAACACCCAGACCGGCGAGCAGTACACGGGCTTTTTGCAGGTCTACCCGGGTGGTCTTGCCAGCTTTTCCACCAATGATGGCCGGTACGAACTGCGTGACCTGACCACAGAGGACCGCGGACTGATCTCCACCTTTGACGAGCAGCCCAGCCAGTATTTCCCGGGCTATGTAGTAACATGGCACAGCGGCGAAGATCACGGCTACGACCTTTACGATTTGGAGACCGGTGCAAAGGCTCCGCTGTACGATGTAGACGCCACCGACAGCACCGTAGCTGTCTACGCGCTGGATGGCAGCCTGCGGGTGTACAGTAAGGACAACGGCAAGCTGCTGACCGACACCACCGTAGAGCCGGTGGAGCACCAGCAGCGGGTACGGATGAGCAATTGCGGCACCGGCTACGTCTGGCTGGAATTGCAGGACAACGACCGCTACGAGACCACCGCCACCCGGCTGTACGGCCCGCAGGGGCTTGTCAGCGACCTGACCGCCCTGCAGGGCAAGTACAGCTACATCAACTACCTGACCACCGACCCCGATGGCAGACCCATGTTCTACGGCAGCCGCGATGCTGCGGGCAGCGCCTACGGCAACGTATGCGATGTGCTGGACGCAGACGGCAAGGTGGTGCTGCAGGGACTTTCCAGCTGCACCGGGTACTATTCCAACAGCCTGAACGCCCTGCCCGACCATGTGTTTGCCGCACAGCGGGGCTTCTATGTGGGCTGGATGGACACAAGCGGCAACTGGCTGTACTGCCAGAGCATTTTCTCGTCTGCCACTGCGGACGATGTACCGAGTTACGGCTATTGATCTAGGAGGGCTTTTTTATGAAAAACGCAAAAATTTCCCGCCGCAGCTTTCTGCTGGGGCTGGCTGCCTGCTCCGCCGCCGGGGTGCTGACCGCCTGCAAGGGCACGGATGCGCCCTCCGGCAGCACCGCTTCCTCTGCCGCAGAGCCGCCTGCATCCTCTACGGCGTCCTCGGCTGTGCAGCAGCTGGAGCCGTTTCTGACCGAGGATGAGTTTCCCCCGCTGGACGGCAGCACCGCCTGCATCCCCCTGATGGCGCAGATGCTGGCCGATACCACCGGCATGGACTTGGAGGAAGCCCGCAGCAACATCACCGTGAGCACCACCGCCTACGCATGGGAGAACTTTGGCCTGTACGACACCACCACCCGGATGCTGGTGGTGTACGAAGCGCCGGACTATGTAAAGGAAGAGCTGCAAGAGGCCAATGTGGAGCTGGAGCAGAAACCCATCGGGGTGGACGCGCTGGTGTTCATCGTCAATGAGGACAACCCCGTGCAGGCGCTTACCCAGCAGCAGCTGCGGGACATCTACGCCGGGAAGATCACCAACTGGAAGGATGTAGGCGGCAAGGATCAGGAAATCGTTGCCTTTCAGCGCGGAGAGGACTCTGGCAGTCAGACCCTGTTCAAAAAGCTGCTCATTCAGGGCGGCGAACTGATGACCCCGCCCTCTGAGCTGGCACCCGCCGCCATGGGTGAGCTGGTGGACAGCATTGCCGATTACAACAACAGCGCCAACGCCATCGGCTTCTCGGTATATTACTACATCGACCAGATGTACTCCAAGCCCGGGCTGCGGCTGCTGGCGGTGGACGGTGTGACCCCCAGCAACGACACCCTTGCCGACGGCAACTACCCCCTGTGCAACGATTTTTACGCCGTCATCCACCCGGACGCCGCCGCCGACAGCCCGGAGCGCCGCCTGTACGACTGGCTGGACACCGCCGACGGCATCGCCTGCATCAAAAAGTCCGGCTATGTGGCCGTCGGCCCGCAGACCACCGTCACCATCGTGGATTGAAATTGACAGACCTTCTCTCGTCTGCTACAATAAAGGCAGGATTTTGTCGATCTTTATGCAGCAGAATGCCGAAAGGAAGGTCTTACTATGGAACATCCCTCTCACCCGGTAGAAAGCCACTGGCGCACCTCCCTGCGCAACCGCATTATTCAGGCTTCCAGTCTGCTGGAAGTGCTGTTGTCCGGGCTGGTGCTGATCGGCCTGCTGCTCAGCGTTGTGCCTCTGATCCGCTGGATGCCCGGCCTGCTGTTCGATGGCAACGAGGCAGAGATCCGCACCTTTCTGGAGCGCAGCTTGGATATCGTGATCGGCATCGAGTTCATCAAGATGCTGGCCAAGCACAGCCCCGGCAGCAGCCTTGAGGTGCTGCTTTACGCCATTGCCCGCCATCTGGTGGTGGGACACGATTCCGCCGTGGAGAACCTGCTCAGCGTGGGCGCCATCGCACTGATCTTCATCGTGCGCAAGTTCTTCTTTGTCCCAGCCTTTGGCGCACACCTGCCGGACGGCCACCCCGCGCCGGATCTTACCCCCGCCCAGAGCGGCATCCCCGCCGACTGGTTCCGTCGGCGGCATTCCGAAGCAAAGCCTGAGGAAGAGACCGAGACAAAGGAATAAGCCTATACAAAAACCACCCCGCAGCGGCCGGTGAACGGCTGCTGCGGGGTGGTTTATTATTTTCTGTTACTTTTTGCCGTGACGGCCAAAGCGGTACTCCTTACCCTCGCGGATGCGCTGGATGTTGGAGCGGTGCATGTAAATGACCATCGCACCCATGATCACCGAGCCGATGGTGCACACGGTAAGGTCGGCGGCAGAATAGCCCCGGAACACCCCGTACAGGATGGTGAGCACCGGGTAAAGTGCCGCCATGGTCACGCTGCCCAGCGACACCATGCCGGTGGGCAGCAGGCAGGCCAGAAAGATGACTGCCAGAAAGGGGATCAGCACCGGCTGGATGGCCAGAATGGTGCCGCCCGCCACCAGCACGCCCTTGCCGCCCTTGAAGCCGAAATACAGGGGCTTCAAGTGGCCGATAATGGCAAAGATGGCGGCAAGGTACACCGCCAGATAGGGCGAGAGCGTGGTGCTTTCCGGCATCTGGGTGAACAGCCAGCGGCCGATGCACACGGCCAACACGCCCTTGAGCACATCACCAAAGGCGGTAAGTGCCGCTGCCTTTTTGCCGAAGGTGCGCAGCATATTGGTCATGCCTGCAGCGCCGCTGCCGTACTTGCGCACATCATCGTGGTACAAAAACTTGCTGACGAGGATACCGGTGTCGATGCTGCCCAGCAGATACGCCTGCACAGCGGACACCACAGCGATGAGAACAGATTTCATCATCTGAGCCTCCCTGACGTGTTATACGTCCTTGGCACCCACCTCGCCGGAGCCGCGCTCCCGCACGACCAGACGGATGGGCGTATGCTCCAGACCAAAGTTTTCGCGGATCTGGTTGATGAGATACCGCTGATAGCTGAAGTGGAACAGGTGCTTTGCGTTCACGAAGGCCACGAACGTGGGGGGACGGGTGGAGGCCTGCGTCAGGTAGTAGATCTTCAGGCGGCGGCCCTTGTCGCTGGGGGGCTGCATCCGGGCAGTAGCGCGGGCAAGCATCTCGTTCAGCACGCCGGTGGGCACGCGGGCACCGTTCTGTGCGTCCACGTCGCGGATCAGCTGCATCAGCTTGTTCACGTTGTAGCCAGTCTGGGCCGAAATGAAGATGATGGGGGCGTAGCCCATGAAGCTGAAGTCCTCGGCATAGCCGCGGCGCTGCTGCTCCATGGTGTTGGTCTCCTTGCCTTCCACGGCGTCCCACTTGTTCACCACGATGATGCAGGCTTTTCCCTGCTCGTGGGCGTAGCCTGCCACCTTGCTGTCCTGCTCGGTAAAGCCGACGGTGGCATCCACAAGGATCAGCGCCACGCGGCTGCGCTCCACAGCGGCCAGTGCACGCACCACCATGTAGCGCTCCAGACCATCGCTGATGTTGCTGCGCTTGCGCAGACCGGCGGTATCGGTAAAGATGAACTTGCCGTAGGCGTTGTCCACCGGGGTGTCGATGGCATCACGGGTGGTGCCGGCCTCGTTGGCCACGATCATGCGGTTCTCGCCCAGAATGCGGTTGGTCAGGCTGGACTTGCCCACGTTGGGGCGGCCGATGATGGCAACGGGGATACGGTCCTCCTCCACCACAGTCTCGCTGAAGTCCAGATGGGCGCACACGGCATCCAGCAGATCGCCCGTACCGTGACCGTGCACGGAAGAAATGGGCATCACCTCGTCAAAGCCGAGGTTGTAGAACTCGTACAGTTCCATGGGAGCCTCGCCCACCTTGTCGCACTTGTTCACGGCAAGAATGATGGGCTTATGGCTGCGGCGCAACATGTGTGCCACATCCTCGTCGGCTGCGGTCAGGCCGTTGCGCACGTCCGTGACCATGATGATGCAGTCGGCGGTGTCAATGGCGATCTGTGCCTGCTCGCGCATGTGGGCCAGAATGCCCTCGGTGGCCTTGGGCTCGATGCCGCCGGTATCCACCAGCAAAAACTCGTGGCCGTTCCACTCGCAGTTGGCGAAAATGCGGTCGCGGGTAATGCCCGGGGTATCCTCCACAATGGCAAGGCGCTGGCCGCACAGCTTATTGAACAGGGTGGATTTGCCCACGTTGGGGCGTCCCACCACTGCTACGATCGGTTTGCTCATGGGGTCTCCTCCTTTCTTAAAAGGGGTAAAATACAATAAAAATGGCGTTATCAGCTGCCGCTCTTCCTTCTGCGGGCAATGTGCAGGCCGCTGCGCAGCAGGGCGCGGGCTTCATCCCCGCCTGCCGTGGGCAGCACCTCCACCTTTACGCCCAGCTGCTGCCCCAGCTGCTCCACCGTGATATCGTCCAGGAAGGTGTCCTTTTCCTCCCGCAGCATCACAGCCGGGATGCCCAGCGTTTTTGTGGCAAGACTGCCGGCGCACTGGGCAATGATATCGGTGGCGGTGATGAGGCCGGTCACACCAACATTGCCGCCGAAAAAGCGGTTCTGGATGGTGTGGACGTGCACGGTGATCATGGGGTACTGGCGGTGCAACTCCTCCATCATGCGGGTGATGAGGGGCGCTGCCATGGTGCCGGTGACCACGTCCAGCTCCTTGGTGCCGTAGATCCGGTGGGGCTTGTCCAGTTCCGCCAGAAATTCTTCCTCGAACAGGCGCATCATGCCCACGCCGTTTTCCAGCCGGTCGTAGTCCTCGTAGAACGCCGCCGCAGGGATGGGGCGGCCTGCCTTAAGGTACCATTCATCGCTGGGGTAGATGATGCGCTTTCCATGGCGGCGTTTGCATTCATCACCGAATTCTTCCATAATGTCGATGACCTCAGCGCTGGTCTTTGCATCGTAGGGCACCTGCGGGTACAGATTTTTGCGGTAATCCGTAATGCCGCAGGGCACGGCTGCAATGCTTTGCACCATGGGGGTCAGCTCCAGCAGGTCGGCAAGGGTGCGGCGCAGCTCGTCGCCGTCGTTCACGCCGCGGCAGAGCACCAGCTGACAGTTGACGGCAATGCCGCCCTCCACCAGACGGGGCAGGTACTTGAGCACCTCGCCGCCGCGCTTGTTGGCCAGCATCCGGACACGGAGCTGGGGGTTGGTGGTGTGCACCGAGATGTTGATGGGCGAGATGTGCATCTTGATGATGCGGTCGATCTCGTGATCCTGCATATTGGTCATGGTGATGTAGTTGCCGAACAGAAAGCTCAGCCGCTCGTCATCATCCTTGAAATACAGGCTCTCGCGCATACCGGGGGGCAGCTGGTCGATGAAGCAGAACATGCAGTGGTTGGAGCAGGAATGCTTCTGGTCGCCCAGATAGGTGGAGAAATCGCAGCCAAAGGGGCCGCGCTCCGCGCGCCGGACATCCCACTCCCGGATGCCGTCGGCAACCTTTGCCTTCAGGTGAAAGCTGCTGCTGTCGGTATAAAAATCATAGTCCAGCGTATCGTTCAGCTCATTTTCATCCACGCTCAGCAGCTCATCGCCGGGCTGCAGGCCCAGCGCCTCGGCTTCGCTGCCCGCATCGATGCGGTCGATCTTGATCGCCATTGCATTTCACCTCCAGACAAAGAAAGAAGGGGAAGGCATTGCGCCATCCCCTTCTCAACATAACACCAATGTGCCACCAATTTTGCGCAAATTAGGCCTTCTTGATGACTTCCTCGCCCTTGTAGTAACCGCAGTTGCCACATGCCTGGTGGGGGAGCTTCAGAGAGCCGCAGTTGCTGCACTTGACCAGTGCGGGGGCCTCCAGCTTCCAAACATTGCTGCGACGCTTGTCGCGGCGGGCCTTGGAAAGATGTCTCTTAGGTACTGCCATATTTTTGCACCTCCTTGATGGGTTTATCTGTTCAGCAGTGATTTAAGGATCGCGAGCCTAGTGTCTACGGGGGCATCGGTCTGCTCTGCCGGTGGGCAGGTGCATTCCGCCTTTTTCTTACCGCACTGCGGGCAAAGCCCGGCGCAGTCGGGGCTGCAAAGCAGCACCGTAGGGATCTGGAACATAAACTCCTGATTGAGCCATTCGTCCACGTCCAAGTGTCCTTTTTCGTCCAGCGGAAGATCGAAATCCGGGTCATCCAGATCCCGCTCCTTGACGATCCACTCCGTATCGACTGTCTCTTCCCGGGTGACCGGGTCCAGACAGCGGGCGCACTCTCCGTGCACCGATGCCTTTGCCCGCAACGTTATCTGAACCTCGTCGCCATCGGTCTGCGCGTCAAAGACGGCTGTGACCGGCTGCGGGATCCTTGCACCGGCATAATCGTACGCAGATAAATCACACTGAAACTCTGCATGGTACGGTCTTGTGCCGGCTGTGATAAACTTTCTCAGGTCAAATTGCATAGTACACCTCATAAAAGGCTGCTTTGTTAGTATAGCGCCAACACAGCCCTTTGTCAACACCAAAACAGGCAGAAAACCGAAAAAATTTCAAATTCTCCGGTTTCCTGCCTGTCTGGGATGCTTCAAATCAGAAATTTCAGAGTTATTTTACAGGTACTTCTTCACATCGTGGGGCAGAGCAGCCTCGTCAGCGCTGACAGTAACGGTGACCTTGATGGAGTCGCCGGCGGCAGCAGCGATCTCGTCCAGAACGACGCCCAGACGGTTGATGTCGTGATCCAGCACCTTCAGGATGCCGTCGATGTACAGGTCAGTGATGTCATAATTGCTTGCCAGCAGGCCGGCCACGAAGCCGTACAGCATCTCGCCGCCGGCGATCTTGTACTCGTCCAGGTCGATGAGACGGGCGGCGTTGGGGACCTCATAGGTCAGCTTCATGCCCTTCTCGACGACAACGACGTTGCCCTTGGAGGTCTTGACCGAATCGTTGATCATGTCGATCATAGCCTTGGTCTTACCGGAGCCTTTGGTGCCAACAATCAGTTTAATCATAGTTCTGTCCTCCTGTATTTTCCACGCCTCACGGCGGGAGATCGTTTTTTGTTCCGCTTGCTCTTACTTCAGCTTTGCTTCCAGCTCGGCGGTCAGGTTCTCATAACCCGGCTTGCCCAGCAGAGCGAACATGTTCTTCTTATAGCTCTCGACACCCGGCTGGTTGAAGGGGTTGACGCTCAGCAGGTAGCCGCTGCAGGCGCAGGCACGCCAGAAGAAGTAGATGAGGTAGCCCACATTATAAGCGGACAGGTCGTCCACCTCGATGACCACCTCCGGCACGCCGCCGTCGGTGTGGGCGAGGATGGTTCCTTCCATAGCCTTGCGGTTGACCACGCTCATATTCTGGTCCGCCAGGAAGTTCAGGCCGTCGAAGTTGCCCTCCAGCTCTTCGATGAACAGATCCTGCGCAGGCTTTTTCACATCCACGATGGTCTCGAACATGATGCGGGAGCCTTCCTGAATGAACTGACCCATGGAGTGCAGGTCAGTGGAGAAGATGCAGCTTGCGGGGAACAGGCCCTTGTTGTCCTTGCCCTCGCTCTCGCCGAACAGCTGCTTGTACCACTCGTTCATCAGGGTGAAGTTCGGCTCATAGCACTCCAGGATCTCGATACTCTTGCCCTTGCGGTACAGGATGTTGCGGATGGCAGCATACTTGTAAGCGTCGTTGTCGGGGCTGAGCACGGAGAAGCGCTCCATAGCGTCGGCTGCGCCCTTCATGACGTCGTCGATGCTGATGCCGGAGGCCTCCTCCAGCGCTTTTTGACGCCGGGGCCGGCGATGAGGCCCTCGAGGCAGTTGTCGTGGAAGGGGCAGCCGCTGTGCTCGCCAATGGTGTCGCGCGGGTCGCGAGTGACCAGGATGTGACCGGCCTCGGGGTGCA
>ERZ773192.3406-NODE-3406-length-11902-cov-21.926986_pt1 | contig 11902 bp, 12 predicted proteins | sample MGYA00581010_ERZ773192 | MGnify/ENA primary metagenome ERZ773192 (study PRJEB29015, sample SAMEA2737741) | human gut metagenome | biome: human gut; feature: human-associated habitat; material: faeces | place: China | collected 2012 ...
AAGATTCATCGTTTCGCAATTTGTGGACAGCACGGCTGATCCACGCCGAAACGTGGTTGGGCGGGGCGCTCATGCGAGTAGCAACTGCGGTAAGCGGTATGCCGGAGACTTGCAACGCCAGCGCATGGACGCCCTTGCGGGTCACGCCGCTGTATTGAGATTCTGCGGCGGCAAGCAGCAGGGGAGTCTCGCACTCAATATCGAAGGGAGCGCTATGTTGTACTTCTAATGCGGCAAGTGCAGTTGGCTCCATCTCTGCCAGAGAAATCATGCGGGATTGTTTTCCCGTAAGGTTGCGGCAGTAACTGACAAGACCATTCTGTACGACCTGCCGGGCATAGGATGCAAAGCTACCGCGCGCTGGGTCGAAGGTCAGTGCTGCATTGCAGAGCCAGACACAGCCCTCTTGATACAAGTCCTCATAGCCAAGACCAGCAACGCAGGGATTGGCATTGATGTCGAACCGCAGGACGCGCTCTACGATGGTCAGATTTTCTTCTGCCAAACGCTGTTGGTCAGCTGTGAGCCTTTTCACGCATTTCATAACCGTCACCTCGCAGTCGCATTCTCGCAGATGCGGATGATTTGCTCACAGCGGTAGTCGCCGCACTTGGCAATATGTACCTGATCTCCGGGCAGCCCCATCTGCGTTTGCAGCCAACGGTAGCTCTGGTCGCGGCTCATGCCAAGCTGCGTCTGTACGCTGTGCAAGGCATGGTGAGCAAGGATGCGTTTATGCCGCAAATCTCCGTTGGCAAGGGTGCCGAGCGGCTGCTTCGTGCGGCGGTCTGCTGTGACATAGGCATCACAGGCAGGCCAGCGGCGGCAGACGTACAGGTACGTTCCTGCGGAAATGTCGGACAGACCATGAATCGCGCTTGCCGGGCGCAGCATGGCAAGAGAGCCGCAGTAGGGACAATGGATACGAGCTTGTTTCATAGAATTTCACCTCCAATTTGTTGAAAATAGGCCGAAAAAACCTATTTGCCCTTATTACTGTCATCTCAAACGAAAAAATTAAAAAATTTCGGCCACTTTTTCAAATTTTACAATTTGTTCATATCTTCGCGGCGTTACGCCAGCATCGGACGGGATCCGCCACCGACAGATTTGCGTACATCCAGCATCGTCCTGCCGTTCAGTGTGACAGGCGCATTGAACAGCATCGTCAGAAGATATTTCTTGAGATTTTTAACGTCCGTGTGCAGATTGCACAGGCCGTCAAGGACAAAACGGATATGCTCGCTTGTCAGCTGCAACAGTCGTTCCCGCACCAAGGCCATCGGGAACAGGTTGTTGCCCAGCCGCAGTACAGGGCTGCGGAGCTGGATTGTCTCCACGACCAGCTCGTAGATCTCCTGCATCACTGGGGCGCTCTCCGGCTGGTTGCGGCAAAGCAGGTCCAGTTCGATGTTGTCGCGGACTTTTGTCCGCACGGCCGCTCCCTCGGATAAGATTAGATCAGTATTTTGTTTCTCTTTATTTTGTATTTCTTTATTTAATTGCATGGGATTTCCCAGTACAGCAGAATCCGATGCAAGGGGTTCCAGCATAGGCGGCACGGATTCAGCGCTGCCGCCGGAGCCGGATGAGGGAGTTTGCGGGTACTCATAGACATAGTAATCGCAGCCACGCAGACAGCCGCGCTCATCACGGACGCGGGTACGCACCACATACCCGGCATCCTCCAGCTCCCAAATCGCTGTGCGGATAGCGTCCACGCTCTCCTTATTGATGGCGGCAAGCCCTTTGAGGGTATAATCCCAGTCGTCCGGCAGGGAAAGCATCTGCGACAGCAGACCCTTGGCTTTCAGGGACAAATTTTTGTTGCGAAGATGATGATTGCTCATAACGGTATAGTCCTTAATGCGCTCTACGCGAAAAACAGCCATTTTACGAATCCTTTCATGTAAAAGATGGGCAACCGCCGGGGCTGCCCACGGTTCATCGGTTACAGATTCTGACGGATAATGCGGGTGATGATGCCCACGGCAATGCTGCGCTCCTCGTCCAGCTTCGTTACCACAAAACTGACATCATCCTTTTTCCCGGGCGTGCGGCGGTCATAGCAGGAGTGAGCCACAGCATTGACCCCGTTAGAAAGCCGCACATAGACGATGCCTTTATGTACATCGGTGACGCGGCCGGCGTATTTGCTCTGCACACGGCAGCGTTTCAAGGCTTCGTGGCTGGTGTTCTCGGTGACGCTCTTGACATCGGCATGGACGGACAATTCTTCCTGCGAGGTCTTGTTCACCTCTGTCACGCGGACAAGAATCTGGTCGCCCACAGCAAAGCGGTCATGGGCATCACCGATCCAGTCCCATGCCAGATCCCGCGCCATGATGGAACACTCCACGCCGAAAATCTCCACACGGATGGATTTGTCGGCAACGGCAATAACGCGAGCCTGCACCACACGCCCCTCACGGACGCGGTACTCACCGTTGGCATCGGGGCTGAAATAGAAAAGCTGGCGTTTGCGCATCATGGCTTCGCGGCGGCTGGCGACTACACTGCGGCTCTTGGAGTCAATGCCGAGGATAACAAAATCAATTTCTGCGCCCAGCATATTGCCCAGCAGCTTCATCTGGCGAACGGCCATACTGTCGGTACTGTTGGCAGCGCTGGGGGCGACCATCATTTCTTTGAGAGGAATGACGATGCGGAAGCCGTTGTAATCCACGACAGCAATCGTCTTGCCGCTGTCGGTCTGCTCGATACCACCCAGCGATGCCGAAAGGATACGCCGCGTGCGGTAGGCGTTGTGAATCTCGTGCCAGGCAGCAGCTTCGCGGGCATCCTCGGTTTCGATTTCGTCACCGCTTTCAATGGTCAGCACCGAGGCATCCGCTTTGCGTCTGCGGCGGGGCGGGGGAGTCTCGGCGGACTTTTCTTCTTCGACAGGGGCGGGAGTAGGTGTATCCTCAAGACCCATGGGTTCAGGAATAGGCAGATCGGGGGTAAAAATATCATTGTTCATTTCCATGAGAAATCTCCTTTTCGTTTTCAGGTTTTGTTATGATGGATTCTTTGTCGATGGCAACCACTGCTTTTGATTTGGCAGGACGGCCACGGCGTTTAGGCGGTGCCTTGGGGGATGACTTAGATGTTTCCGCCGGAGGAACTTCGGATGTTTCCGGTAAGGCTTTCCGCCACTCCGGGATATGGGCGGATGCCTTACACTCCCGCAGCTGCTTGTAAGCGGGGTGCAGAGAGTAGTCCATCTTGTGGACTTTCAGAACTTTGTGGCCACGCAGAATTACCAGCGCTTCATCAACCGGCAGACGCAGCACTTCGTCCGGGGTCAGCACCGGCCGTTTGCCGACACCACTGCTTTCGCGGTACTGCGGCGTATAGTCGGAAACGCGCAGGGTGTTTAGTGCCTTGGAAGTACTGGACACCGCTACACTGGCAATGCCGGTGCGCTGAGAGACGTACTCGGCGGTCAGCTGATCCGTACAGCCGAGAAAAAGCTGCACATCGCAGTTGCCGAGAATTTCCTGCCACTGGTTCTGTGGGTAGCGGTTTTGCAGTCCGGCAAGATTCTGGAACACGCAGGACATAGAGATATTGCGGGAGCGAATGACGCTGATGCGCCGGGATAACTCGGAGATCGTACCGCAGGCGGTCAGCTCCTCGCCCAGCACATGGACCGGCACGGGGAGCCGCCCGCCGGGGCAGTTGGCATCGGCATAGCGGACAAGTTTGATAAAGGCAAAAGACAGGAACAACGATGCAAGAAAATCAAAGGTACTGTCCTGATCGCTGGTGACGAGATAGTACGCGCAGGGCTGCTGCCCCGGCAGTTCAAGGCTGATTTCGTCATACGCAGTGATTTTCTTAATTAAGTCAGACTGAAATACCTGTAATCGGCTGCCCAAACCGCTGATGACCCCGCTGCGTACAGAGTCCGATGCCCGTTGATACAGGCTGTACGGTGCTTTGGCAGGATGCGTCAGCGGCAGAACATCAAACAGGCTGTCCAACTGACTTTCGCTGCATTGCGTGATAAGGTTGTACACCTCACCGATGGTCCGCTGCTCCGGCGGGTAGGTGAGGTCAACGTACAAGACCAGCGCTTTCAGCAAGTTCATCTCTCCCGAATCCCAGAAGCGGTCACTTTTGCCGGTGCCGTTGGTGTTCTTGATGATGACATCCACGAAAAGCTGCGCCATCAGTTCCTGACCCTCAATTTCTTTCAGACAGTTCCACGAGTCGGAGTTTTCGGGGCTGACGAGGTTGAATACGCGCACGGTATACCCTAAATCTCGCATATATTCGCTGGATTTTTCGTAAAGTTCTGATTTGGGGTCACAGATAATCAGCGACTCTCCGCGGACGGCGCTTTGCAGGATACGATTCATGCAGAACGAGCGGGTTTTCATCGAGCCACTGGCACCGTAGACGGCGAGGTTGCCGTTCATACGGGTTTTCTCCGGGATGCAGAGAAACTTTCCGTCGAGCATCCCCAACACGGTGCCTGTATGCTGGGATAGGTCGGAAACCATATCCAGCACAGCAGGAATTTCTCGCGGCTGCATCCAGCCGGATGTGCCGTAAGTGCCTTTTGCGGAAAAATCGAAGTTACGCTCGGAATCCGTTAAGGCATCTTGACTGAACAGCTTTCGATACAGGAAAATCGCGGCGACTGTGGCTGCGCAGCCTGCTATGCAGTAAAGGTTGTAGGGGAACCATAAAATGCCTTTAAGACAGTCCGGCGGCGACAAAGAGGGGAACGGCGGAGAAGTACCGCCCGGCATACCGCCGTTTTTCTGCCAGACGGCATAGTTGCCGATGAACTGCGTCAAGTAGCCGCAGGCATAGAGCAGCAGCGTGACTGCCAACAAAATCTGCAATCTTTTTGAGGAACGTTTCATGGCAAAGTCAGAAACCTCCTCTCGAACGCGGCAAAGTCGATGGTCTGCAACTCGACCCTATCACCGCAAAGTGGCCGCAGCGCGTTTGCCTGAAAATCAAAGCAGAGGATGGCACCTTTCATTTGCAGCAGTTCCAAGGCAGACAGGAATCGGAACAAGCGCGGCAGATCCGGCAGATAGCAGAATAAAATCGGCGCGCCTGCATCTGTACGAGCGTCGTTCTCGATGTAAGCGTTACGGCAAGGCGGCTGAAACTCTTGCAGCAGCATGGCGTTTAGTTGTCCGATTATATCTGGATGACAGAGCAGCCACAGCAGCGTCTCGCCGTGGTAGTCATTGGTGAGAAAGTAGAAATGTTCGTAGCCCTCGCCAAAAAGGAAGTGTTCTTTCTTGTAGGTCTTTGCATCTTCCAGCAGGGTAGTCATAACTGCCCACTGGTCAGACAGCAGGATGCCGTCCGGCGTGTGGCTCACACCATTCCGCGTATAGCGGATATTTTGCAGCATGATTTTTCCCCGCTGTTCGATTTGCGTGTCAAAGACCGGAACAGCATCCATGCCGTTGAACACAGCAAAGGTGCGGGATGGGGTCAGCAGCGAGCCTGCCATACGGGAGCCGTGAACCTTTACCATTTCAAGGCCCAGTTCTTTCATCTCGCGGGAATCATAAAAAACAGGGGCTTCAATGCGGCAAGGACTGCTGCCACCCGGCACAAATACAGGCGGCTTTTCATCTCGATAAATCATCGTGCCTGCATTCAGCATCGTGACATAGGTTTGCGCGATACGATGCAGCCGCAGACGGCGGGCAGGGGATGATTTGATGGAGTTGGTGTCGGTGCGGCCTGACAGATAGAACTGAAATCGCTCCGGCGCTCGTTCCCGCAAAAGACGTTTGCCACGGATGCCGAGCCGGTAGCCGCGAAGATGATCTTTGGAGAAGATGCGCAGGAGCTTGTCGTGTGTCAGGCTCGTCACGACTTTTTTGCGATAACTTTTGCTGGAGGTAAGGCGGTCAGCACACGCACAAGGAACCTCGCCGCAGATGGCTGTGAGCGCCAAAAGTTCATAATAGAGGCTGTCTTGCGCGGGCAGGACAGGAAAGGCAGAAGAAATAGAAATCACCTCGGAATTTAACCGTGCCTTCTTTGACTCCGGCGAAAGTTGCCGCCGTCTTGTGTGTGAAACAGCTTACAACAACGCGGAAAAGTCATTTTCAGGCACAGGTATCTGATTTTTATGAATTTTTCGGAAAAAGTGGAGGTCGGGTCTCAGCCGATTTTGGGGTGCTCAGCCATGCCGAAAAGCAGTTTTTCGGCATTACGGTAATCACGGTAGAGGACGAATATCCAAACCGGGTCGTCTGGAAAGAATCGCACAGCGCCCCGGTATCGTCCGCCAGGCAGAATGTAGCAATGACATCTATAACTGCCTTGAGTTCAAGATTGTCATAATCCCGCACGGATGTGATTGGAAGATTGTGGTCGTAGATATGCTCCACGCAAATCACACAGTCAGAGAAGCGGGGAAGCGGTCCGCTTTGCACCAGTGCAGCCTGAAGCGGCAGCAAAAGAAACTTGCAGCCGTCCCGCTTCTTTTTGTCCGGCAGCAGCGCGGGGAGCAGCACACGCAAATAGTTGTCAGCCGCCCATACACGGATGCCCTGTACTTCGGCCGCCTTGGGATAGTAGTAAATGGGCGGTTCGTTGGACACGGAAAAGAACATATTGCGCAGATGCGCCGTGCTTTTCTCGCTGAGGAGTGCCGCACTCTCGGCAGTTTTGGCAAACTGCATCGGGTCGGGCACAGGCAGCAGATGCTCCATTTCGTACAGCTTTTTGTGAATGTCGATGAGTCCGCGCTGCTCCAAGCGGATACGATTCAAAAGTACGTCAGGATTCAAGCGCGGCCTCCTTTTTGTAGTAGCTGACGGTGCCGTCTTCGGCTACCGTGCAGAATCCGGCCGCCTGCGGAATGTCCAGCAACTCAATCTGGGAGGTGCCCTCTACGACCACGATGCGCTTGCCGGCATCTTTCTGTGGCTTGTGCAGCAGCTGGCAAATCATAGTCTCTTTGCCCTGCGGGATAGGCACGATTTCATACAGCTCTCCATTTGCAAAACAGAGAATAGCTGCCGGAAATTCTGCAACTGTGTGGTATTCCACCTGATCGATGAAGTCGAGCAGAACCCAGACGCAGCGGGATAAGTCCTTGTCTGCATTGTTTCGTGCTTCTTGATTTGCGTAGTAGCGGCAATTTTCGGCACGGTAAACGCGCCCCTCTTTCAGCATGTGGGCGAGTAAGGTCTTTGCCGTTGCCTCTTTTTCGGGAAAGAACCGGCAAAGCTGTTCTTCGGTCAGACCGGGATACAGCGAAATGTTATGCAGCATTTCAGCGGCTTCCCGCTGATAAATCGCTGCGCGGTTTTTCAATACAATCACCATCCTTATTGCGCATAAGGAACGCATAAAGACGTATTAAGCACTGCCAACAGCATAGCCACAGGCAACTAATACGCAATCATTACGTCCTTTTGCGTATTCGACTTTTTATTGCGTAATCATTGCGTCAAGGCGGACGTATTACGGTCATCTGCAAAACCTCCCAAAATCAGAAAATGCCCAAAACAAAAAGAGCCGTGCCTGAAAAAGTCAGGTACGACTCTGTGTGAAAATGTCCAACCTTTTTGGCTGAACCCTATTTTGAACATACTAATTGTAACATACGAGATTATACACGTATATACAATCACTGTGCGGATGTTGTGCAGATGTAATGCGAGTGCGGCAAAAAACTTTCAAGGCAGTGCATCTGGCGCAATCTTGATTCTTTGGCGTATAGGCATTATAATGCAAAAGAAAGCAAAGAAAAGGAATCATCGATTTTATGGATAACCAATTATTGCAGATACAAAACAGAACCTGCCGCATCTACGGCACTGCCAGCGCCGAATACCTGCTGCTGCAAATGGTGGATGAACATGACCTTGCAGGGATGGAACGAGAAGTTGAAGCCATACATCGGCAAACCACACAACCATTTTTGCTGGCCGCTGTCCAAGCCGAGAATTGGAACGACGATTTGTCGCCTTGGCCTGCACCGCCCGTATGGGGTAAGCAGGGCTTTGGCGGCAGGGCAGGGGATACGCTTGCATGGCTGGCGCAGGCTGTGCCGAGCATCCGTCGGCAGTATTCTATAAAGGAAGACTGCAAAGTTGTTTTGGGCGGCTACTCGCTGGCAGGGCTGTTTGCATTGTGGGCAGCAACGCAGAACGATGCGCTGTATGGCGTAGCCGCCGCTTCGCCGTCCGTGTGGTTTCCCGGTTGGCCAGAATACGAAGCGGCGCACCCTATCCAAGCGCAGCGTGTTTATCTCAGCCTTGGTGACCGCGAGGAACACACCAAAAACCAGACTATGGCATCAGTAGGTGACAACATCCGCGCCCTGCACAGCGCCCTGACCCGGCACGGCACAGCCTGCACGCTGGAATGGAACACAGGCGGCCACTTCAAAGATGTCGACCTACGGACGGCAAGAGCATTTGCTTGGGTTATGGAAGGGAAACAGTAACGTGACAATTCTGATAGATGCCGATGGCTGCCCGGTGGTAGATTTGACCGTACAAACAGCCACAAAATATAAAGTGCCCGTGCTGATTCTATGCGACACCGCCCACCAAATCCAACGCGATGGTGCGCAGACATTGACCTTTGACAAAGGGCCCGACAGCGTAGATTTTGCGCTAGTAAACCGCGTACATCCCGGTGACCTTGTAATCACGCAGGACTACGGACTGGCAAGTATGTGTCTGGCGCGCCGCGCTCGCGTGCTGAACCAAAACGGCTTAGAGTATACGCCCGAAAATATAGACGGCCTGCTGTTCCGCCGCCACGAAAACAAAAAGCTTCTCCTTGCCGGAAAGTACCCTAAAGGAACACCCAAGCGAACGAAGGAGCAGGACATAACATATAGAAACGCCTTAGGAAGAATTTTGCAGACTGTGTAAAATTCTTCCTAAGGCGTCTGAAAATGGTGGAAATGTTATTACAAATGAATCTGGTTCTTACTACAAGCGACCGTAAACCTACATCTACACCTCGTCAGCTCGAATTTTATGCCAAACGGAAACAACGCTCTTTTTCTCTTGCATAAGTTTATACATCGTTTGGCGTAAGATTGGCGTATGGCATGATTTCAGTTAGAAACCCGCCAAAAGAAAAAGCCTGAAATTTCTCGTATCATCAAGAAGTTTCAGGCTTTTTTGTGCTCAAATCGACAATTTACTGGTCAATGGGCTTCATCGTGGGGACTTGCACGATTCACTCATTTTATGGTTATATCTTAATTCGTCATTGGAGCGATACTGCGATACACCGTAAATTACCGTTTCATCAGATTATGTATTATTCTATCACGCTTTCGGCATTTGGTACACGGTTTGGTACATGAACCGCGTGATAAACCGGGATAGACAGTGTGCTTGAATGGGTTAAACGGCCACCGAAAAGAGCTGAAATGCACTTGACTAAGATGGTTATGTTCAGCAATGAACGCCCCAATAAATCAAAAACTCAAAAATTGTACTTACCTTCTGTTGTGTATAATAAAAAAGAGGACTCCTTCGAATAGGAATTTCCCTTTGGGTTGCTGACTTCGCAAGTATCCGAAATACACTCACTTCAAACTTCTGTATACTTTTCAGATCTAAAGCCATAGTAAATATTTCCTTGCTCTATTTGTTCCAATATTCTCACAACTCCATTTACCAGCTATGACACCTAGTTTTCTAAGCAGTTTATCGTGCGAGGGTTGCCAATCAATTTGTGTTTTCATTATACTCCATTGCAGAAGTAAGAACAAGTTGAATTATAAAATACAGTGGTTTTGTATCCTATAACAACTGACAAGTTGCATTCTTGAGTTCTTAAGGACAACAGCCTTCACAAGCGAGCGGCGAGCGGCGGGTAACGGGGGACTGCACCCGGCTATAATGTGTCCAGAACGGAAGTAATACTGAATAAGGAGGAAAACATCATGGGTTGTTATCATGTGAACCTCCCCACCTAAGCCTTTCGGCTATAGATGGGGCTTCTCCGAGGGATGTGTCTACCTTTTTCATTGGTCACCCTGCTTATCGTCGGATTTAATGTGCCGCAAAGCGCAGATATCGTCGCCCTTGGCAATGGCCTTGGGCAGGTCAAGGCGGGCATCAAAGCAGCGGCCGATGCCGAGGTGATTTTTTCCTTCCTTTTCCGGGATGTCTTTTTCGCTTTGATTCAAGTGAGATTCCTTTTTTATGCGCCGCAATGCACAACTAAAAATCGCCCTCGGCCTGTCCATGGGTCGAGAGCGATTTAACTGCCAGGAAAACTGTAAGGTTGCAGGGCGGGGAGTTATGCCCAGGGGTCAGCCACCAGCGGAATACGGATGCCGGTCAAAAGCTGCTGCTCCCACAAAAACCACTGCCCTGTGGATGGTTTGTTGCGCAGCTTTAGCGGGCGCGGGCTGTCAGCGCCGCTGCAAGCCACATATAAGGTCAGGTACCCGTCGACAAACTGCGTCCGGCTGTAAGTGTTTTCCGAAACGGTGACTCGGTACGGCTGCACAGGTGTGTAGTTGTTTTCCGGTGTGGAACCGACAAGGTAGGAACGCATCAGGTATTCCTTGCCGCGAAAACGGTCGCGGATAAACTGTTTGTCGATGCCGTTCAAGGGGCGCGGGCCGCGCAGGAAATCCAGCATTTTCTCGGTCTCGGCAGGGTTTTCCGGGTACAGCGCCAGCGCCGCCACTGTCAGAGCGGCCACTTCCTCCGGCACAGTCAGCGCAGCCTGGGGCATAGCCTTCAGCTCGTCCAAGGTCTTGGGAAGGCTGTTCAACGTGATTTCACTCATCTGGGTACCTCCTGTTCATCATTGTTTTCGGGCTATATATTTTTGCCTGTCACGCCTCGCGTGTCAGGCAAACGACTACCTCCACATGAAACATAGGTGTAGCGTATGCTTGTCGGTGTTTTCCCAATTAGCAAGATTACTGCGGGAACTGCTCACTGCACCGATAGCAGCTGTAATGGTTGCACGGCGCAAGTACGAAGGATACTTATGGAACATTTTATCGAATTCCGGATATTTGAATTCACGGTTTTTATTGCCGTGAACCAGCTTTTCGATATAGCGTCGTTGCTCCAAAGCTCCGGTAGTTATGCTTCTTACAGCATCCCAATTGTCGTTGACAATACCAATCAGGTAGGAGAGTACTAGCTGGTATATACGAACCGTATCATCAAGGCTGACACTGCATCTGACAGTTCTTACTTGATAGCTGGAAGTAATTTGCAAAGCGCCCACCTCCTTTACAACAACATTTTATTGTGTTGTTATTATAGCACAAATACAATTAGTTGCAAAGGCTGTTATAATTTGAAAAATAACCCAAAACGCGAGGATTATATGCAGCCGATAATAAAAACCAACGCCTGGTATACGCTGGTGACGGCCAAGAACGAGGTCATCAACGCATCGTGGTGCAAGCAGCAGCTTGCCAGAATTCTGAAGAAAAGCACCGATACAATCATCCTGTTCGATGTTACCGACAGCTATGCAGTGCTTGTCTTAGACCACGACAGGCTCATCCCCGGACAAGTACCGATGGCGGTCAAGCAATATAAGTCCACTCCGGAAGGCTTTGTCCTTGCACATACCGTCAAGGTCGATGTTGAGGATGCGCAGGAACCCCGGCTTCTCGTCTTTGATGTGAGCCGGGTCTTGGCGGTCTCTTGGAAGAAGGGTATTGCCGCTATTACGAAGATTTTGAAAATCTGGATGATGTGCGAACCGCAAGCAGAACCCGTCTGGCTGTTCCTGAACATCGACCCGTATGGTTTCGAGTTGTCGGATAGCGAGAGCTGGGAATGCTTAGAGCGCATTGTAAAGGACAAGGAATTCAAGGTAAAACCTGTCTTCCTCACTAAGGGTAACCACCATGCTGGACGAGGCGTTTGCAAAGATCCCGGCCGAAACAAACCTG
>ERZ773192.3407-NODE-3407-length-11902-cov-5.946822_pt1 | contig 11902 bp, 14 predicted proteins | sample MGYA00581010_ERZ773192 | MGnify/ENA primary metagenome ERZ773192 (study PRJEB29015, sample SAMEA2737741) | human gut metagenome | biome: human gut; feature: human-associated habitat; material: faeces | place: China | collected 2012 ...
TGGGGCTACGCCCAAAGCAAGGACGCTTTGGTTGCTTGCCAAAAGTTTTGCACGACGCAAAACCATCATAGCAGGCAACGCTAAACACCCATTTTCAAAAATATAGCCGTCTTTTTTTAATCCCCCGAATCAACAGAGTTTGCGCTGATTTTGTCCGATATTGCTTTCTCTGCCTTCTCAGGCTCCTCCGAAGCTATAAGAAAGCACATATTGCCCTTTTGGAATATCACCGTCCTGCTTACGATTTTTTCCTGCTCCGGATATGTCCCGAACTGCTTTATCAGGCTGTCTTTCCTGCTTTGCAGTGCGGCTTTCACGCCGTCTGTGTCATCTGCACGCACAGCAATTATCTCCGACAGCTCAACGCTTATCGCCTGCTGATATACGCAGTAATCTGTGATACCGTATTTGCTGAAATCCATTATCGTATCAAGCAGTGCGCTGTCCGTTGCTTTTACCATTTCGGGAAAATCGCCGCTGTTAAGCGCTGTGAGTACAAGACCCTCGCAGGAAATATCATTGTCAGCCACCTTAGTTACCGTCCATTTTGTAGATGAACGGGATGAGCTGTCCTCCTGCTGTACAGAGGACGAAACATCATCGGCACAGCCGCAGAGCATTGCGGCAATGATTACGGCTATTAATACAGCGAGTGATTTTCTCATTTGCTTTTTATCCTCTCAAGATTTGCCGAAAGCGCATCGGGGAGCTTGTGCTTATCCTTGTCGTACCACGGCAGATCCTCACGCATTATAACATCGGGATGAGCCATAACACGCTTCATAAAATCCTCTGTCATATATTTTTCGTTTATCACAGTGTAGCCGTCTTTGTCGAAAACAGGCTTGTACCCTTCCCTCTTGTAGACGAACTCGCCCCACCACGGGAGCCACCACAGCCACATAGCGTTGTCCTTTTTCATCTCATCGGGATCGGGGATATAACCGCATTCGGACAAGGTTATCATCTTGCCGTGTGCAAGTTCGGTCATATATTCAAATCTCTGCTTCTGGGAAGAATGATCGTATTCCTTTACCGAGTAAATATCATCTCCGCAGATGTCAAACGTGTCCGGGCTTACTTCCATACACTTGTCCTGACCGTTCCATACCCATATAAGATTGGTCAGCTTGTGATAATTTTCCATACGGTCAAATATCATATACCACAGCTTCTTATACGCTTCACAGTGCTGTTCGTCGTGGTTTCCCCACCAGAACCAGTTGCCGTTTGCCTCGTGCAGAGGCCGCCACAGCACAGGTATATCAAGCTGTGCCATACGCTTAAGCTCGGCTGATACCATATCTATCTCACGGATAATAAATTCATATTCCGCAGTGCCTTCGGTTACACCCTTGCACAGATCGAAGCAGGTCTTGTGATCGTAGCTTGTCGTCTTGTAGTAGAACGATGAGCCTTTTGAATAATCGTTCATATCGTTCGGAGCGTACCAGTGCCAGCACATTGTGACAATGCCGCCGCACTGAGTAGCCCATTTTATCGCCCTGTCTACCTGATCGTCCGTTTTCTTGCAGGAGCTTACCCCCATAAAGTCATATCCTCTCACGGCAGGGAGTTTTCCCGTCAGATGATAGTACACAAGATCCTCGACTTCTTCACTTTGCAGATACTGCTGACCTGCCAGATGTTTTTTGCCGTAAATGCTTTTAAGGTATTCAAAAAGCATTTTTGTGTTTTTGCTTGCCTGCTTTGAAACAGGTCTTGTCGGGTCTGGTTTAAAATTCAGCTGTTTTTTCAGTTTCTCGAAATCTGTAGTATACGCCATAGTTCCTCACATTATATCTTTATTTGTTCTTCTGCTCCTGTAACGTTCTTACCGTTCTGAGAAGGAATTTTGTCGGAGCAAATCTTGAGCCTGCCGCAGCCGCCTTGGTGGTAACGCCGGGGATTATCAGCAGATCGCCGCATAAAAGACGCTCGATAGCATAGTCCGCAACATAAGCCTCGTTCTCGCTCGGTATTCCGAAGCTCTTTACGCCTGCAACGCTGTTGAATTCGGTATCTACAGGTCCGGGGCAAAGCGCGCTTATCACTACCCTGCTGCCTGTGCTTCTCAGTTCCTCGTAAACCGCCTTGGTAAGCTGTACGACATAGTTTTTTGTCGCATAGTATGTCGCAAGCAGAGGTCCTGCCATAAAGCCTGCAACAGACGCAGTGTTAAGGATATATCCGCTGTTTCTTGCGGCAAAATCACGCAGGAACAGCTTTGTCAGAATATGAACTGCCTTTATATTGACGTTTATCATCGAAAGTTCGTCTTTAAGATCTGTTTCAAGGAACGGACCGTACAGACCGAAACCCGCATTGTTAAAGAGAAAATCAATTTTATAATCCTTTACCTTGTTGTAAAGCCCGAAGCACTGCTCCTCTTTTGAAAGGTCGGCTGTAATTGTCTTGACCTTTATTTCGGGACAGTTGTATACGATTTCTTCCTTGAGTGCCAGCAGACGCTCTGTTCTTCTTGCGACAAGTATAAGATTCACACCTCTTGCAGCAAGGTTTTTCGCCATTTCTTTTCCGATTCCCGAGCTTGCGCCCGTAATAAGTGCGATCATGTCAGATTCCTTTCCCGGTCAGATAACCGTGTTCATCAAGATATTCTTCAAGTATATCAGCCGCCATACAGACGATTTTCGGACAAGGTCGTTTTTTATAATACTCATTCGTTCTTTCTGCGGGTATATATGTGACTTCTGGCTTTGACAGTCCGAGAAGCTCCTTACAGATTATACTGCCGTTTTCTTTTCTGAAGCGTGAAGCAAGCTCCTGTATTGCGGCATAGGTGGATTTCTTGCCCTGTGCATCCGAAGGATCGCTGTAGCCTGCCACTATACCAAGTACGATGAACATTCCGCTTACTGCGCCGCATACCTCACGCATACGTCCCATACCGCCGCCGAAGCCCGATGCAAGCATAGCCGCCGTCTTATCGTCAAGCCCCGTTATATCCGAATAGCTGAGCAATACCGCCTGTGAGCAGTTATACCCTTCCATAAACAGTTGCTCGGCTCTTTTGCCATATTCGCCCATAGAAATACCTCTTTTCTGTTTTTGCTATCACACAGTCCTTATGGCTCGGCTTATGGATAGTATATACTAAACCGCCGCCGATTTCAAGCCCTGAACGCAAAAAATCCGGCAGGATGTGCCGGATTCTTTTGCAGTCTTTATAAATCGTCAGATTTCTGCATCATCGTCAGAAACGCTGTGCTTTACTCTATCTCTTTCTTCGGCTCTCTTGCCGTTGTTGAATCGGTCAACAGTGCCTACAAGATAGCCTGTTATACGGCGGATACGCTCAAATCTTGTGTTGTCGCCGTGATCGCTTCTTCCGCACTTGGGGCATACGTCACCGATTATACCAGTATATCCGCAGCAGGGATCTCTGTCTACGGGGTGGTTTATCGAACCGTAGCCGATACCCGATTCCTTCATGCATCTGATAATCTGCTCAAATGCCTCAAGGTTCTGAAGCGGGTCGCCGTCAAGCTCTACATAGCTGATATGACCTGCGTTTGTGAGTGCGTGATAAGGCGCTTCCAGCTTGATTTTTCTGAATGCGTTGATGGGGAAGTAAACAGGTATATGGAATGAGTTCGTGTAGTATTCTCTGTCTGTTACGCCCTCGATTTTGCCGAACTTCTTGCGGTCGATCTTTACAAATCTTCCCGAAAGACCTTCTGCGGGTGTTGCGAGGAGCGAGAAGTTAAGACCGGTCTTCTTGCTTTCTTCGTCCATTCTTGCTCTCATTCTGCCTATAATACGCAGACCGAGCTCCTGTGCCTCCTTGCTTTCGCCGTGATGAACGCCGATAAGCGCCTTGAGGCATTCAGCAAGACCTATAAAGCCTACAGAAAGCGTACCGTGCTTTAATACCTCTCCGATAGTATCGTTGGGGTTGAGCTTTTCTGAGTCGATCCATATTCCCTGTCCCATAAGGAACGGATAGTTCTTTACTTTCTTTTGCGACTGTATCTTGAATCTGTAGAGAAGCTGATCTACGACAAGATTCATTCTGTCCTCGAGCATCTCAAAGAACTTTACAATATCTCCGCCTGCAAGTATGCCGAGTCTGGGCAGATTTATGGATGTGAACGAAAGGTTTCCTCGTCCTGTTACTATTTCTCTTGTGGGATCGTAAACATTGCCTATTACACGGGTACGGCATCCCATATATGCGATTTCCGTATTATAGTCGCCGGGCTTGTAATACTGAAGGTTGTAGGGAGCGTCGATAAACGAGAAGTTCGGGAACAGTCTTTTAGCCGATACTCTGCAAGCCAGCTTGAACAGATCGTAGTTAGGATCGCCCTCGTTATAGTTAAGACCGTCCTTTACCTTGAAGATATGTATCGGGAAGATGGGTGTTTCGCCGTTGCCAAGACCTGCCTCGGTAGCAAGCAGAACGTTCTTTATTACCATTCTGCCTTCGGGAGAGGTGTCTGTACCGTAGTTTATTGATGAGAACGGTATCTGTGCGCCTGCACGGCTGTTCATTGTGTTGAGGTTGTGTACAAGTGCCTCCATAGCCTGATATGTGGCTCTGTCGGTTTCCACTTCAGCCTGCTTCAGTGCAAATTTCTGTATCTTGTCGATTATTTCATCGCTGATATCGGGGCAAATCTCCCTGAGGCATTCACGCTCTGCGTCCTGATAGCCGTTATCGTTAGCGAGAACAGGACAAAGCTGTTTTTCTTCTTCGAGCTTCTTTGTATATGCCTTTACATCGGCTTCCGCTGTTGCAAGGTCATCAATGCCGCCTATAAGCTCAAGTCCTCTTACGATATTCTGAGCATAGCGGTGCTTATATGTCTTTCTTACGCCGTCAGCCATAGAATAGTCAAAGTTGGGGATAGACTGTCCGCCGTGCTGATCGTTCTGGTTTGACTGGATAGCAATGCAGGCAAGCGCAGAATAGCTGCTGATTTCGTTAGGCTCTCTGAGGAAGCCGTGACCTGTCGAGAAGCCGTTCTTGAACAGCTTGATAAGGTCAATCTGACAGCAGGTCGTGGTAAGCGTTAAAAAGTCAAGGTCGTGGATATGAATATCGCCGTCCCTGTGCGCCTTTGAATGTTCGGGAGCAAGAACATACATCTCGTTGAACTGCTTTGCACCCTCAGAGCCGTATTTGAGCATTGTGCCCATTGCGGTATCTCCGTCAATATTGGCGTTTTCACGCTTAATATCGCAATCTCTTGCAGCCTTGAATGTAAGATCCTCATATATCTTCATAAGGCTGGTGTTCATTTCTCTTACCCTTGTTCTGTCGGCTCTGTAAAGGATATAAGCCTTGGCGGTCTTTGCGTGGCCGCTTTCAACAAGCACCTTTTCTACAGCGTCCTGAACCTCTTCTACAGTGGGAAGCTCCCCTGTCTTATTTACGTTTGCCTCAAGATAATCGCAAACCTTTTCAGCCATTTCACCGGCTTCCTGATAATCGTTGCCACCGACAGCTCTCGCCGCCTTATATATAGCATCGGCTATCTTTTCAATGTTGAACGGTACTGTACGTCCGTCCCTCTTTTGAATTTTAGTCAGCATTAATTTCTCCCTCTCGTTTAAGCTTTAGTCGTAAAACCACAATATGTAGTGGTGAGCGAAATACATTTAATATTATATAGTGTTATCTCCGATTTGTCAATATGTCTTTTAGGAATAAGTAACTAAAAATCCGGGTTCATTTTTATACAATTTGTCTATTGACGATTGACGGATGCGGATATAACGTAAAGATAAAAATACCGCCGTAGAAATTTACGGCGGTGCGGTATTTGTTTATAACTGTGAATCTCCGTTTCATAGCCGGATTATAACAATCCGATATAGAAATTCAGTAGAATAAGCCCAAGAACCACATTGAAGCCGATGCCAACGCATATATAAGGTATCCGCATACGGTTTGTACGCAGAAAACCCGACGCTATGCCTATCCACACGCACGATGCCATCACTGCAAGAAGAAGTATCACCGCAGCGATATTCTCAGGCAGTTCGCACCCCAAAAACGCAGTACAGACAAAGCAGGACACGCAGTTGGCAAGCGGCAGTATCCCAAGCGGAACGGTAGCTATGACCCAGCGGATTCTGTCGGCTCTGGCGAACGAGAACACTATAGCCCCAAGTATAAACGTTATAACAAGACACTCTATAGCCATACGGTTCTCCTTTCATTTTACTGATTTACTTAGCCATTGACTTGAAAACTTCAATCGCCTTTGCGTTGTCGGCACAGATGATAAGCGCTACATAGTTACCGCTTGTAACTACGTTGTTGCCGTCTATCTTGTACATTTCATCAGGCGTATAGTCCTTGAATGTGGCACTCTGGTTCTCTACACGCTTTTCGAGAACAGATTTTACGGCATTTACATCGTCGGCAGACTTCATCTTGAAAACCGCTATCTCATCGGGATAAGCACCCGAGCCGCAGATATAGGCGCTGTAGCTGTCTATCTTATCGGCGGCAACGTCATAGTAGCCTGCCATGCGATCTGTGCCTATTTCAGCCATACCGGGGAACTTGACATCTTCCTGTATCTTTGCTGTGATTTCGGCGGCGGTATCGGTCGCCGTACTGCTGTCAGAAGCCTCGGAAACCGAGCCTGCATCGGATGTGACGGAGCTTTCCGAAGCCGATGACTGAGCGGGTTTTTCGGAGCATCCGCATATTGAAACTGCGACCATAGCACAGACAATTCCTGCCATTATTCTCTTTGTGATACTGCTTTTCATTGTTCATAATTCCTTTCTTTTATGCACATTTTATATTAAGAATGTTTCTCAAGGAAACTTAGCATAACCTGATACGTTGAACCCATAAAGTGAATTCCGTCCATCTCGTGATATTCCTCGTAATAATATCCGTCGGGAGCGGTCAGCACAGAATGAAGGTCGAGAAATTTTGCCTTTGTGCCTTTAATTACGCTTTTTAATGCGGTATTATACTCGTTTATCGCAGATGTTGTGAGCGCATTATCATAGTCAGCTTCGGCATAATATGTTATCGGCGGGATTGACAGAACGTATACCTTCGCTTTTGTAATTTGTGAAATTTGTTGCACAAGTTCGCCCATACAATTTGCGAGGTAATTGCCGTCGGAATAGCCTACGCTGTTCGTGCCGAGCATAATATATATCTTTTTGGGATTATTTGCTTTTATTTTACTGTTTATGGTTACACCGTCTATTTCGCTTTCCAATGCGGTTGAGGGGGCAAGCCCGAGCTTTGCGTAGACAAGGGACTCGTCAAGATAACCGTAAAGGTAAAGACCGGTGGTAATGCTGTCGCCTATGAACAGCGCATCGTCAAAAAATGAGGTATCGAAGTCCGTTGACGCTGTCGGTTTGGCTTGTGGAGCGGTTTCAGAGGTTTTTGGCGGATCGGTCGGAGCAGGCTTTGGCTCTGTTGCTACAGCTGTAGTTTCAGGCGATGTTGTTTCAGTCGTTGTAGCGGCTGTAGTAGCCGATGTAGTAACGATTTTAACGGTTGTCGCTACAGTTGATGTTTTTGTGTCGGTTAACGATGTTTTTACAGGGGTTGTTGTGTCATTTTTTGACAACGAACTATCCTGCGACACCGTTACGTCCGAACAGCTGCAAAGAACTATTGATAATATACAGATTAACGATATTGCTATTGTTTTACAATCAGCTATATGTTTCATTCTAATATATTGCCCCTTTTTATATTTACGAAGAATGCTTCTGCAGGTAGCTGAGCATTACCTCGTAGGTTTTTCCCATAAAGTGAATACCGTCCATTTCGGCATAATCGGCATTGAAATATCCGTCCTTGTCTGAAAGGATGCTGTTAAGGTCGATGAATGTAGCCGAAGTGCCTGAAATTGCAGATTTGAGTTTTGTATTATAATCGGTGATATCCTTAAGGGTAAGTGCGTTCTCGTCCGACTTCTCCGCTTCCTGTGTTACGGGCGGAATGGATACAACGTAAATCTTAGCCTTTGTAAGAGCCGAAATCTTTTCCACAAGCTCCTTCATATTGCCTGCAAGCGTTTCGTTATCTGCGTAGCCGACGCTGTTCGTGCCGAGCATCACAAATATCTTTTTGGGCTTGAATGAAGCAATCTTATCCGAAAGGGTCACTCCGTCAATGTCAGCGTCAAGCGCAGTAGAGGGTGCAAGACCCTGCTGAGCGAATACGTTTTGCTGATCGAGGAAGCCGTAAAGGCTTAAGCCTGTGGAGATACTGTCGCCTATGAACAGCGATGAGGAGAAATAGTCCTTATCAAAGTCAAGTGTCGGCTCATTATCCGATGTTGCAACGGATGAGTTGCTGTCGGGCTTTTCCGTACTGCCTGCGGTAGTAGCGGGAGCGGAAGTTTCGGGCGGTGCGGATGTCACTGCTGTGAACGGCGGTTCGGATGAAGTATTATCCTCGCCGTTTATAATATTATAGGTAAAGAAACACACTGTGCAGATGATAAGAACCAGTAAAAGATTCAGAAATATCATAGACGGTGTTATTCCGAATTTATTTTTTCCTTTTTTCTGTGCCAAAACACACACCTCACAATCATACTGTATTATTATACAGCATTTTAAGGAAATAATCAATAGATAAAAATAAAAAAAATCGATGCGGATTAAGCATCGATTTTTTATAAACCTGTTTATAACTTAGTCAGAAACGTAAGGAATAAGAGCTACCTGTCTTGCCTTCTTGATAGCTGTTGTAAGCTCTCTCTGATGGTATGCGCAGCAACCTGTTACTCTGCGGGGCAGAATCTTGTAACGCTCTGTCATGCACTTTCTGAGCTTTGCTACATCCTTATAGTCAATGAATTCAGCTCTGTCGGCACAGAATGCGCAAACTTTTTTTCTTGTACGCTTCATAGGACGAACTGTTGACTTTTCGTTCTTTTCTCTTTCAGACATTGTTTTATCCTCCTTATTTTGATCAGAACGGGTAATCGTCATCGTCACCGGATTCTACGGTGAAATCCGAATTGTTACCCTGCGACACTGTGGGCGCTGTGTTTGAAGTCTGTGCAGGATGTTCGGGAGCGTTTTTAGCGGCATTACCGGGGTAGCTCTGATAAGCAGATGATGTACCCTGTGTGTTGTTTGCCTTTTCGCCTGTGAACGTGGAACGATCAACGATAATCTCGGTAATGTAAGCTGTATTGCCGTTCTTATCCTGGTAAGATCTGTTCTGAAGCTCACCCTCGATAAGTATCATGCGTCCTTTTGCAAAATATCTTGAAATGAATTCTGCCTCGTTACGCCATGCGACAACATTGAAGAAATCTGATTTTCTGTCTTCTCCCTTTGTCTGAAATCTGCGATCTACCGCAATTCTGAAAGAAAGCACGGAAGCACCCGCAGGTGTTGATCTCAGTTCAAGGTCGTTGACAATCCTGCCCATCATAATTACCTTGTTGTACATACGTTATCGTTCCTCCTGTCTGTTTTCAAACCTTGATTACTTGCGTACCGTTACGAGCGAACGGAGAACGCCGTCAGTGATGTTGATGATACGCTCGAATTCCATAGGGAAATCAGGCTTGCAGTCGAAGCTGTAAACTACATAATAACCGTCGGTTTCGTAGTTTATCTCGTAAGCGAGCTTACGAGCGCCCCATTCATCAACGTCAACTAATGTGCCGTGTTCCTTGATCAGATCAGAGAACTTAGCAACGAGAGCCTTTACTGCATCCTCACCGTTCTTGAGTGAAAATACAACAACTGCCTCATACTTTTCGCTGAGCTTTGCCATTATAAAGCACCTCCTTGTGGATATTAAGCCCGTACTCTCGTACGAGCAAGGGATGTTGACAAAGTTGTATACTTGTCAAGCTATATTATTATAGCAAACCGAAAACGGTTTGTCAAGACTTTTTTGAAATTTTATATTCTTCCGAAAATCAGCAGGAAAAAGACCATTGCTACAGGCTGATGCAGAACGTATATCCACAGGGTATATCTGCCTGCAAGCGCAAGCGGTTTGCAATGTGTTTTATAGAAGAATGCCGGCATTTTATCCTCGATAGCGTATTTTCCGGTGTAAGCGCCTGCCAGAAAGACGAAAAACCACGGCAGGAGCGGAAAATAATCCATTGACTGAAAACTCGGTGATCTGAAGCCGAGCGGAAAAAGAAGTTCTGCATTGTAGATAAATTCGGGCAGCTTTATTCCGACACCTTGCGCAGGTCCGAGATAGCCGTACATAATTCCTCTTGTTAATAAGAAAAGCGCGGCACACACGGCTATTCCGACCGGTGCGGGAATCTTAAGGAAATACTTATCCCCTATCGCATATATCATCATAGATACACCCATAAAGTGCAGTATTCCGAAAAGTATGGGGGCGGAGGGTGCAAAGAATGCGAAAATGAAGGTTATTATCATACCAATAAAAAAGCACTGGATGCCACGCTTTGCGTTATTATGCGAATAACGGCTGCTCATACCGGATATGAACATGAATGCTCCCGCAAAAATGTCACGGACAATGTCAAACCAGCCGTCGAACATTATCGGGATGTGAATATTATAGGTGTAGTTAAGGTCGAAGCAAACGTGGTACACTACCATACAGAGTATGCAGAAGCCTCTTACCTCGTCCATAAAGCCTGCACGTCTGTATTTTTTAACTTCTGTGCCGCTGACGGTTTCAGTATTTTCCATTTTTATCTTTCCTCATATTTTTTTAGTCGGATAAAGTTATTATATCACTAATGCACGTCAAGTTCCACTGTGCATAATCACCAATAATTAAGGCATATATATAGGTGTTTTCTACAAAAATGAATTACCTTTTTATATTGCAATGCAGGTGCGTTTGTGATATTATATGTATGAAAAAAACAGCGGAAAGCTCCGCACTATGAAAGGGACGACATATTAATGCTTATTGCAAAGATAACCGAAAGCGATTTCTTTGGCGGTGAGCCTCAGTACATCGATGACGACGCACGTTATAACACAAGAGGAGTCATGACAGACGGCGAAGGCAACATTGCCATGATGAAGATAGAAGACTCCGAATATTACAAGCTGCCCGGCGGAAGTATAGAGATAACAGAAACTCCCGACAAGGCATTTTTAAGGGAAGTAACGGAAGAAACCGGCTACCCTGCCGAGCTTTTAGGCTATCTCGGATGGATAGAGGAGCATAAGTTCAAGAGAAAATTCTGCATGGTTTCACACTGCTATGTGGCAAAGAAAATATCGGACAAGTGCGATACGGCGGTGCTTGAACGTTCGCAGGAAAGACTGGGATATAAAATAGAATGGATGCCTTATGACGAGGCGGTAAGACGCCTCAAGACTCTTTCCGAACAGTGTAAGGAATATCAGATGAGCTTTGTGCTTAAAAGGGAGCAGCTTATTCTTGAGAAGGCTAAGGAATATATAGTAAAATAAGGATGGCTATGAGCGAAGAAAAAGTATTGACAAACGCAGAAGACGGCGAGAATCACGAAAATGACGATATGATCGCACATAACGCAGTAAAAAGCGATGAAGCAATCTCGTTCAGCGTGAACGATGAAGCCTGTCCTCAGCACACCTGGACGAAAAAACAGAAAAGAACGGTATGGATAGCGGCTGTTGTTGCTGTTGTGCTGTTCATTGCTGTCAGTTTTCTGCTGAGTCTTGCGGGGATCGATGTGTTCAGTCTGCTTAGCGGTAATCCTGCGATGCAGTAAGGTTTAGAATAAGTAAGACCGCACCTGTGATGAGGTGCGGTTCAGACTGTCGATAAACCCACGCACCGCAAAAATGCAGAAAAGCAAACCGGCACAAACTAAAAATCCAATAATAAAAATGCTTTCACACAGCCGTTTTTTACGGCTGTGTGAAAGCATTTTTACTTACAGCGTCAACCGCTCCTCAACGTACCTTTGTACGCCTGTCGGAG
>ERZ773192.3412-NODE-3412-length-11890-cov-10.043431_pt1 | contig 11890 bp, 10 predicted proteins | sample MGYA00581010_ERZ773192 | MGnify/ENA primary metagenome ERZ773192 (study PRJEB29015, sample SAMEA2737741) | human gut metagenome | biome: human gut; feature: human-associated habitat; material: faeces | place: China | collected 2012 ...
TATCATTTGGAACAGAAGCAGAATTAAAAAGAGTATGTCAAAATATTTATAAATATAATAACCCAGGACAATTATCAGACACAAATGGTTATAAAGTAAATGAAATGAAAGACGGATCTCGTGTTGTTGTTGTAAGACCAAGTATGTCAGAAACATGGGCATTCTTCGTAAGAAAGTTCGACGTAAAACGTGCTACTGTTGAACAATGGACAGGAGATATGGCTGGAAAAGAAAAAGCAATTGAATTATTAAAATATCTTGTAAAAGGTGCAAGAATAACATCAATAACTGGTGAACAAGGTTGTGGTAAAACAACACTACTTATGGGATTGATTGAAAATATTTATGAAACAATGAACTTACGTATCACTGAAATGGCATTCGAGTTGCATTTAAGAAAAGTTTATCCAACAAGAAACATTTTATCAATGCGTGAGACTGATACAATTTCTGGACAAGAATGTTTGGACGTTCAGAAAAAGACAGATGGTTCTGTTAATATCATCGGTGAGGTTGCAACAGACCCAGTAGCATCTTGGATGATTCAATCAGCACAGGTTGCTTCAAAATTTACATTATTTACTCACCATGCTAAAACATTCCCAGATTTAGTTACAGCATTAAGAAACTCAATGTTAAGAGCAGGAGTGTTTAAAAATGAAAAAACAGCTGAGGAACAAGTTGTACAAGTATTAAATTTTGATATACATTTACAAAAAGACTTTAGAGGTAGAAGATATATTGAGAGAGTAACAGAATGTATACCTGTTAAAGATTCAAAGACTTATGACTTTGAATATAAAAAAGAACATGATATGGATTCAAAAGTTACAAAATTCTTTGAAAATGCAACAACATATTTTTCAAAAGTAACAGAACAAAATTTATATACATATCAAAATGTTTTAGAATATGTTGATGGAGAATATCAATTGACAAATAAAATAACAGATCAAAATATTCATGATATGAGAGCAAATATGGATGAAACAGATGCAGTTGAATTTGACAAATTTATTGAAAAATATTGGGGAAAAACTAAAAAAGTATAAAACATAGATGAAAGGAGAGTTGTTATTAAATGGATGCTAGTGTGCTAAAATATATAATATTTGGTTCTATTGGTTTATTAGTAATTGCTGGAATTGCATATTTTGCTTTAGCAAAACAAATGGGAAAATCAGAATATGCAAGAATAAAGAAGTTACAACAAGGAACTAAAACAAGTGGCTTTTCAATGGATGTTTTATACCAGAGATTATATATAACATTTATTAAAATACCTTTCATCAAAAGATATTTATTTAAACTTCGTAGAAGGCTTGAAATTTTAAATATTGACGATGAATATAGTACAAGAAGAGATTCAGCAAAAATTTTAATGAATGCAATATTAATACTTATACCTATTGTATTTATAACAATTATAATCACAAAACAAAATATATTACTTATGTCAATTTTGTTAATCTTCGAATTGTTTGTTGTAGATTCAATGACAGAGGGAATGGTTGACAAAATTGACAATAAATTATTAAAAGAACAAATAGACTTTTTCGCTGAAATTAGACATGCTTATCATGAGTTTAATATGGTTGAAGAAGCTATATATCAAGTTTCTTTGGATGATGAAAAAAATGTTTCAAAACAAGGTGAAAAAATTTATGAAATATTAATTTCAGATGATCCAGAAACAGAACTAGAAAAATATTATGATACAGCACCAAATAGTTATTTAAAAGAATTTGCTGGTATATCATATTTGACCAAGGAATTTGGTGATAGAAAAGACAAAGATGGTTCATCATTATTTTTGAAAAACGTAGATAATATTACACAAGAAATGCAAATTGAAATTTTAAAAAGAGACAAATTAAATTATGTATTTCAAAGTTTGTCAATAATATCAATATTACCAGTATTATTACTAGAACCATTAAAAAATTGGTGTCTTTCAAACTTCTCTTTTACAGGAGAGTTTTATAATGGAAAGATGGGGCTATTAGCCCAAATAATAATAGTAGTTATAACAATTGTTTCTTATATATTAACAAGAAAGCTAAAAGATAGCGGAGGGGTTCAAACAGAAGTTTCTCATACAGATCATCCTTGGCAAGAAAAATTGTATAATATTCCTTTAGTAAAAAAAATTGTTAATATGTTTATTCCTAAAAAGGGAACAAAAGATTACAAAAAGATGCAACAATTATTAAAAGATTCAGCATCAAAATCAAAAATGGAATGGATATATGTAAATAGAATTATTTTAGCAGTTATAAGCTTTGTGGCAACAATAATTCTTACAACACAGCTACATAAAATAGCAATAAATTATGTATATACAGAGCCAACAACTAGAACTACAGTTTTAGGAACATTATCAGATAAAGAAAAGAAAAAAGCAGAAAACTTAACAGAACAGGATAATTATTTCTTAAATAAATTTAAAGGAAAATTAGATGTAACAGTAGATGATATTAAAAAAGCAATGATAAAATCAGACTATTATACAGAATCAGACGAAAACCTAACAACAGACTCTGAAAGAATTTTGAAGAAATTAAAAATTATAAATTCAGAACAAATGAAATGGTTTGAAGAATTAATTGCTATGGGAATAGCTGTTATGGGATATATGGCTCCAGTTTGGTTAATGATATTCCAAAAGAAAATGAGACAAATGGAAATGGAAAATGAAGTAATGCAATTCCAAACAATTATTTTAATGCTTATGAAAATAGAAAGAATAAGTGTTGAAATGATTCTTGAATGGCTAGAACGTTATTCAAACATTTTCAAAGAGCCGATAGCAAGATGTGTAAACAACTATGAAGCAGGTGCTTGGGAAGCACTTGAGGAATTAAAACAATCAGTAAGTAATCATGATATGATTAGGATTGTAGAAAGTTTACAATCAGCAGTAGAAAAAATACCAATTAGAGAAGCATTTGATGAATTAGATGCAGATAAAGATTATCATAGAGAAAAACGTAAAGCAACAAATGATCAATTTATTTCTAAAAAAGGAATAATAGGAAAATTTGTAGGCTTTGCACCAATGATTTGCTTATTCGTTGGATATTTGATAATACCATTAGTATTTATTGGTCTATCAAGTATGGGAAGTGCATTCGCAGGATTACAATAATAAAGAAAGGAGTTTGATTATATGGAAAATGCAACAAAAGCATTGTTGATAGCAGCTGGTGTTTTAATAGGAATTATAATATTATCAATGTTGTTATTAGGATATAATCAAATTTCTAATTATTATCAACAACAGAGTGACAATTTAAGCTTAAGACAAATTGTCGAATTAAATAAGAAATTTACAAATTATGATGGAAAAACAATACGTGGAAATGAAATGCTTTCTGTTATAAATTCTGTTGTTGATTATAATACTTGGGTTACGCAAAATGCAAATGAAGGCTATGAGGAAATACAGTTAAACATTTCATTTGAAATGTCAAAAACAGATAGTAGATGGACATCATTTCATATAGAAGAATCATCATCATATGATTACTTATTTCCAAACAATTCGCCAATAACAAATACTAATATGAAAAAGATTTCAACAAGAAAAAACGATTTATTAACAAAATTTAGCAATTTATCACAAACTGGATTTGTAAGTTCTAATGTTGTATCAGAAAATACTTTACAATTACTTTCTTCAAATGTTCATACAATAAGAGATTGGCTAACAAGATCAACACCAAATACTAATGATATGTCTCAAAGTCAAAAGGAAAGATATGATGAAAATAATGTAAAGGCTGCAAAAATAATTGATAAAATATTACAAACAAAGTTTACAGATAATACAGCAGAGGAAACACAAAGAAATATGCTTGCACAAAAAAGTAAAATTGAAAAAATAGAACAAATAGCAGCAGAATATTATGAACTTACACAATTTAAAAGAACATATTTCCTATGTGAAGGTGAAGAAACTGACAAAAGTGGAGTTTTAATTGCTTCAAATGGAAAAGTTAAAGCAATGAATTTCAAAATAGTTTTAAATAATGATCAAGGTCATACTATAAAATTTAATTAAATTGATGAAAGGAAAAGTTAATGGAGAATGCAACAAAAGCTTTGCTTATGGCAGCAGGAGTACTAATTGGAATAGTTATACTATCGTTAGGAGTATATTTATATGGGACTATAGGAAATTATGTACAAATGTCACAAGAAGAAATGAATAATCAAGCATTAATTAAATTTAATACTCAGTTTTATAATTATACTGCAATAGAGAATCAACAATATACTTTTCAAGATATAATTACAATAGCAAATATTGCATATGAAAACAATTCTGAAAAAGAATTATTAGATGAAACAGAATCTAGTTATGGAACAGACTATGTTGATGTAATAATTATTGGTGCAACAGATCCATCATCAGGTATTGAAACAGGAAAAAAACATTTAGAAAAAATAGTTGGAGATTCAAAGCAGTTAGCAGATTGGTTAGCAAAAAATTATTCAACACATTATACATGTAAGGCTGAAGACATGACAGTAAATTCTGCAAATAGAGTTAATAAAATTGTTTTTAAAAAAGTAAATGATTAATAAAAATTATATAAAATATTGAAAAAAAATTATATAAATGATAAAATGAGGAAGATATGAAAAAAATATTTATATTTTTAGCAATAATTGTAGTAATTTTATGTGTTATATTATACCAATATAATTCATATCAAAGAGCGCAAAATGCTATTAATAGTGAAAATAGTGAATATGAACAATATCTTGATAAAGAAATATATGGAATAGATATTGCTTCATTAATAAATAAATCAACAGACAAAAATGAAAAAAATTCTGTTTCAAAAGATGACAAAGGTTACTTTATACAAAATGATGAAAATTCAATTGAAATAGAAATATATATAAAAGATAGTGATACAACATATAAAATGGAACAAATTTATAAACAAGGAGTAGAACAATTTGTACAATTCTTCTTAAATGATAAATTTAAAAGTTCTAAAGTTGAATATCATGAAAAAACAAAAAGAATAAAATATATTCTTTTTGAACAAATATAAATTAGTTATTAACATTTTTTATAAAAAAATTTTAACGAAAGAAGGTGAAATTACATATGGAGAACGCAACAAAAGCTTTATTAATTGCAGCAGCAGTTTTAGTAGCAATTATAATCATTTCTCTAGGTGTATATGTAGTATCTTTGGGACAACAACAAGTTCATGGTGCAGAAAGTGGATTAAACAATGTAGAAATCAGTTCATTCAACTCTACTTATGAAGCTTATGCAGGAGAATCTCAATCTGGAACAAAGGTAAAAGCATTAGTTGATACTGTTTATAATCACAATTTAACAGAATCTGATAAATCAAGAAAAATTGAATTAGTAAAATCATCTGGAGATGTATTATTATCAATAGAAGAAGATAATCCATCAAATAAACCAAAGATTCTTACAGGAAAAAGATATAAAGTAACATGTGTTCCAGATAAAAAATCTGGATTAATTACAAAAATTCAAATAGATGAATTATCAAATGATAATGGATAATTTGATATAAAGAAAAAAAGGGGGATATATTATGGAAAACGCAGTAGATTCGCTAAAAATTGCTTTTGGAGTACTATTTTTTACTGTTGCGCTTTCTATTAGTATATCCACTTTTTCAAATGCAAGAAGAGCAATTGATGGTATAACAACAATAAAGGACAAAACACAAGAATATGTTTATTTAGAACCATCTACAACTAGTAATAGAGATGTTGGAATTGAAACTATAATTCCAGCATTATATAAAGCTTATTCAGAAAACTATAGAGTGGAATTTTGGGTAAAAGATTCTGCTGGAACTGAAAAAAAGCTTATTTTATATTCTAGAAGAAATGTAGAAGCCAGAGAAAATTGGGAAGAAGTTAATTATATAGATCTTATAGATGAAAATTTTGGTAGTGAATCATTAGCAATAGATCATTTGAATGCATTATTAACAAATGGACATACTAAATTTTATATAAATGCATCAAAAGCATATGGAGTTAAAGATATATCGGCTTATAAAAGATATAATAGTACTAATACAATACTTTTATATGATGAAGAAATTGGTTCTAAATCAGGAGATATTGCTATTGGCAGTGAAGGTTTATATGAATTTCTAAAAGACAAAAAATTTGAAGAAAGACTTGGAGAATATTATCAAGAAGACAAGAGTGAACAAGAAAACAAAAAGAACAATAGCAATAACAATAGTAATAATCAAGAAAATGAAACAGAAATTCTAGAAATAAATAAAACTAAAAAAAGAATTATAACTTATGTTTGGAAAAATTATTAAAAAGAAAGGATAATACTTTATGGAAGAATCAACGACAGATATAATAGGTATTTTTGCAGCAGTTGCACTAATGTTTTTAGTTCCGCTAGTTCTTTTAGCAGATAGAAATGATGATATATCACAACTTATTGCAAATAGTGCTACATCATCTTTTGTAGAAAACATTATAAAAACAGGAACAATAACATCAGAAGATTATGCTAATTATATAAATCAATTAAATAGTTCTGGAAATACTTATGATGTAAGTATCGAAATTAAAGTATTAGATCCAAACTATGCACAAGAATATACAAATAGAAGAAATGAATTAGGTTCAAATCAATATTATTCAATTTATACAACACAGATAGAAGAAAAATTATCAAACAATGGTGGTAATGAATCAAATAAAAAGATTGTTTTAAAAGATGGTGATGTTATTTCAGTAATTGCCAAAAATAACAATTTGACATTATCACAATCATTAAAAAATATTTATTATACAATTTCAGGAGAAGAATTACATATTGTTGCAGCAACAGGTTCTGGAATAATTGCAATAAATGGAGCAACATAAAAGTAACAGGATTTTTAATCGTGTTATTTTTGTTTAATAAGATAAGAAAGGAAATTATAATGAACATTATATATATTTTAACTTCATTAGCACTAATAATATCATATTTATTATTAAATAAAAGTGAAAAAAAAGAAAACTTAATACATAGTGTAATTATAAGTGTTATTCTATTTTTAACATATAATATTTTTATTACACAGGTAATGTTTTTTGTACATTTAAAATCAACATTATTAAATTTAGCAATTGTTAATATTGCTTTTTCTGCTGTTTTTATAACAAAAGAAATAAAAACAAAAACCATACAAAAATATTATATAAATAAATTAGATATAATAGCAGTTATAATTATATTAGGATTAGCTATAACGATTGTTATTATGAATTATGGAACAAATATTGCAGTAAAACATGCAGTAACAGATGCTGCAACACACTATTTTGCATCAGATGATTTTTATAGATATTCAACATTATTCTCAAGAGAAAGTTCAGACACGATAAAATGGTTGAATACTCCATATCTAATGACAGGAGCATATGTAAATACTGGTATATTCTTAAAACTTTTTAAAGGTATTATTGATGAAACATTTTTGGTAAAATTATATTTTATATTTGATATGTTTATATGGATGTTATCAGGTTTACTTATGTACACAGCACTTTCAACTAATTTTAAAAATAAAAAACATCAAATATTAGCATTAGTACTTACAATTTTTTATATGTTAGCATATCAATTAAACAGTCTATTTGCAGGTTTTTCTTATTTAGGTGTAGGACTAGATATAATAATTGGTATAATAATTATTATGAAAAGTGAAATTAAGACAAACTATAAGATTAGTTCTTTATTTTTATTAAACTTAGGAATAATGTTTTCATATTATTATTTTGCTCCAGTTTTATTTTTAGCACAACTTTGGTATATTTTAGCAACAAATAAAAAGCAAAATATAAAAATATTTAGTAAACAGAATATTTTTGAAATATTAATTGCACTTGTAATTCCAGGAATGATAGGAGTAATATATTTCATAGGATATCCATTAATGCAAGCAAATAATAAAGCATTTGATTATGTAGGAGCGATAGCAACAGATGGATTTATATATGAAGACTTATTTATGAATATATTTCCATATTTATTATTAAGTGAAGTTTATATAATATATATAGCATTTAAAAAGAAAAATACATTTATTGATAAATTATTATATTTAACGGTAATATTTACATTGTTAATATATATGCTTATGAGACTTGAATTTGTATCTAGTTACTATTACTATAAAATATATTATATGTTATTTTTAGTATTAACTGTAAGTAGTTATGAGATCTTAAAAATATTTGTAGATAAAGGAAAAAATGTTACAATTATAGTTTCAGGAGTATTGATAATTTATTCTTTTGGAATTTTTTCAGCAATGATATTAGATAAAAATTGGTTTGTATTTGATATTTATCTAACAAATGGCGAAGAAATAAAAGATGATTATGCATTAATAAAAGATAAAGAATTTTATTTGTTTGAATATTATAATAACAATATTAATACAATGCAAAATGATGATACACTATTTTGCAAGACAAAAGGTAATACTGGAAGAGATAGATGGGTTTATAGTATAACCAAAAATGGAAATAATTTAACAAATGCATTAACAAATGATAAGATAACAACAGTCGAAAAATTTATGGAAAATTCAAAATATCATTATTTTGTTTTATTAAAAAATGATTATGGTGGAGAATATGATAAAGTTCAAGATGAAGTAAAAAGATATAATTTAAAAATTTTAATTCAAAATTCTGCTGGAATGATTTTGGAAAAGCAAGATTTGGCTGAATAAAAAAATATATAATACAAATAATAAAAAAAACTTTTTAAGAATGTGAGGAAGAAAATGAAACATTTAAAAAGAGTATTTCTATTATTTGTATTATTTTTTATATTTATATATGTAGTTTCTATTGATAATATTCCACAAACAATAGAAATTTTTCAAGGAGAAGAAATAAATATTCCAACATTATGGGGAATTAAAATATCAAATGAAGACGAATCAATAGAAACATCATCAACATTATATTCAAGTACATTTAATGAAATAGGAGAAGAAAAACTAGAAGTAAGTTTATTTGATAAAATAAGATTAAAAACGATAAATGTCAATGTTATAGAAGATGTTGATGTAATACCAGTTGGAGAAATTGTTGGAATTAAATTATATACAAATGGTGTTATGGTAGTAGGAATGGCCTCAATTGAAGGTGAAGATGGTAATATATATAAACCATATCAAGATACAGGAATACAAGAAGGAGATTGTATAACATATGTTAATGGTACAGAAATTGCTTCAACAGAGGATTTAACAGAAGAAATAAATAAATCGTTAGGAAATGAAATTGAATTAACATTTAATCATAAAGAAGAAACAAGAACAGGTAAAATAAAGTCTGTAAAAAATAAAGATGGTAAATATAAACTAGGATTATGGGTTAGAGATAGTGCTGCAGGGGTTGGAACAGTAACATTTTATAATGAAGACACTAAATGTTTTTCAGCATTAGGCCATGCAATAACAGATATAGATACTGGAGAAGTTTTGACTACATCATCAGGTGAAATTGATACAGCAAGAATATTATCAATAGTAAAAGGTCAAAAAGATGAACCAGGAAGAGTAGAAGGAGCAATAAATAGTAAAACATTAATTGGAAGTATTTATAATAATACAAAGTTTGGAATATTTGGAGTAATAAAAAATACTGAAAACATACAATTAGACTTTAATAAAAAGATGAAAGTAGCATCAAGAAACGAAATAAAACTAGGAGAAGCGACTTGTTTAAGTAGTATTGATGGAGAGATAAAAGAATATAAATTAGAAATAACCAAAATATATCAAAACAATAATTATGATAATAAAAGTATGCTTATAAATATAACAGATGAAAATTTATTAGAAAAAACAGGTGGAATTATACAAGGAATGAGTGGAACTCCGATAATACAAAATGGAAAATTTGTTGGAGCAATAACACATGTATTGGTAAATAATCCTACTGTAGGGTATGCTGTTTTTGGCGATTTAATGCTTAAATATTGACATTAAGCAGGTTTTGTAATAAAATTATGTGGTAAAAGTTGAAAAATAATTGATAGAAGTTACTAGTTAAATTTATATACTAGGAAAGTTATTAAAGATTCCTAGTATATAAAAATGTATTAAGGCTAGTAACTTTAATGAAAGGAATGATAATAGATGGATAAAAAAAGAATTGTAACAGGAGACAGACCAACAGGAAGATTACATATAGGACATTATTTTGGATCATTAAAAAATAGAGTAAAATTACAAGAAAGTGGAGAATATGATCAATACATATTAATTGCTGATGTTCAAGCATTAACAGATAATTTTAACAATCCAGAAAAAGTAAGAAAAAATGTAAGAGAAGTCTTAATGGATTATTTATCAGTAGGAATAGACCCTGAAAAAACAACAATATATATACAATCAATGATACCTGAAACAGCAGAATTAACAGTCTTTTTTTCAAACTTAGTTACAATTGCAAGACTTGAAAGAAATCCAACAGTAAAAACAGAGATTGCACAAAAAAGAGATTTGTTTGGTGAAAGTGTAACATATGGATTTTTAGGATATCCAGTAAGTCAAGCAGCAGATATAACTGTAATGGACGGAACTATCATTCCAGTAGGAGAAGATCAATTACCATTAATAGAACAATGTAGAGAAATTGTAAGAAAATTCAACAGTATATATGGAGATGTATTAAAAGAACCAGAAGCAGTATTATCAAAAGAAAAAAGAATAAAAGGTCTTGATGGAAACGAAAAAATGGGAAAATCATTAGGAAATGCCATTTATTTATCAGACACAGTTGAAGATGTAAATAGAAAAGTAATGAGTGCAGTAACAGATCCAAATAGAATTAAAAAAGATGATAAAGGAAATCCAGATATATGTATGGTTTCATATTATCATAAATTATTTAGTTCTGAAGAAGAGTGTAGAAATGTTTGTGAAGAATGTAGAGCTGGAAAAAGAGGTTGTGTAGCTTGTAAAAAGCAATTAGCACAAAATATAAATAACACATTAGAACCAATGAGAGAAAAAAGAAGATATTATGAACAACATCCTGAAATAGTTGATGAAATATTAATAAATGGAACAGAAAAGGCAAGAGAAACAGCAAAAGAAACAATGAAAAAAGTAAAAAAAGCAATGAAACTTGATTATTTTCAAAATTAGATAGGAGATGAAAAAATTGTTTACAGATTATACAAAAATAATAATAAAATCAGGTAATGGTGGAGATGGAGCCATTACATTTAGAAGAGAAAAATATGTAGCAGCAGGAGGACCTGATGGAGGAGATGGCGGAAGAGGTGGAAACATCTATTTCAGAGTAGATCCTAATGCAAATACACTAATAGATTTTAGATTTACTAAAAAATTCAAAGCACAAAATGGTGAAAATGGAAGTGGATCAAACAGATATGGAAAAGCAGGAGAAGACTTATATATAGATGTTCCAATAGGAACAATTATAAAAGATGTAGAAACAGGAAAAGTTGTTGCAGACCTTTCAAAAGAAGGACAAGAAGAACTTGTACTAAAAGGTGGAAGAGGTGGAAAAGGGAATTCACATTTTGCAACAGCAACAAGGCAAGTTCCAAGATTTGCACAAGCTGGTGAAGAAGGAGAAGAAAAAGAAGTAATATTAGAATTAAAACTTCTTGCAGATGTTGGACTATTAGGATTTCCAAATGTAGGAAAATCAACATTTTTATCAAGAGTAACAGATGCAAAACCTAAGATTGCAAATTATCATTTTACAACAATAGAACCAAATTTAGGAGTTGTAAAAACAGCAAGTGGAGACAGTTTTGTAATTGCAGATATACCTGGAATTATAGAAGGGGCAAGTGAAGGAGTAGGAC
>ERZ773192.3419-NODE-3419-length-11877-cov-3.643461_pt1 | contig 11877 bp, 10 predicted proteins | sample MGYA00581010_ERZ773192 | MGnify/ENA primary metagenome ERZ773192 (study PRJEB29015, sample SAMEA2737741) | human gut metagenome | biome: human gut; feature: human-associated habitat; material: faeces | place: China | collected 2012 ...
AGCAGCTCCTCAAAGCGGCCCTCCTCGCTGGCCTGCTTCAACTCCTCCAGGGTATGGCAGTCCGCCGTGGTAAAGCCCAGGGTCTCGGTCCTTCTCAAGGCGGTCAGCATACCGCCGCAGCCCAGCGCCTCGCCGATATCATGGCAAAGGGTCCGGATATAGGTCCCCTTGGAACAGGCCACATCAATGACACAGGTCCGGTTCTCCGGGTCAAATTCCAGCAGGTCCAGCCGGTGGATGGTCACCTGCCGGGTGGGCCGTTCCACCTCCTTGCCGGCCCGGGCCAGCTTATACAGCCGCTGGCCATCCACCCAAACGGCGGAATACATCGGCGGCAGCTGGTCAATGGTGCCCCGCAGCGGCGCCAGGGCTGCCTCCAGCGCTTTTTTTGTCACCGGCTTTTCGCTGGTGGAAAGGATATTGCCGGTGCAGTCCTGGGTATCGGTGGTCACCCCAAAGCGGATGGAAGCGGTATAGCGTTTATCCTGTACCGGCATCAGCTCCATGGCCTTGGCGCTGCGGCCAAAAAAGAGCGGCAGCACACCGGTAGCCATCGGGTCCAGGGTACCGCCATGGCCTATTTTATGACAATCGGCAATGCCCCGCATTTTGGCCACCACATCAAAGGAGGTCCAGTCCTGCGGTTTATCGACACATAGGATCCCCTCCAGCTGGCGGGAATGGTATGTTTTTTTCATGCTTGCTCCTTTGGCAGATGTTTTACGGCCTCGGCCACCAGCAGGCGAGCGGCCTCCTCCACCGTTCCCTTTATGGTGATTCCAGCGGCCAGACGGTGCCCGCCGCCGCCGAAGATCTCCGCGATCTCATCGGCATTGACCGGCTCCTTGCTGCGCAGGGAGATATGGCATTCCCCCTCGTGCTCCTTGATGGTGATGCCCAGCAGCACGCCCTCTATCTTCCGGGGGATGCCTGCCACATCCTCCAGCTCCTCGCCGGTCACGCCGGTTTGGGCCCGCATGGCCAGCGTCACCGGCATCACGGCGATCCGGTCCCCGGCGTAAAATTCCAGCGAGGACATCATTTTGGCTTCGGCCAGCATTTTGGCCTTGCTTTCGCTTTCAAAAACACGGGTATTGATGGCAGCGGTATCCACGCCGCTTTCCATGATCTCCGCAGCCAGCCGCAGCGTCCCGGCGGAGGTATTGGAAAAGCGGAACCCGCCGGTATCGGTGACAAGGCCGGTATAGACGCACTCGGCTATTTTGCCGGAAACGGGCAGCCCGATGGCCTTAATGACGGCGGCGACCGGCTCGGCACAGGCCCCGGCCTCCTGCCACAGGCAGGTCTGGGCGGCATAATCGCTGTTGCTGGGGTGGTGGTCAATGCAGAGATCCACCATATGGCCGTACTTTTCCTCCAGGCCGCCCAGCATCCCGGCGGTGGCCACATCCACGGCCACCACATATTCCACCGGCCAGTCCAGTACCCGGCTGGGGGTGTAATCCCCATACAGATAGTCATACTGCTTCGGCAGGGCATCGGCGCACAGCACCCGTACCTCCTTGCCTAGCTCCTTTAGGGCATAGTACAGGGCAAAGGCGCTGCCCACGGTATCGCCATCGGGGCGACGGTGGCACAGCAGGGTGATATTGTCCTTCTGCATCAGCAGCTCGGCCGCGCGGGCCGCGGAAAGGTTTTCCCTCATTCTTCGGTCTCCCCTTTCGCTTCCTCCTCCGGGACGATCTCCCGCAGCAGGTGGCTGATGTGGACACCGTATTCGATGGAATCATCGGCGATGAACTGGAATTCCGGGGTGTGGCGCATGGCCAGCCGGCTGCCCACCTCCCGGCGGATATAGCCTGCCGCGCTCTTGAGCCCCTTCACCGATTCTTTCGCGGTCTCGATGCCGGAAAGGGAGCTGACATAGACCTTGCAGCTGGAGCCGTCACGGGAAAGCTCGGTGCGGACGATGGAAAGCATGGGGTCGATGCGGGGATCCTTGAGCGACCGGAAAATGGCGGTCAGCTCCCGGTGGATATCCTCGCCATGACGGGCGTTTTTATAATTCGGCATGGTGCCCCTCCTTTGGTTTTTCTCTTCAAACGGCAAGGGGCAGCCGGATATGATCCGGCCGCCTTCTTTACCAGAAAATTATTGTTTGATTTCTCTAATCTCGTAGGCTTCAAAGATATCGCCGTTCTTCAGGTCGCTGAACTTCTCCAGCGTGATGCCGCATTCGTAGCCCTGGGCCACTTCCTTCACATCGTCCTTGAAGCGGCGCAGGGAGGCCATCTTATCATCGGCGATGATGATGCCGTCCCGGACCACACGGATATTGGCGGAGCGGACCATCTTGCCATCCAGCACATAGCAGCCGGCCACGGCGCCCACACCGGTGATCTTGTAGACATTGCGGATCTCCGCCCGGCCCAGATCGACCTCCTCGGTCTTGGGCTTGAGCATACCCTTCATAGCGGCCTCGATCTCCTCGATGGCATCGTAGATGATGCGGTAGAGGCGGATCTCGACACCGTCACGCTCGGCATTGGCCTTGGCGGTGGGGTCGGGACGGACATTGAAGCCGACGATGATGGCGTGGGAGGCATTGGCCAGCATGACATCGCTTTCGCTGACGGCACCGACGGCACCGTGGATGACACGGACCCGGACCTCATCATTGGAGAGCTTTTCGAGGGACTGGCGGACGGCTTCCACCGAGCCCTGAACATCGCCCTTGACGATAACGGGCAGCTCCAGCACCTCGCCTTCGCTGATGTGCTCGAAGAGGTTATCCAGGGTGACCTTCTGGTACCGCTTGAATTCCTCCTCCTTCTGCTCCATGCGGCGTTTTTCCACCAGCTCGCGGGCCAGCTTTTCATCCTCAACGGCATTGAAGATATCGCCCGCGGCAGGAACCTCGGCCAGACCGGTGATCTCCACCGGGCAGGAGGGGCCGGCCTCCTCGACCTTTTGGCCCTTATCGTTGGTCATGACACGCACACGGCCCACGGCGGTGCCGGCGATAATGGCCTCGCCGGAATGCAGGGTACCGGTCTGGATGAGGACGGTGGCCACAGGGCCGCGGCCGGTATCCAGCTTGGCTTCGATGACGGTGCCCTTGGCCATGCGGTTGGGGTTGGCGGTCAGCTCCATGGTATCGGCCACCAGCAGGATCATCTCCAGGAGGTTATCCAGCCCCATGCCGGTTTTGGCGGAAACAGGAACGCAGATGGTATCGCCGCCCCACTCCTCGGGGACCAGCTCGTATTCGGTGAGCTGCTGCTTGATGCGCTCGGGATTGGCTTCGGGTTTATCCATCTTATTGATGGCCACGATGATGGAAACACCGGCCTCCTTGGCGTGGTTGATGGCCTCTACCGTCTGGGGCATAATGCCGTCATCGGCGGCGACGACCAGCACGGCGATATCGGTGACCTGGGCGCCGCGGGCTCTCATGGAGGTGAAGGCGGCGTGGCCAGGGGTATCCAGGAAGGTGATGGGACGGCCATCCACCTGCACCTGGTAAGCACCAATGTGCTGGGTGATGCCGCCGGCTTCGCCGGAAACGACACTGGTTTTCCGGATGGCATCCAGGATAGAGGTCTTGCCGTGATCGACATGGCCCATGACCACCACGATGGGGGGCCGGGGCTCCTGGGCTTCTTCCTTATCCTCTACCTCGAACAGGCGGTCCTCAATGGTGACAACGACCTGCTTGGTGACCTTGGCGCCGATCTCCATGGCGACGAGGGAGGCGGTATCAAAGTCGATGACATCGCTGATGGAGGCCATAACGCCCAGTCCCATCAGCTTCTTGACGATCTCGCTGGCCTGTACCTTGAGGGTGAGGGCCAGCTCGCCGACGGTCATTTCCTCGGGCAGGGCCACCTCCAGCCGCTGGCGGCGCTGACGCTCCAGCTCCAGGCGGCGCATCTTTTCCTCCTCGCGCTCCTTGCGGCTGAGGACGGGCTTGCCGCGGCGGGCGGATTTCTGATTGAGCTTCTGCTTTTTGGCGAAGTTATCCTTCATGTTGCCGGCCGGGGCGATCTGTTCGTACCGCTCATTGTACTTATCGAGGTTGACCTCGCTGGTGCGCATATCCACGGTGGTGCGGGTCACGGTATTGGCGGTAAAGGTATTCTCGCCCTTGGGGCCCTTCTGCTTGGGGGCCTGCTGGCGGATCTCGATGGGCTTGCGGGGGGCGGCGGGCTGCTGGGGCGCCGCAGGCTTGGGGGCCGGGGCGGGAGCAGCGGGCTTCTGGTTCAGATTGGGCCGCAGGCCGTTGCCCTGGGGCCGGTTGTTATCGCGGTTGTTCTCAAAGCGGCGGTCGCCCTGCGGACGGTTATTCTCAAACCGGCGGTCGCCCTGCTGGCGGTTATTCCCCTGCTGGGGACGGTTATTCCCCTGCTGGGGACGGTTTTGGCCCTGGCCACTGGCAGCCGGCTGCTGGTGCCGGGGAGCCGGAGCGGCGGGCCGGGGAGCCGGGACGGGCGCGGGCGCTGCCTTTTCCACGGGCTTTTCGGCGGGCTTTTCTGCGGGTTTGGGGGCCGCGGCGGGGGCGGGCTTCTTTTCGCCCAGCTTAAAGTACTCGCCGAAGTCCTTGACGGCGTGCTGCTGGGTGTAGTGCTCCATCACAAAATTGAGCTCCTCGCCGGAGAGCACCGTCTGCGGCTTTTTGGCCTCGCCGCCGAAGCGCTGCTGCAGCAGCGTGGTCAGGTCCTTGCCGCTTATATTCAGGTCTTTGGCGACCTCGTTCAGTTTAACTTTTTCGATCATCTATCCAAGTCCTCCTCATCATCACTCATCATTGCCCGGATACCACCGGCGAAGTTTTCATCGCAGACCGCCAGAATGCCGGTATTTTTGCCGGTATAGCGGCTGAGGGTCTGCATCGTACAGGGAAGAGAAATTACCGGGATATCCGGCAGCTTTTGCCGGAGCCGCGCGGCGCTGCGGGGGGAAAGATCCTGCGCCAGCAGGAGAAGATGGGCTTCCCCTTTTTCCGCTTTTTCCACGGCGGCATCCATGCCGGTGGTGAGCCGGCCGGCCCGGCGGCACAGGGAGATGAATCCCAGCACCTTTCTTTGGGTCACATCATTCATCGGCGGCGTTCAGCTCCTCTTCCAATTTTGCCATCACCTCATCGGGTACGGGGCATTGGAAGGCACGCTCCAGCCGTTTGGCCTTCTGTGCCTTGCGGAGGCACTCGACCTTGCGGCAGAGATAGGCTCCTCGACCGGCCATCCGCCCGGTGGGGTCTACATGGACCTCGCCCTGCGGGGTATGGACAATGCGTACCAGCTCTTTTTTGGGGAAATGCTCGCCGCAGCCGGCGCACATTCTTACGGGGATCTTCTTTTGCTGCACTGTAGGTGCCTCCTTTCTTTATGATTACTCTTCCTTGGCGGGTTCCTCCTCGCCGTAGAAGCCGCTTTCGGGACGGATATCGATCTTCCAGCCGGTCAGGCGGGCCGCCAGGCGGGCGTTCTGGCCCTTATTGCCGATGGCGAGCGAGAGCTGGTGATCCGGCACGGTGACGCGGCAGCTGTGGGTATCGGCATCCAGGATCTCCACGCCCAAAACGGTGGCGGGAGAAAGCGCCGCGGAAATGTAGGCGGCGGGGTCATCGCTGTAATTGACGACATCGATCTTTTCGCCGCCCAGCTCCTCCACGATGGTATTGACACGGGCGCCCTTGGGGCCGATGCAGGCGCCGATGGCATCCACATTCTCATCCCGGCTGGAAACGGCCAGCTTGCTGCGGGAGCCCGCCTCGCGGGCGATGGAACGGATCTCGACGGTGCCATCGTAGATTTCGGGGACATTCATCTCGAAGAGACGCTTGACCAGGCCGGGGTGGGTGCGGGAGATCATAAGGCGGGGGCCCTTTTCGGTGTTCTGCACATCCACCACATATACCTTGATGCGCTGACCCTCGGTAAAGGTTTCATCGGGGATCTGCTCGGTCTTGGGCAGCACGGCTTCGCTGCTGCCGATCTCCAGGGTGACATTGCCGCGGACGGGATCCACCCGCAGCACCTTGGCGGAAACGATATCGTGCTGGCGGCTCTCATACTCCTTAAGCAGCAGGCCCTTTTCGGCCTCCCGGATACCCTGATGGATGGAGGATTTGGCCGCCTGGGCCGCGATGCGTCCGAACTTTTTAGGATCAAGGGCGACTTCCAGCACACTTCCGGCGGTGATGCCGCTCTGGTACTTGGCAGCATCCTCCACGCTGATCTGGGTGGTTGGGTCCTCGACCTCCTCCACGACATCCTTGCGCAGCGCCACATAGAAGCGGCCGGTCTCGGGATCGATCTCCACGACGCTGTTTTCGCTGTTAAAGGGGTCCTTCTTGATGGCCTGGGCGATGGCGGTCTGGATCTTTTCGATCATATAATCCACCGGGATGCCTTTTTCCTTCTCCAGCATCTTCAGGGCATCAAAGAGGTTAAATTCCTCCTGGGGTTTCTTCTTGGCTCTTGCAGCGCTCATTTGCTTACTCCTCCACTAAAATCATTATACAGACGGATAAACGCGGTTTCGCCGCGTTCCACATTCATTTCGGTTTTTTCATCCAGCAGCAGGGTCAGGGTGCCATCGCGGTAATCGGTAAGGGTGCCGATGAAATCCCGCACGCCCTCCACCGGGCGGATGAGCCGCACCAGCAGCTGCTGGCCCATCAGGGCCTCAAAGTGCCAATCGCGGGTGAGGGCGCGCTCGATGCCGGGGGAGGAAACCTCCAGCGTGTAGCTGCCATCGATGGGGTCGGCTTCATCCAGCACATCGCTGATTGCCCGGGAAAAGGCCTCACAGCTATTGATATCGATGCCGCCCTCTTTATCGACATAGTACCGCAGGTACCAGCCGCTGCCCTCCTTCTCGTAGACGACATCCCACAGCTGCAGGCCCATTTCTTCCAGAATGGGAGCTGCCAGCTCCTCCGCTATGGCGGCGGTATTCTTTTTGGCCATCGCTTTGCCTCCTAACATAAAGGAAAGAGCGGGTCGCCCCACTCTTTCTTTCTACTACCATATTCCAAATAATACTGTATCACAAATTGCAAGGCTTTGCAAGCACTATTTTGCACAAAAAGGGCGGTTTCATCGCAAAAAAGCGGCATTTTTCCGCCAAAGCTCACCCGGTGTACTCCTCGCAGCGGTAGCGGGGCTTGCCCTGGCTCTTTTTGCCGTACTCAATGGCGTGCTGCGGGCAGCCGCAGATACAGGCCATGCAGTGGGTACAATGCCCCTCCCAGTGGGGTTTGCCCTCCCGCATCACGATGCAGTTGGTGAAGCACATTTTGGCGCAGCGGCCACAGCCATTGCAGACCGGGGTGGTGTAAAAGGGGCTGCTTTTAATGCAAAAGCGATAGAAGAAACGGTTGACAATGCCGCTTTTTAGGCGGTCGGCCAGGGTCAGCTTTCCCCCCGGGAAGGGCTGATCCCCTGCGATGAGGGCGGCGGCTTCCAGAAGGGGCTCCCGCGCGGCATCAATGATCTTCTTCGCCTCTTCCTCTCCTGGCACCGGGAACATGGCCACATAGTTTTCCGGCATCACCAGCGGCCACACGCCGCGGTATTCCAGGCCCAGCTCCCCGCAGAGCTTGCGCAGGCGGGGCCCGGCCGCGCCGATATCATCCCCGCAGGTGAGGACGAAATAGGCTTTTCTGCTGCCATCAAAGCCGGTGCGGCGCAGCAGATCGGCAAAGACATGGGGGATCTGCCAGCCGTAGGTGGGACAGACAAAGACCCACGGTTTTTCGGAATGGAGGGAAGGCGCCAGGCCGCTTTTGAGGGCGGGGGCGGCATCCTCGGCGGTATCGTGCAGATGATCTGCCAGCAGCTGCGCGGCCCAGCGGCTGTTGCCGGTGCCGGTGAGGTAATAGATCATGCGGAAAAGCCTTCTTTCGGTTAGATTTATTCGGCCCAGTTCTGCAAAAGGCCATCGTAAACGGCGGTCTGGTGCTTGAATTCCTCGTAAAGGGCGTGGGCCCGGCCCAGGCGGTTTTCAAACAGGGCCCGATAGTAGCGGCGTGTGACCACATAGGTGCTGAGGGAGATGCGCTTGTAGTAGTAGCCGGCGGTATCCATCATATCGGCGTACTCGTACATCAGGTCCCACAGGGCGTTGATGGCCTCGGTCTCGGGCTTTGCCACATTCTGCACTGCCTGCAGCTGACCCACGATCTCATCCAGCAGGCCGCTATCCATAATGCCGGCGGCGGCGAAGCTATCGCCCTTTTCCATGGCCTCACAGTAGGCTGCGTAATCCCGCTCGAAGCGGCGGCAGCTTTCCCCCGCCACGGCCTCGTAGCTCTCCTTGAACGCGCGGTAATCGGCCAGCACCTCATCCAGCACGCCAAAGTACCGGTAGCTGCCCAGCAGCGCCAGCATCTCATCGGAAAGGGTAGTGGGCGAGGCCTGCAGCTTTTTGAGCAGCAGCGGCGAGGCCGTGACCCCATTTTGCAGCAGTACAGCGGCGGTTTCGGTATCATCATTGGCCACAGCCAGGTCCAGCAAATTGCCGGTTTGGGCGCTTTCCACCCCGTAGCGCAGGGCCACAGTGGTGCTGTCCCCTTCGGGAAGGGCGGCCTCCTCCGCCGAGAGCGGGAAATGGGCCAGGTAAAGCGACAGCCGTTCGGCATTCCCCATGGCGGTGCAGCAGTAGGCAATGGAAGGCGCCGTGCAGCCGGTATCGGTGTGCTGCTCCTCCAGAGTGGAAAGCAGCTGCTGCCAATCCTGGCGCTCCGCTATGGTCAAGGCGGCGGGCTCCGCCCAGTAGAGATTGTGGTTTTCCCCGGTGGCACCGGCTTTGACCACCAGCTCCACCGTTTCGGCATTGCCGCTTTGCAGCGCGGCCCACAGCAGGCTGTCGCCATTGCGGTCGGTCACCGAAACATTGCCCTCATTGAGCAGCAGACGCAGGGTATCATTTTCCCCGTGGCGGGCGGCCCACAGGAGCTGCTCCGACTGTACCCGCAGCACCGATTCCTTTTCCAGCCAGCCCTGGCACAGCACTGTGACGACCCGGAGGGACGGTTCCCCCTGCTGCATGGCCCGCAACCGCAGGCACAGGGCATGGGGCTCGCCATCGGCCAGGAGAGCCTGTAATTCGGCATCGGAGGCAACAGCACTGGCGCTTTCGCCGGTGATGGGATCGGTGAGAAGAACGGCATAGCGGTTCAGGCCCTCATCCTCCCCGGAAAGATAATTTTCCGGCAGGTCCCCGCCCTGCTGCGCCCACACGCGCACGATGAAAAGATCCTCACAGGCGGTCCATTCCTCCACCGGCAGCACATTGATGCCGAAGGAGGCCCGCAGATCCAGAAGGGGCCGGTTCTGCTCATCAACGCAGTAGCACAGGGTCACGGGTTTGCCCTCCACCGCGGCGGGCTGCAGCACCCAGTGCTGCGCGCCGATGGTCAAAGCGGCGGGGTCGCCATCCGAGACGACCGAGCCGGAAAGGCCCAGCTGCTCCCACAGGGCGGCGTTATCGGGATCGGCCAGCCACTGAGGGCGGTCTTCCTCCGCGGCGGCAAATACCGCGGACAGTTTGTATTCTTTCTGCGCGCCGCAGGCAGTCAAAAGCACCAGCATGACCGCCAGCAGCAGCGCCGTCCATCGCTTTAGCATAAGTCACTCCTAAAAATGGTTTTGTGCGGATATTTTACCATACTGCGGCAAAAAAGGCAAACGCAGGGGATGAACAAACTGTAAAAAAAGCCCCGGAACGGGCGGTTCCGGGGTGAGATGAGGGGCTGTTCAGCGGCGCAGAGCCTTGAGCTCAGCCTTGTGCTCCGGGGGGACGCGGAAGCTCTCCACTGCCTTTTGGATGGTTTTTTGCCGTACCCAGGGGGAAAGGCGGTCTTCGGTGAGGTAGGGCAGGATCTCCTCATACCGGAAGGCGAGCGCCGTGGCGAAATACCACGCCTGCATCATGCGGATGTAGTAGTGATCGCTTTCCACCGCGGCCACCCAGGCCGGGTACTCCGGGGAAAAATCCTCCCGCAGGTAGTGGGTCATCAGCATCTCGATGGCGAAGCGGACGGTGTAGGGGTGGGCGTCCCCCAGCCAGCGGGTGACGCAGGGCAGCAGCTTTTCGCGGTTTTTGGCAAAGCAGACGGGCTTTAACAGGTCGCAGGTGGCCCAGTTATCGATCTGCGGCAAAAAAAGCTCCAGCTGCGGCATCAGCACATCAAAATCCTTTTCCCGCATCAGCAGCAGGGCATGGAGATTATTTTCCTCGTAGTAGGTGTGGGGCAGCTCCCGCAGGAAGAGTGCGGCCTGCGGCGTTTTGGCCAGGGCGGCGGCATAGCGGCGCAGGGCGGGCATCCGCACCCCGATGACGCGCTCCCACGCCACCCCCGGCATGAGGGCGGCATGGAAGGCACGGTATTTTTCATCCCGCAGGGCAAACAGGGCTTCGGTGATCTCTCGCATGGGCGGCCTCCTTTTGGGGTTTTGGATGATAGGATTCTACCGCAAATAGGGTAAAAGCGCAAGAAGGGGCGGCCTGACCCACAAGGGAGGGCAGACCGCCGGAAGAAAAACATGGATAATATCAGTGCTTGGGGACCAGCAGGGCCCGCATGGCATTGAGGATGGCCAGCACCAGCACGCCCACATCGGCAAAGACAGCGATCCACATGTTGGCATCGCCGGTGGCGCCCAGCACCAGTACCAGCGCCTTGACCGCCAGGGCGAAGATAACATTCTGCCAGACGATCTTCATGGTGCGGCGGGAAAGCCGAACGGCCAGCGCCAGCTTGCTGGGGGCATCGTCCATCAGGACGATATCAGCGGCCTCAATGGCGGCATCGCTGCCCAGGGCGCCCATGGCGACACCGACATCGGCGCGGGCCAAAACAGGAGCATCATTGATGCCATCGCCGACGAATACCAGAGGAGAACCGGTTTGCAGCAGCTCCTCCACCGCGGTCACCTTATCGGCGGGCAGCAGCTCGGCCCGGTATTCATCCAGGCCAAGCTCCCCAGCCACAGCCTGGGCTACGGCGGTCTTATCGCCGGTCAGCATCACGGTCTTTTCCACGCCCTCGGCCTTGAGGGTCCGAATGGCCTCGGCGGAATCGGGCTTGGGGGTATCGGCGATGACCAGATAGCCGAGGTAGTCCTTATCGGCCGCCATATGGATAACGGTGCCGACCTCGGCGACCTCCCGGCAGGGAACGCCGATTTCCTTCATTAGGCGCTCATTGCCGGCGTAGATATGACGGCCGTCAATGACGGCTTCAATACCGCGGCCGGTGTGGTCCTTGGCGTCCTCGATCTCTTTTTCGATGGGCTTGCCGTAGGCGGCCACCACCGACTGAGCAATGGGATGATGAGAGAAGCTCTCGGCAGCGGCGGCGGTCGCCAGCAGGTCGTCCTCGGTTCCGGCGGCGGGGACGATATGGGTGACGGTAAAGCTGCCCTTTGTCAGGGTGCCGGTCTTATCGAATACGACGGTTTTGGCCTTAGCCAGCGTTTCCATATAGCCGGCGCCCTTTACCAGGATGCCGCAGCGGGAAGCCCCGCCGATGCCGCCAAAGAAGGTGAGCGGCACACTGACAACCAGTGCGCAGGGGCAGGAAACGACCAGGAATACCAGGGCACGCTCCACCCAGGTGCCCCAGGGCTGGGAGAAGAACAGGGGCGGAATGACCGCCAGCAGGGCGGCGCCGATCACAACGCAGGGGGTATACCAATGGGCAAAGCGCGTAATGAAGCTTTCCACCCTGGCCTTTTGGTCGGCGGCGTTTTCCACCAGTTCCAGGATCTTGGCGGCGGTGGATTCGCCGTAGGCGCTTTGGGTCTGAACCGTAATGACACCGGTGAGATTTACCGTACCGCTGACCACCGGATCGCCCTCCGCCTTATCCTGCGGCAGGCTCTCGCCCGTCAGCGCCGCCTCGTT